>Ga0268298_10003362_pt1 | contig 16444 bp, 16 predicted proteins | sample WWTPWeurt_MetaG_FD_194462 | JGI IMG/M metagenome (GOLD analysis project Ga0268298, IMG submission 194462) | Activated sludge microbial communities from WWTP in Nijmegen, Gelderland, Netherland - WWTP Weurt | ecosystem: Engineered > WWTP > Aerobic digester > Activated sludge | place... | reverse complement strand
GAAGATCGCGCTGCCCCGCCTACCAGCAGCGATCCCCAGGCTCAGAACAAAATCCTCTTCTACCCCTTCAACAATCTCCCCATACGGGAACCAGACGCAGAATGTCGTCGACTCGGAAGACGAACGAGCAAGGAAAGCTCACCCTCACACGGCTCAAGGATCCAATGAACATGAGTACCTTCCGTCCTTCGCGCAATCATCGCAGCTCTGGCGCGCAGAAAGACAAACGGGCCGAACCGTGGTCGGTTCAGCCCGTGATATATTCTGGCGCGCCCGGAGAGATTCGAACTCCCTACCCCTTGGTTCGTAGCCAAGTACTCTATCCAGATGAGCTACGGGCGCGTTTCGTGAGCCGCGCATTATACGGCAAGGTGACCGAATTGCAAGCCTGAGCAGGAGAAGCGACGACCGTGTCCACTGCCAACGTCCGCATGCCCAAATACCCGGAATGCTGGGAATCCTGTGGCAATTGCGCCAACGGCAATGTCTTCATCCTGGAAGTGCTGGTCAAACCGGGCGACCATGTCGAACGGGACGATAACATCCTGACGCTGGAAACCGGCAAGGTTTCCCTCGACATCCCGACGCCTTACTCGGGAACCGTGACCGAGGTTCATGTCAGCGCTGGGGACTCGGTGGACGAGGGAGCATTGCTCATCTGCCTGGAGAGAGATTAGTCCTTTCGGATGACATGCCTCTGACCACCTCTCTTTCCAAGCTGGACAGCAAATGACAGGCTTTTATAGGCCCAGGCCGGATAAGCAAATCCTAATGATCTGATTATTAAGACTTCCCTAGACCTGGCACGGGTCCTGCAACACGAGGCTACTTCAGTACCGACAAGAACACTCCCCCCGACAGAGAGGACGCCGGACCACCGGTAGAAATATTAGGGGGATAAGATGGCAAACCAGTCTCTGATTGCGCTGGAAGACGACGGGCGCATCGACATGGCCGCAGCGCGGCTGTCCATGACGCGGCGGGAATTCCTGCAATTCTGCGCCGCCCTGGCAACGACCCTGGGCCTGCCCCAGGGGGCCGATGCCGCAGTGGCCGAGGCAGTGGCGACCAAGCCGCGGCCGAGCGTGATCTGGCTGCATTTCCAGGAATGCACGGGCTGTTCCGAATCCATGTTGCGGGCGGAACACCCTACCCTGGAAAAACTCATCCTCGACGTCATCTCCCTCGACTACCACGAGACGCTCTTCGCCGCCGCCGGCCATCAGGTGGAAGCTGCGCGCCATGCGGCCATGGAGGCCAACAAGGGCAAATACGTGCTGGTCATCGAAGGGGCCATTCCGACCAAGGACAACGGCGTCTATTGCAAGATCGGCGGCAAGACCGCCATCGAACTGACCAAGGAGTGCGCCGAGCACGCTGCGGCGGTGATCGCCATCGGCTCCTGCGCCTCCTGGGGCGGCATGCCCTCCACCGACCCCAACCCCACCGGCGCATCCGGCGTCGCCAAGGTGCTCGGGAAACCGGTGGTGACCATTCCCGGCTGCCCGCCCAATCCCTACAATTTCCTGTCGACGGTGGTCCATTTCCTCACCTTTGGCGCCCTGCCGGCGGTGGATCAACTGGGCCGTCCCAAATTTGCCTATTCCCGCCTCATCCATGAGAACTGCGAGCGCCGGGCCCACTTCGACGCCGGGCGCTTCGCCATGGAATTCGGCGACGACGGGCACAGGAAGGGCTACTGCCTGTACAAGCTGGGCTGCAAGGGGCCGGAGACCTACGCCAACTGTTCGGTGATCCTCTTCGGCGACGCCGGGGCCGGCACCTGGCCGGTCGCCTGCGGCCACCCCTGCATCGGCTGCACCGAGCAGGGCGTCGGTTTTGCCAAACCGATCCATACCGTCGCCAAGCTCAAGAGCATAGAGCCCAGCGCCTACCTGCCACGGATTTCCGAGCAGAAGGGTGTCGGCTCCAGCCTGGGATCGGCCGCTGTGCTGGCCGCAGTGGCTGGGGCGGCCGCCGGAGCCGGCGCCATGGCAGCCAGAAACCTCGGCCTGTCGCATAAGGCCGAGGAGTTGGAAAAGCAGAAATCCCAGAACGCCAAGGCCAACGAATCCGCGGAGGCGTGACATGACCACCCGTCGCAATTTCCTCAGAAGCTGTCTGGCCGGCGGCGCGGCGGCAGCCGCAACCGTTGCGCCGGTCGCGGTCTCGGCCCGCGAGACGCACCCGCGTCCACCGGAAGGACTCGGGCTGCTCTACGACGCTACCCTGTGCATCGGCTGCCAGGCTTGCGTGGCGGCCTGCAAGCGGGTGAACGAGAACACGCCCGAATTCAACGTCATGGATAAGCTGTGGGATACCCCGCTGGATACCTCGGGCCACACCTTCAACCTGATCAAGATGTACCGGCACGGCACCATGGAAACGAAGGACGCCGAAGAAAACGGCTATTCCTTCATGAAGACCTCCTGCATGCACTGCGCCGATCCGTCTTGCGTCTCGGCCTGCCCGGTGTCAGCCATGAAGAAGGATCCCGAGACCGGCATCGTCGGTTACGACGCGGATGCCTGCATCGGTTGCCGCTACTGCGTCGCCGCCTGCCCCTTCGGCATCCCCAAGTACCAGTACGATTCCCCTACCGGCAAGATCGGCAAATGCGAACTCTGCCGCCATCGTCACCAGGACGGTCATTACTCGGCCTGCGCCGAGGTGTGCCCCACCGGCGCGACCCTCTTCGGCCGCACCGAGGATCTGCTGGCGGAGGCCAAGCGGCGTCTGGCGCTCAAGCCCGGCGATTGGACCGCCATTCCCCGCGGTCGCTTGCGCCACGCCCAGGAGAAGGTGCTGGCCGGCGGAGAGGACGGCAAGGGTGCCCGCCATCGCCATGGCTGGCGCGACGAACCCGACCAGAGCTACCAGGCCCAGGTGGGCCATTACCTCCAGCACGTGTACGGCGAAACCGAATACGGCGGCACCCAGGTCTTGAAGCTCTCGGCGGTGAATTTCCAAAAGGCGGGCATGCCCGATCTGCCGCCCAAGGCTTCCGCCGCCACTTCGGAAACCATCCAGCACACCCTCTACGGCGGCTTGGTCATGCCCATCGCCGTCCTCGGCGCGCTGACCTTCGTCGCCCGGCGCAACGTGGTCGCCGAGGAAGAAGGCAAGGAAGGAGATCGGTCATGAGCGCTCATCGTCACGCAGCGCCGACCCCGGTCGGCGGCAATCTGCTCAACCCGACAACCCTGGTGTGCGGAGCGCTGGCCATTGCGATGCTTACGGTGCTGGTCGCGCGTTTCCTGTTCGGGCTCGGAGCGGTCACCAACCTGAATGACGGCTACCCCTGGGGAATCTGGGTGGTGGTGGATGTCATCATCGGGTCGGCCTTCGCCTGCGGTGGCTTCTCGGTGGCCATGCTGGTCTATATCTTCAACCGCGGCCACTACCACCCGCTGGTCCGTCCCGCCCTGCTGGCCAGCCTCTTCGGCTACACCCTCGCGGGAGTGGGCGTCATCTTCGACCTGGGCCGCTACTGGAATTTCTGGCACATCTTCTGGCCGGGTTACGCCAACCCCAATTCGGTCATGTTCGAGGTGGCCGTCTGTATCTCCGCCTACATCACCGTGATGTGGATCGAGTTCTCGCCCACCTTCATGGAGAAGTGGGGCATGAAGGACGCCCGCAAGAAGCTGGACAAGGTGCTCTTCTTCTTCATTGCCCTCGGCACCCTGCTGCCCATGATGCACCAGTCGTCCCTGGGGACGCTCCTGGTGGTGATGGGTCCCCAGGTCAATCCCTTGTGGCAGACGCCCGTGGTCCCCCTGCTCTACCTGCTGACCGCCATCGCGATCGGCTACGGCGTGGTGCTTTTCGAGTCCTGCGTGGCCTCCTCGGCCTACCGGCGGCAGATCGAAATCCACCTTCTGGAACCCATGGCCAAGGTCATGCTGGGCGTATTGGGGCTCTATATGGCGGTCCGGTTCGGCGACCTGGTGGTCCGCGGTGCGCTGGCCAACGCCTTCAAGCCCAGTCTGGAGGCCTTCGTCTTCTGGATCGAAAACCTCGCCTTCCTGGCACCTTTCGCCCTGGTCGGTTCCACTGCCAGCCGGCGCAATCCGGCCCGGCTCTTCCTCGCCGGCATCGCCATCATGGTCGGCGGGGTGTTCCTGCGCATCAACGGCTTCCTCATCGGCTACGACACCGGGCTGGGCGTCGACAGCGGCTGGAACTACTTCCCGTCCATTGCCGAAATGATCGTCACCGCCGGCATGTTCGCGCTGGAAGTCCTCGGCTACATCGTCATTACCCGCCGCTTCCCGGTGCTGCCCCGCGAGGGCGGTGCCGCGGCTCACTGAATTCCAGGGATTTAGGAGAATATTATGTCCAAACGAGTCACCATCGACCCGATCACCCGCATCGAGGGCCACCTGCGCGTGGACGTGGAAGTGGACGGGGGCAAGGTCAAAAAGGCCTGGGCTTCCGGGCAGATGTGGCGGGGCGTCGAGAACATCCTCATCGGCCGCGACCCGCGGGACGCTTGGGCCATCACCCAGCGCATCTGCGGCGTGTGCACCACGGTGCATGCCTTCGCTTCGGTGCGGGCCGTGGAAAACGCCCTGCAGTTGGAAATCCCGGTCAACGCCCAGTACATCCGCAACATGATCATGCTGGCCCACGCCATCCACGATCACATCGTGCATTTCTACCACCTTTCGGCTCTCGACTGGGTGGACGTGGTCTCGGCCCTGAAGGCGGACCCCAAAAAGGCGGCGAGCCTGGCGCAAAGCCTCTCCAACTGGAACAACAACAGTGAGGCCGAGTTCAAGAAGGTGCAGGAAAAGCTCAAGGGCTTCGTCGGCACCGGCCAATTGGGCATCTTTACCAACGGCTACTGGGGACACCCGGCAATGAAGCTGTCGCCGGAAGTGAACCTGCTGGCCACGGTGCATTACCTGCAGGCCCTGGAGGTGCAGCGCTACGCCAACAAGATCGTCGCCATCCTCGGCTCCAAGTCGCCCCACATCCAGAACGTCGCCGTGGGCGGCGTGGCGAACCCGCTGTCGGTGGATTCCCAGTCGGTGCTCACCGTCGAGCGCCTGCTGGCGGTGAAGGAGTGGATCGACAAGCTCGACGACTTCATCAAGAACGTCTATCTCATCGACGTTGCCGCGATCGGCGCCTTCTACGCCGACTGGACCCGGTACGGTAGGGGCATCACCGACTACCTCAGCGTGCCGGACATCCCCCTGGACGGCAAGGGAACCCAGTTCGCCCTACCCGGCGGCTACATCGAGGGCGGCAAGCTGGAGAGCCACAAGCCGATCGTGACCTTCGGCGACAAGTACTTCGTCGACGGGGTGTCGGAAGCCATCAAGCATTCCTGGTACGACTACGCCGGCGGAAACGACGTCTCGTTGCACCCCTACAAGGGCGAGACCAAGCCCAACTACACCGACTTCCAGGACAACGGCAAATATTCCTGGCTGAAGTCGCCCACCTTCTACGGCAAGCCCATGCAGGTGGGGCCGCTTTCCCGCGTGCTCAACATGCTGGCCGCCGGCCACGAACCGACCAAGAAGTACGCCACTGCCGCCCTCGACCTGGTGTCCAGCCTGGCCGGCACCAAGGTCGGGCTCGATGCCATGCATTCCACCATCGGCCGTCATGCGGCGCGGGCCGTGGGCTGTGCCGTGCAGTCGGACGAGTTGAAGAACCAGTGGAATCTGCTGCTGGCCAACATGGGCAAGGGCGACCTCAAGACCTATAACAAACCGACCTTCCCCAAGGGAGAGCAAATGGGCGTCGGCTTCCACGAGGCGCCGCGGGGCGTGCTGTCCCACTGGGTAGTGATCGACTCCGGCAAGATCAAGAATTACCAATGCGTCGTCCCGACCACCTGGAATGCCGCACCGCGCAACGAAAAGGACCAGTCTGGAGCCTACGAGGCCTGCCTCCTCGACAACCCGGTGGCCGACCCCGAAAAGCCCCTGGAGGTCCTGCGGACGGTGCATTCCTTCGACCCCTGTCTGGCCTGCGCCGTCCATGTGGTCGATCAGGAGAACAACCCGGTGGTGACCGTCAAGGCCGCTTGATCCAGGACAACGAGTTCCGTCGTTTTGGGCGCGATACTACTCGCGCCCCTTTTTTTGGAGATTCCCGTGGCAGTGGTCGTTCTGGGTATCGGCAACATCCTGCTCACTGACGAAGGGGTCGGGGTACGCGCCATCGAGGCGCTGGAGCAGGACTACGTCCTACCCGCCGGGGTGAATGTCATCGACGGCGGCACCTGCGCCATGGAGATGCTCGAGCAACTGGAAAATCTCGATGCCCTGATCGTGGTCGATTGCGTCCGCCACGGCCAGCCACCGGGAACCCCGGTATTGCTCAAGGGAGAAGACGTTCCGGTATTTTTCAAGACCAAGCTCTCGCCCCATCAGGTGGGGCTCTGCGACGTCCTGGCCAGTCTTCGCTTCACCGAACGGGCGCCGAAGCACACGGCGATCATCGGCATCCAGCCCGAATCCCTGGCGCTGGGCATGGACCTGACCCCCACGGTGGCGGCTCGCCTGCCTGAGTTGTTGGCCATGACTGTCGCCGAGCTGCGCAGCCTGGGATTCGACGTGCGGAGGCGGTCCTGATGTGCCTCTCGATTCCCAAGCAGGTGGTGGCCTGGGAAGGAGAAGGAGACTTCGCCTGGGTCGAGCGCCATGGCGAGCGCGAGCGGATCAACATGATGCTGGTGGGACCTCAGGCCGTGGGAACCTGGGTACTGAGTTCCCTGGGATTTGCCAAGGAAGTGGTCGAGCCGGAACAACTCGCCCTCATCGAGGAGGCCCTCGAAGCCCTGGCGGCATCGCTGGACGGCGACTATGATCCCGAGCGCTACTTCGTTGATCTCAAGCGCCCGTGACCGAACGCATCCGCAAACCTGCCCTCGCCCCACCGCCCATCCGTCCGGCAACGCCTCTCGATGCCGACCCCACGGCCTTTCTGGAAAGCCACTATCGCCAGGTGTGGGAAACCCGCATGCAGGACCTCCCCTTCGTCAATCCGGCCCTGGGCGTCGCCGCGGTAGGTTTTCGGCGCCACCGGGGAGACTGGCTGGGGGTGATGGTAACCCCCTGGTTCCTCAATCTGTTTCTCATCTCCGGTGGCGGCGACCTGTGGGGCGACATCCCGGCCGGCGAACGCCGCTATGTGGAACTACCCTGCGGCACCCTGCAATTCATCGCCGACGATGACCCGGAGTTGGGACCCTACCAATACTGCCCCCTAATGGCGCCTGTCACCCACCTGGAGAACATGATCGCGGCGCTGACCGCAGCCCGGGATGCGTTGGCCGCTGCCTTCACGCCGCCTGCCGAACCGCAGAGCGCTGAAGAGACGGGCGCAGCTCTCCCTCAATCGGCTCCGGCGGAGGCGCCTCCCTCCCGCCGCGCCTTCCTGCGTCGGCTGGCCGGAAAGCGCTGACCGACACCCGTCACGCGGGTCCGGCGGATCCGTCCTTCAAGCGCTGCTGGTAGAGCAGGAGATATTGTTCGTCCACCTGCTTCAGGCGCTCGGCGGCCAAGCGGAAGAAGATTTTCAGAAGCTCGCTCTGCAATTCGGGCGAAGCGTGGTGCAGGGATTCGTAGGGCCACTTTCCGACCACCACGTCGGTATTGGCGACCACCGTCGCCGCGCGTTGGGAGGGGTTCTTTTCGGCAAAGGCCAATTCCCCGAAGAGGGTGCCGGGCGACATCCAGGCGATGAGCTTGTTCTGCTGGGTGACCTTGGCGTCGCCGTCGAGGAGCATGTAGCAGGACTTCGCCGGCGCGCCTTCCTTGATCAGCACCGTCTCCTTGGGCACCTGGTACCACTTGGAGAGGCGCAGAAGCTCCCACAGCTGGGCATCGTTCAAGTCCTCGAAGATCGGCAGCCGGCGCAAACGGTCGTAGGTCTCGGCCTGGGCCGGGCGCTTCGATTCGGCCGGACGCCCGACGGTGATCGCCGCCTCGCTTCGCAGCTTGGGCAGCAACTCGGTGAGGGTCTTGAGAACTTCGTTCCAGTTGGGGAAACGGTCCTCCAGGCTCCGGGCGAGCATGCGATCGACCAGGTTCTCCAGGTCCGCCGGCAGGTCGGGGCGCAGCGATCGCAAGGCGGGCCGCTCGCCGTTGATGATCTCGTACATCAGGCCGGCCGGATTATCGGCCTCGAAGGGCAGGCGGGCGGTGAGCAGCTTGAACAGCACGGCCCCCAGGGCGTAGACGTCCGCCTGCGGCGTCACCCAGGAACGGAACAGTTCCGGCGCCATGTAGGCGAGGGAGCCGATGTCCATGACCTGGGTCGATTCGTCCTTGTTCCAATAGGCGGCGCCGAAATCGCCGACCTTGACTTCACCCGGGCCCACGTACTGGAGGTTGGCCGGCTTGACGTCCCGATGGACGATGCCATTGCGGCACGCATAGTCCAGGGCACTGGCACACTTGTAGATGATTTCCAGGATTTCCTGGATCGACTTCAGGCGCTGGGGCTGGGTGAAGGGATCGAGGGTGCCTCCGGGCAGATATTCCATCACCAGCCAGGCGGTGTCAGGGTCGATTCCGGCATCGAAGACTTCGACGATGTAGGGGTGCTTTAGGCTACCCGCCAGATGCACCTCGTTCAGCCAGGCCTTGCGCGTGATGTCGTTGGCCGCGGTATCCCGGAAGATATGGGGGTGGGCGACCTTGATCGCCACGGCGCGCTGGTTGTAGACATCGTGCCCGAGATAGACGACACCGCTGGCCCCGCTTCCGATCTCCCGCTTGAATTCGTACCGGTGCTGCAGGCTGGAGGGAATCCGAAGGGCTTCGGCGGCGTCGGACATGGTCATTCTTCCTTTTCGTAGACGATGTCGGCCCGCCGATTCTCAGCCCACGACTCTTCGTCGTGGCCTTTAAGCTTGGGACGGGATTCTCCGTAGCTCACCACGCGCACCTGCTGCTCCTGGGCACCGCCGGCAACCAGGGATTGCCGCACGGCGTCGGCCCGCTTCAGTCCAAGACGCTTGTTGTGGTCCGATCCCCCGCGTTCGTCGGCATTGCCTTCAACCCGGACCCGGGCGGCGGGATGGGACTTGAGATGATTGCCGTGGGCCTGCAGGACCGGTTCGAACTCGGCTCTGATGTCGGCCTTGTCGTAGTCGAAATAGATGCTGCGCTGGGTCTGCAGCCCCGCCAGGTCGACCTTCATGCCCGTCCCGGACTGGACCTTGACGTCAGCTCCGTCGGCGGCCACGCGGGCGACCGCGGACGCATCCGCGGTCTGCAGTTCCGGTGGGACCGGTTGGCCGAGCAGGCCCGGGTGTACCTTGAGGTTGCCGCTCTGGGCAATCGGGCGGGTCGGCTCCGGGGTCGATGCGCAAGCTGCGAGCAGGAGGGTGGCGAGCAAGGCTACAAAGGCAGACGGAGAGAGGAAGGGCATGAAAGGTTTTCGGGCAACTCGGCAAGACGGGGATGATAGCCTCTCGGGCGTCGCGGGGCCAGTCCCGAGGCCAGCGACCCCGGCCCCTGACCCGGCGGGTTTCGCGGGCATTGCACAGCGCCGCCCGGGGCTTCCGAGGTGGCTGAGTTATAATCCGCGCGGACAATTTCTTGCCTCAGACTCGTGATTTTTACCCTCGGCATCAATCACCATTCGGCTCCCCTCGCGATTCGCGAGCGGGTCGCCTTTCACGCCGAAGGCCTGGCAAAAGCCTTGGCCCATCTGGTCGATGCCAAGCCGGTCAAGGAAGCTGCCATCTTGTCCACCTGCAACCGGATGGAGCTTTACTGCACGACCGACGTCCCGGGTGCCGCTGCCGATTGGCTGGCCGAGTACCACCGGGTCGAGCGCTCCCAGATCGAACCCTATCTCTACACCTATCCGCAGCCGGAAGCCGTGCGCCATGCCTTCCGCGTTGCCAGCGGCCTAGACTCCATGGTTCTCGGCGAACCCCAGATCCTCGGGCAGATGAAGGACGCAGTCCGCGTCGCCGAGGAAGCCGGAACCCTGGGCACCCAGTTGCACAAGCTCTTCCAGCGCTCGTTCGCGGTCGCCAAGGAAGTGCGCAGCACCACCGCGATCGGCGCCAATATCGTTTCCATGGCTGCCGCCGCCGTCCATCTGGCCGAGCGCATTTTCGAATCGGTGGCCGACCAGCGGATCCTGTTCATCGGCGCAGGCGAGATGATCGAACTCTGCGCCGCCCATTTCTGTGCCCAGAAGCCCCGCCAGGTCACCGTCGCCAACCGGACCGTAGAGCGGGGTCGGGCGCTGGCCGAACGCTTCGGCGGTGCGGCCGTGCGCCTCGACGAACTGGCCGAAATCCTCCCACAGCACGACATCGTGGTGTCCTGCACGGCGAGTCCGTTGCCCATCATCGGTCTCGGAATGGCCGAGCGCGCGGTGCGGGCCCGCCGCCATCGACCCATTTTCATGGTGGATCTCGCGGTACCCAGGGACATCGAGGTCGAAGTCGGTGAGCTCGACGACATCTTTCTCTACACGGTCGACGATCTCGCCCAGGTGGTCGAAAACGGGCTCGAATCGCGCCAGGCGGCGGTTGTCCAGGCCGAGGCCATCATCGCCAGCCGGGTCGAGAATTTTCTGTCCTGGCTCGAATCCCGCGATTCGGTTCCGGTCATTCGCTCCTTGCGCGACAGCGCGGAACGCATGCGTCGCCACGAAATCGAGCATGCGCTCAAGCTTCTGGCGAAGGGGGAAGCCCCGGAGAGCGTCATCGAGCACCTTTCCCACCGCCTGACCAACAAGTTCCTTCACACGCCGACCCAGGCCCTCAACCTTGCCGAGGGCGAGGAACGCCAGGAACTCCAGGCCGCCGCAACCCGCCTCTTCCACCTGCACCGCGAAGAATAAGGTTTAGGGGCTCGCCGTCGCGACGGGGCGGGACACCGCAGAAATCACCATGTTGCGCCCCGACCGCTTGGCGACCAGCAGGGCCTCATCGGCCGCGGCAATGAGGGCCTCCGGATCGCGGAATCCGGGGACGCTGGCCAGTCCGCAGCTGAAAGTCGCCCGCAGCGTCCCGGCACCATGGGCGTGGGGCAGATCGGCAAAGTCTTCGCGGATCCGATCCAGGAGCTCCTTGGCACGACCGCCGTCGGTCCCGGGAAGCGCGACGATGAACTCCTCGCCCCCGTAGCGGCCGATCAGATCGCTGCTCCGTAAGCGACCGCGCAGGAGCCACGCCAGGCTACGGATCACCTGGTCGCCGACCGGATGGCCATAGGTGTCGTTGATCGATTTGAATCGATCGATGTCGATCATGGCGGCGGTGAGCGGGCCCCCGCCCGCAACCCGGAAGAAGTCGTCCAACTTGGCCTTGGCGGCCGAGTGGTTCAAGAGCCCGGTCAGGCTGTCGTGACGACCCGAATGAAGCATCTCGCGGTAGCGCTCGATCTTGGTCTTCACCACCGCCGCGAGAACCACCGGATTGACCGGCTTGGTAAGAAATTGATCGCCTCCCAGGCGCAAGGCTTCGACCTGCTGAACGATATCGGTCTCGCTAGACAGATAGACCACCGGAAGGGACTGGTACTCCCGCAACTGTCGCAGGGCACGAGTCACCTCGACACCAGTGCAATAAGGCATGTACATGTCCATCAGCACCAGGTCTGGACGGTAGCGGGCAGTGGCCTCAAGGAGGGCACGGGGATCGCCGATGGCCTCGCTGTCGATCCCATGTTGCGAAAGGGAACGACGGATATGGGCGATCGCCGTGGCCGAATCTTCGACCACGAGTACCCGCGGAACCTGCTGCTCCCGTGCCTGAACGAGGTCGAGTATGCGGGAGACCAGGTCATTCAGCTTTTCGCCAACCGGAATGCAGAAATCGGCTCCAGCGCGCTGAAGATCGATGATGGACTGCAGTTCGGCGGAAACCGAAAGACAGTAGAACGAACTCGCTGGAAACTCGGAACGTAGCAAGCGGATCGTCGCGACCGCCTCCGCTTCGTAGCTCCCCTCGGCGTCGGGAATGAAAACGACCGCAAGGGGAATGTTGAGTTCGGTCTGGCTCTCCTCCCACTGCATCCCGCAGGGAACAAAACCGAAAAATTCCAGTTGCTCGGCCAGAGACGCTCGCCAAGGATGATCTCGACTGGAGACGATCAGAATCTGCCGCGGTCGACTCCATGCCCCTTCCACAGCCGCGCCGCCGTCCGCTCCCCGGCGACTGGCGACCGCAGGCAGTTCATGGCGCCGCAATTCCCGCAGGATCGCGCCCAACTGGCGGGCAATGACGCCGCTACGTTCCACGCTCAGGGGATGGTTTACTCCGGCACCGAAGAGGCTGAGGGCGGTGTTCTCCAGTTCCTGACTGGCGCGAACCAGCCCGGGCATCTGCTGTCGCGCGAGATGCTCGGTCAAACCGTTGAGAGACAAAGTGAACTCGACGAAGGCGTCGATGACGCCGCGGGCGAGATAACCCTGCCAGCGCCTTTCCACGGCTTCAGCAACGGCAATGAGGGCGTTCGATACGGTGGGCATGGAGCGAAGAATTTGTTCCGGCGATTATTCGCAAGGACGGGTACGCTGGGCAATGCCGCCCGTCGCCGATAAACGGCGATGTCAGGTACTATTACCGGCTTTTCAGAAGATTCCGGTTTCTCATGAAGGCCAGCATCCGCCTCAAGCTCGATCATCTCAGCGATCGCCTCGAAGAGATCGATCTTCTTTTGGCGGCCGAGAACGCCATTGCGGACATGGATCAGTTTCGCCGCCTATCGCGGGAACGCTCGGAACTGGAACCGGTGGTCCTACGTTACGCTGAATTGCGCCGGGTCGAGGCCGATATCGCTGAAGCCCGAACACTCCTCGCCGACCCGGACATGCGCGACTTCGCGGTCGAGGAAATGGCCAGCGCCCAGAGTCGACTACCCGCACTTGAGCTCGACCTCCAGAAGCTCCTCCTACCGCGCGACCCTGACGACGACAAGAACGTCATCCTCGAAATTCGGGCGGGAACAGGGGGCGACGAATCTGCGCTCTTCGCCGGCGATCTGATCCGCATGTACAGCCGCTTCGCCGAACGCCAGCGCTGGCAAGTCGAAGTGCTTTCGGCAAACGAATCCGACCTCGGCGGTTATCGGGAAATCATCTGCCGCATTGCCGGAACCGGTGTGTACTCCCGGCTCAAATTCGAATCCGGCGGCCACCGGGTCCAACGGGTGCCGGAAACCGAAACCCAGGGGCGTATCCATACCTCCGCCTGCACCGTCGCTGTCATGTCGGAAGCCGACGAAGTCGGCGATGTCGAACTCAATCCCGCAGACCTTCGCATCGATACCTTTCGCGCTTCCGGTGCCGGTGGCCAGCACATCAACAAGACCGATTCGGCGGTCCGGGTCACCCACCTCCCCACCGGCATCGTCGCGGAGTGCCAGGATGGCCGCTCCCAGCACGCCAACAAGGCGTCCGCCTTGCGCGTCCTTGCCGCGCGCATCAAGGACGCGCAGGTCCGCGCCCAACAAAGCCGGATTGCCAATACCCGGAAAAGCCTGATCGGGTCGGGCGACCGGTCGGAGCGCATCCGCACCTACAATTTTCCCCAGGGTCGGGTGACCGACCATCGGATCAATCTGACCCTCTACAAGATTGCCGCCATTCTCGACGGGGACCTGGACGAACTTCTTGGCGCTCTCGCCAACGAGCACCAGGCAGAGCAACTGGCCACTCTGTCCGAGCAGGAGTAATGGGCAGAATCCTGACCCGGGGCGCTGCCTGGCGCTGGGCAGAAGAGCGCATTGACCGCCTCGACGCCCGGCTCCTCGTTCAAGCGGCAGCCTATTGCAGGCATTCCGATCTGATTGCCCACCCCGAGAAGGTGCTGACCCACGAACAGGTCGTTTGGCTCGAATCCCTCGTTGCGCGCCGGGCGGGCGGAGAACCGCTGGCCTACGTCCTCGGTACCGCCGGATTTTACGGCCGGGAATTCACCGTGACCCCGGCAGTCTTGATTCCCCGGCCCGAAACCGAAGAACTGGTCGTCCAGGCGTTGAAGACGCTGCGGAACATCTCCAGTCCGCGCATCGCCGACCTGGGTACCGGTTCGGGAGTCATTGCGATTACCCTTGCACTGGAACGACCGGACGCCCGCCTGCTCGCCGTCGACCTCTCGCCGGAAGCGCTGGCCGTGGCAACGGAAAACGCAGCGCGCCTCGGCGCTCGCGTCGAATTTCGGGCGGGCGACTGGTATTCGCCCCTGGCAGGCGAACGCTACGACCTCCTGGTATCCAATCCACCCTATGTGGTTCATGGCGACCCCCACCTGGATCTGAACGGATTGCCCTTCGAACCCCAGGGAGCGCTGACCGACGGCATCGCGGGCGGTGACGGCCTGGCCTGCATTCGCGCCCTTGTTTCCGGCGCAGCGCGACACCTGACGCCCGGCGGGTGGCTTTGGTTCGAACATGGGCACGACCAGGGCGAAATGTCCCGGAACTTATTGCGCTCTGCCGGTTTCAAAGGCGTGCTTACGAACACCGACCTGGCCGGAACCGAACGCATGAGCGGGGGCCAGATTTGAATCCTCAGGAAACTTGATCATGGCAGAAGCCGTCCAGCAGCGCATCCACCAAACCGTCACCGGAAGCCCGGTCGTCCTTTTCATGAAGGGAACCGCCCAGTTCCCCCAATGCGGATTCTCCGCCACCGCCGTCCAGATTCTCAAGGTCTGCGGCGTCCAGGAATTCGTCTCGGTCAATGTCCTCGAGGATCCCGAGATTCGCCAGGGCATCAAGGATTACGCCAACTGGCCCACCATTCCCCAGCTTTTCATTCGCGGCGAGTTCGTCGGCGGTTGCGACATCATGCGCGAAATGTACGAAGCCGGCGAGCTCCAGAAGCTGCTGGCCGGCATCGCCAGCTCGTAAGGTCTGCCCTCAGGGCCTGAGCTCAGGCTCACCCTCTTCGCCCAGCCGGAACATCGCGGGGGCAAGATCGTGCCTTTGGAGCAGGCGATAGAACTCGGTGCGATTGCGGTCGGCGATGCGGGCCGCGTCGGCGACGTTGCCGTCGGTGAGTTTGAGCAGTTGTACGAGATAGTTGCGCTCGAATCGCTGCTTCGCCTCCGCGTAGGTCAGCGGCTCGACCGAGGGAAGCCGCAGGGCCCTCTGGATCTGGGCCGGCGAAATCAGCGGCGTGGTGGCCAAGGCGCAGCATTGCTCGATCACATTGTGGAGCTGGCGCACATTTCCTGGCCAAGTTGCCGAGGCAAGCAACGCCAGGCCCTCGGGAGCGATGCCGGCGAGGGATTTTCCGTATTTTGCGGCAATCTGGCGAACAAAATGTGCGGCGAGGAGCGGAATGTCCTCCCGCCTTTCGTCCAGGCGCGGCAAGGTGAGCGTCACCACATCGAGGCGGTAGTAGAGATCCTCGCGAAAGCGCCCATCGGCCAAGGCCGCTTCCAGGTCTCGATGGGTCGCCGAGAGGACTCGCACATCGACCGGCTCGGCCCGGGTGGCGCCCACCGGACGTACGGCGTGCTCCTGGAGGACACGTAAGAGCTTGACCTGTAACGCGAGCGGCATGTCGCCAATTTCGTCGAGGAAGAGGGTTCCCCCGTCAGCAGCCTGAAACAAGCCAGTGCGGGCGCTGGCAGCCCCGGTGAAGGCCCCGCGCACATGGCCGAAGAGCTCGGACTCCAGCAACTGCTCCGGGATGGCACCGCAGTTGATCGCCACAAAGGGCGCCGCAGCCCGGGGACTGGCCCGATGGATCGCCCGGGCGAGGACTTCCTTGCCGGTGCCGCTGTCGCCGCGTATCAGGACGCTGGCATCGGAGGAGGCAACCGCGCAGGCCTCTTCCATCACCTCGGCCATACGACTGCTGCGATAGACGATTCCCGCTCGCCACGGTGCGTCCCCGTCCATGCTGGCTCTGGGGTCGGCCGCCGAGAGCCGCAGGGCCTGATCGACCTTGTCCAGCAGGACGCGACTGTCGAAGGGCTTGGTCAAATAGCCGAACACCCCGCGGGAAGTCGCTTCGACCGCATCGGGAATCGTTCCGTGGGCAGTCAGCAAGATCACCGGCAGCGTCGGGCGGGTGACGCGGATTTCCTCGAACAGGGCCAAGCCGTCGCGACCGGGAAGGCGCACATCGCTGATCACCAGATGGGGAGGCTCGACGGCAATCCGGGCCAATCCTTCCTCGGCCGACTCGGCCGTAGACACGCGAAAACCGCGAGCACCGAGGCGTAGCGCAAGAAGGCGAAGGAGGTCCTCGTCGTCGTCGACGACCAGGACATGGCGAAATTCGGGAGCAGCAGTCATCGGCCATCTCCGGGTGCCTGGCGGGGTCCCCGCGAGCGTACCGGGAGCGATCTCTCAATGTCGGCCAGGGCATCCAGCTTGTCCTGGAGTTCAACTGCCCGACGCTGGCTGTCCTTCGCCAGTTGAGCGGCCCGATCCGCCTGGAGTTCCAGCCTTTGGCGCTCCCCATAGTGATCGGCCAGAAAGCGCGCTAA
>Ga0268298_10003360_pt1 | contig 16451 bp, 23 predicted proteins | sample WWTPWeurt_MetaG_FD_194462 | JGI IMG/M metagenome (GOLD analysis project Ga0268298, IMG submission 194462) | Activated sludge microbial communities from WWTP in Nijmegen, Gelderland, Netherland - WWTP Weurt | ecosystem: Engineered > WWTP > Aerobic digester > Activated sludge | place... | reverse complement strand
ATGACCGACCTGGGATTGTTCTGCGAATTGCGGCTGCCGACGTGTGCCGACTCCGGCGGGGATGATTTTCACCTTGATTTCCTGCTTGACTTCTTGCTTGTCGATGCTGGCAAAGGCGAGGAGTGCGGTTCCGATACGAGCAATGATGGATTTCATGATTTGTTTCCTTTCAGTGGTTTGTGGTGTTGGTGTTACATGTGTATTTTACTGCGATTTATTCGATGTGGGGCGATTGTAGATGTAACAAATTGTAAAAGTAAGTAGGAGTTATTCACAGGTTATCCACAACCACTTCATGTAGACCACACTCTGTCAGCATGGACCAGACGAAGCGGTAGCTCACGGCGTGGGTTTGCGATGTCCGACCTGGACTCTAGTTCCACGCGTGGAGCGTAGCCCGCGTAGTCCGTTCTACCGAGTCGAACGAAGTGACGCAGGCGGATGCTAGATCAGTTTTCAGAATCCAATCCATGGAACAAGACCATCAAACTCAAAGGGCGAATTGTTATCGTGCCTGTCATAGCGCAGAATACCAAAACCCTCGACCTCCCGATACATGAATGGATAGTTAGGGAAATAATGCTCTACGCCTTGCAAAATCCGCTCATCGTCTTGATCCAATAAGGACACACCATTAAAAATCGTATTCATGATTTATCTCCTTTCACTCGAAATAACAACCGTCAATGATATTGAAAACGTCAACGACTAGTTCATCAAAGCCTTCATTATCAAGATGGGAAACTGGTCCGGTGAGCCAATCCATGGCAATGTCTCTTATTGCCTCATTGTATTCCATGGATAGTTCGGAAATGTAGTTGTCATTCATCATAATTAATACTCCTGTAAAATGTTAATAGATAACTAAGGTTTTTGTTAGAGCAAAGGGGATCTGTTCTTATGGCAAGTACTTGTATTTTGTTTTATAGTTGAGAAACCTTCTCATTTATATCAGTTTAGAAGGGCTTGTATTATAATTTTAAGGGGGGTGGGGGGAAAATAATTGGTTTAGGATTTATTTGAGGGGAACATTGACATAATTTTTATAATTTTTAAAAACAGACGTAGTGGGGTCTAGAATCGATTATTTTATGGTTATGGCTATGTTGGTATTACTTGGGGGGTTTTAATTGATTCTAGGTGCCTTGCTGTTTGTTTTAGAGGCATTTGACAATTGGTGCTCGGTCGTTATTGTACGACCTGCGCATTGTAAAGGTTTTTTATTATTATAATTATATATATATTAATAATATAATAATAATATAAATACTCGTATATATATAAAACCTATATATACTTCGTATTTATAGTAATACTAAATAAAAATCCAATACTATAAAAGACATAGTATTGTCTTTTTATTAAGTATTATAGAAGATCTAAAAAAACAAAAACTATACATCTTTGTCTTTAAAAACTATATACTTTGGTCTTTTATAAAAAATATTCCTTCTTTCTCTTGACAAATATTTTTTATTATGGTATAATATTATTATACAGTATAAATTTGTTTAGGAGATTAAAGTGTACAAATATAAAAAACTAAAGAAAGTAAAAGCACATCAACCAGGCCATTGGCCTGAAAAGATCAAGATGGAAGCTGTTACTCTTTGGTGTTCTACTGGATCACCTTCTACTGTCTCTGAGGTATTAAGTGTCCCTTTGTGCACTATCGAACATTGGAAAACTCTTCCTTGGTGGAAGGAAGCAGTTCAAGTCATACGCAACCAGGACAATGAAAAATTAGATTCAAAACTATCTAAGGCTCTTGATAAAGCTTTAGATAAAGTAATAGATTTGATAGACAATGGCGAGTTTGTCTATGATCAAAAAACAGGTAGAGTTAAGAGAATGCCTGCGAAACTCAGAGATGTTAATCATGCTTTTAATAGTCTGGTTGATAAACGTCAGTTGATTAGAAAACTGCCAACTAAAATAGTTGAATCAAGTCAAACTGAACAAAAACTAAAACAATTGGCAGTGCAATTCGCGGAGTTCGTCAATCAAAATAAAAATAAAAAAGAACCAGAAGCTCTAACTCTGGAACAGGATGTTGAGGGTGTCTATGCCGTATATGACTAATGGAAAACGCAACTATAAGCGTGAATTACAGTGGGAACACACAAAGAAAAAGAATAGAGTTAAAGATCGCGCACAACGTAATGCAGCGAGGGCAAAAGTGGCAAAGAAAAATGGAGTGAAAGCAACAAGTTTGTCTGGAGATGTTGGACACAAACGCGCAGTTAGTAAAGGTGGACAAAATGGATTAGCAAATTTGTTTGTTCAAGATCCTGGTCAGAATCGTTCATTCTCTAGAAATAAGAATGGTTCCATGAAATCAGAAACTTCTAAAAGAGAAAGAAAACGTAAATGACTGCAATTTCAAACATTGAATTTTCCCCAGGAACTACAATAACAAGTGCTTGGTTGAATGGTGTTAATGATGCACTAAACAATGTAGTATCAGATATAACAAGTTCAACTGCTAGAACATTAACAAATAAGGCATTAGATCTAGTTTCCATCAAAGATTATGGTGTTATTGGAGATGGGTCTACTGATGATACCTCTGCAATTAACACTGCATTATCATTGTTTGCAAATACTAATAAATATTTATTTATGCCAGCAGGTACTTATAAAGTATCTTCTACCATTACAATACCAAATAAAACAGGTCTTATAGCTAATGGAGATGCAATACTTTATGCAACTTCTGCTGGATTTTCAAATACAGTACCAACAACTCATTATACTAGTACATCTCTAGTAGTAAATATGAGTGGTCTAACATCCTCTCCATATACACCATATTATAATCAAAAATTAATTGGTATTAAAATTGAATATCAATTCTTAGAGGGAAGAGTGGTAGATGCAATTGCTAATAGAAATTGTTATAATTCAGAAATAGATCACTGCGAAATCTATAACTTCCCTCTATGTACTGCAATAGATGCTAGTAGTTTGTTACATGGTTGTAAGATTACTAATAATTATATTCATGATATAAGTACAAATACTAATTTTGGTGGTTCATACACATCCGCAGATGTTAATTTATATGGTATTGGTTTAGATGATAATCGTGTAAATTCTGTTGAAAGTGTCGGAGTTTTAATATCAGGAAATTTCATTGAAAACTTAAACCATGGAGCTACTTCTATAGCTGCTTATGGTGATCAAGCTGATGGTATCTCTACCCAAAAAGGAAAAGGCCATGTTGTTACAAATAATGTTGTAGTTAATGTAAACGAAGGCATAGATACTTATGCAAAATTACAAACCATAAGCAATAATTATTTTAAAAGTAATAGTGGGTGGGGAATTAAATTAATCCATGGCGCTTCCTATAATACTGTTTCAAATAATGTTGTAGAAGATGCTGGCATTGGTGGTATTACATTAGACGGTGGTGTTGTTGATCACACACAATATAACCTTATTCGTGGAAATATTGTTTATAACATAGATCCAAATAATACTAACAATGCTTCTTTTACTACTGGTTGTATAAAGATCGATAATCAAGGTACATTTTTTGCAAAAAATAATATATTCTCTGAAAATATACTATATCCAGGAACAAATGGAAATTATAATGTAATTCTTGATAAGCCAACACAAGACATTAATAACACATTCAAAAATAATTATATGCCTTCTGCTGGTACTGATGGTACTTGGAACACAGATATCACATATCAAGATAATGAACAAGCATTCAGAACTGCTGTAAAAGTTACTAGAAGTACAACACAATCTGTTAACTCTGGGGCATATACAAAAATTCAATTCGATAGTGAATTATTTGACACAAATAGTGAATTTGATTCTACTACTAATTATCGTTGGACTTGTGTTACTCCTGGATACTATAGAGTCTCCGCAAATGTTAGAATGGCTTCTGTTACTGGATTAATACTAAAGTTACAAAAGAATGGAACTACCGATCTTGTAATATCGGCTGCAGTTTCTGCTACTGGAGATCAAACTGCAGGATGTAATGATTTAATTAAATTTACTACTGGTGATTATCTAGAAGCCTATGTATTTCATTCAACTGGTGCTGCCAGAAATGTAACCGCAAATCAAGAATGGACACATTTAACTGTTAGTGCTATATAATGACTGAAAAGATTAAATTAACTGCTGATATTATTGAAGGATTTGCCTCATCTTGTCTTGTAAAATTCTTTGATGAGGCTTCTCCATTTGCTGATTTCCATAGAGAATGGTGGGAATTATGTTGCTCTAACGATAAGTTTGTAGCAGTCTGCGCGCCTCGTGGTCATAGTAAATCTACTACAATATCTGTAGTTTATACATTGGCTGCTATGCTATTCAGAGAACGGAGATACGCTCTTATAGTAGCTGATACTGAAACTCAGGCAAGTTTATTCTTAGGACAAATAAAACAGATTATTAATGAATCTGAAGAAATTCATCAGTTGTTTGGTTTAAAATTAAATGAAAAAAATGAAGTAGACTTCAAAAAAGACACAGAAACTGACATAATTGTGCCATTTCTAGATGGAAAACAATTTAGAATAATGGCTAAAGGCGCAGAACAGAAGCTTCGCGGTCTATTATTTGATGGTGGAAGACCAGATTTAATCATTATTGACGATTTAATGAATGAAGAACTGGTTATGAACAAGGATCGGCGTGATAAACTACGCAGATGGGTATATGGCTCACTAATTCCTTGTCGTTCTGAGCGTGGTATCATTCGTTTTGTGGGTACTCCTATGAATTTGGATGATCCTCTTGAGTCTTTAATGCCTAAAGAGAATGATAAATATACAATTGTAGAAGATCTTAAGGTATGGTCCACTAAAAAACACGGAATGTGGAGATCTGTTAAGTATCGCGCACATAATTCTGACTATTCTAAGCTATTATGGCCGAGTAGAAAGACAAAACAAGATTTTATTCAGCTTAGAGATGATTTTATCTCACAAGGCATTCCAGAAGTGTATGCTTGTGAATACTTATGCAATCCCGTAGATGATTCTATTAGGTATTTTAAGAAATCTGATTTACTTGCTTTAACTAAAGAAGATAAACTCAAGAAAGTAAACTACTATATAACAGCAGACTTAGCAATTTCAGAAAAAGAACGTGCTGATTACTCTGCATTTGTAGTGGGAGGTATGGACGAGAATGGTATTTTACACATCAGAAATGTAATTAAGGATAGATTACCTGGAGATGAGATTGTAAATACTTTATTATCATTACAAAGAGTCTATACTCCACTTGCAGTTGGTATTGAGGACATGCAGGTGTCTAAATCAATAGGTCCATTCTTAAATAGGGCTATGATTGAAGAGAATACGTTCTTAAATGTCATTCCATTAAAACCTAATAAAACAGATAAGATCTCACGATCAAGATCTATTCAAGCTAGAATGAGAGCAGGCGCTGTTAAGTTTGATAAAGAAGCAGATTGGTGGCCTGATTTAGAACATGAACTATTGGTTTTCCCAAGAGGAAAACATGATGATATGGTAGATGCAATTGCTTATCTTGGATTAATGATTGATAAAATCATCGAGGCTCCTACTAGGGAAGAAGTTGCTGAACTTGAATATGAAGATGAATTAGAACAATCTGATTTAAACTTACAGGGTAGGAGTGAAATTTGTGGCTACTGAACAATTAGCAAAGTATATAGAAAGTATCAATATTGCAAGAGATCTAGATGAAGACACATTAAAAAAGATTGGTGATGATGTTGTACGTGGATTTGATGTCGATATTCAATCTAGATCTGAATGGGAAAGAAATGTAGATACTTGGATTGATTTAGCAAAATTAGTATCTGAAAAGAAAACATACCCATGGCCTGGTGCTGCTAATATTAAATATCCATTGTTAGCTACAGCCGCAATGCAATTTGCAGCACGGGCATATCCCTCATTAATACCTTCTAATAATAATGTCGTAAAGTGCCGTGTAGTTGGTTCTGATCCAGATGGACAAAAAGCAGATAGAGCAAAACGAATTTCCAAATATATGTCTTACCAAGTCATGGATGAAATGCCTGATTGGGAAGAAGAAATGGATAAACTTCTGATTACTCTTCCTATTGTTGGAACATGTTTTAAGAAGACATATTGGGATAGTGAAAGATCTGTTAATTGTTCTAAGTTAATTCCCCCAAAACAATTAGTAATTAATTATTGGGCAAGATCTGTTGAAGATGCTGAACGAATTACTGAATGGTTTCCATTATCAGAACGTAAATTAAAAGAAAAACAATTAGCAGATTTGTATTTGGATATCACATTACAAGAACCTTCTGCTATTTATGAACCTGGGCGACAGATCGGAACTTCAGATCTAAGAGTTCCAGAAGAAGATGAAACAACTCCATATTATATTCTAGAACAGCATACTTATTTAGATTTAGATAAAGATGGATATGCGGAACCTTATATAGTAACTGTAGAATATGGATCTAAAAAGGTTCTTCGTATCGTAGCTAGATACACAGCAAATGGTATAGTATTAAATGAAGATAATAAACTCTGTAGAATCGAACCTGTTGAGTATTACACAAAATTTCCTTTCATTCCAAACCCAGATGGGTCAATTTATGATCTTGGTTTTGGAAGATTACTTTGCCCCATTAATGAATCTGTTAATACACTTCTAAATTTATTAGTAGATTCTGGAGCATTGAGTAATTTACAAGCAGGATTCATTGGTAAGGGTCTTAAAATTAAGATGGGAAGTGAAAACTTCAGACCCGGAGAATGGAAGGCAGTTAATGCTATTGGTGATGATTTAAAGAAACAAATCTTCCCATTACCAGTACGTGAACCTTCTGAGGTTTTATTTAAATTATTAGATCTATTAGTTAAATCTGGTAAGGAATTAGCCTCTGTTGCAGAGATATTTGTTGGTAAAATGCCAGGACAAAATACCCCAGCAACTACCACAATGGCTACAATTGAACAAGGGATGAAAGTATTCACTGCTGTTTATAAACGTGTCTTTAGAGCAATGTCTAAAGAATTCAGAAAGATTTATAAACTAAATAGAGACTATGCAAATCCTGAAGAGTATATTGATGTCATTGATGAGCAAATTCAACAAAGTGATTTTGAAGGTCCAGAAAATGACATTATACCTGCTGCAGATCCACAAGCTGCGACTTCTACAGAGAAGCAAGCTAAGGTAGAAAGCCTATTACAACTCATGGGACTTGGAACTCTCGATCCAAATGAAGTTACAAAGAGAGCACTAGAAGCACAAGAACAACCAAATATAGAGGCACTTTTTAGAAAAGAACCTCCTGCCCCAGATCCAAAAGTACAAGCAATTCAAATGAAAGCACAATTAGATCAACAAAAGGGACAGAATGATATTCAAATTGCTCAAATGAAAGCACAGATGGAGCAAGCTTCTAAGGAACAAGAATTAATTTATGAGCAAAGAATTAAAGAATTAGAACTCAAATTTAAAGCTATGGAAGCAATGCTAAAGATGAGAGCCTCACAGGCAGAGGCAAATGCTTCAATGCAACAACAAGCACAGCAGCATAGTTTGAATATGGCTACACAGCATGAAGCACATCAAATGAATGCACAACATACTTCAGAGATGAATTCTATAAAACAGCAACAAGCAAAAGCAAAACCAAAGACTACCCCTAACAAGTAAGGAGTATTATGATTACCAAAAGTGATTTTCAAAGTTGGAAGGATCATCCAGTTACCATCGCATATTTCGATGCATGTAAACTTCGTGTAGAAGATGCTAAAGATATTTTAGCTAACTCTGCTGGATTATCTTCAGAAGATGATAATTTTTACAGAGGTTTCATTGCCGCATACAGAGAGAAATTCTCTATTGATTCTGAGGAACTTTCATGAAACTAGTTCCTATATTACATAGAATTCTCGTAAAGCCAAAACAATTGGCAGAGGCAAATGAAACATATCGTAAAATGTCAGAACTAGGATTAGTTATACCAGATGTTACAGATGTTAAGCGAGAACAACAAGCTGTAGAGATTGGTACTGTCTTAGCAATTGGAGATACTGCATATACTGGAAATTTTGAAACAGAAACAAAACCAAAGGTTGGTGATGTTGTTTATTTCGCAAAATATTCTGGTAAAGAAGTCTTAATAAATAAAGAAAAACATTTACTTCTAAATGATGAAGATGTTGTTGCAATAGTAATTGGAGATTAATATGACTGAAGAAGTTAAAGTTTTAGAATCAGAAAAGCAAGAAGTTGTTCCAACTGAGCTAATCAATAATGAACCCTCTGATATAGAACAAAGGGCAATGGATTTAGGTTGGAGGCCAAAGGAAGATTTTGAAGGTGACGAAGCTACTTTCATAGATGCTGCAGAATTTGTACGCAGACAACCCTTATTCGACAAAATTGAATCAATGGGTAGAGAACTCAAAGAGACTAAAAAGGTCTTAAATCTTTTACAAGAACATCACAAGAAAGTAAAAGAAACTGAGTTTAAACGTGCATTAGATGAACTTAAAGTAGAGAAGCGTAAAGCCCTAGAGGATGGGGACGCAGATAAACTATTAGCAGTTGATGATGCAATTGCTGAAATCAGAACTGCACAGATCACTAAACAAAATGAGCCAGAACAACAGACTGTTCATCCAGACTTTGTAGAATGGGTAAATAAAAATAAATGGTATGCTAAAGATCCAGAAATGCGTGCCTTTGCTGATGCTGTTGGATTACAGTATAAAGACAAGACTGGAGCATCAAATGAAGATGTTCTTAAGTATGTTGTGGAACGAGTTAAAACCACATTTAAAGATAAATTTGTGAATCCTAATAGAGCAAAACCCAATGCTGTTGAGAATACAAATAGTGTTGTTGAATCTAAAAGTAAAGTAGATTCTTTTGAATTATCCGAAGATGAACGTAAGGCAATGAATACCTTTGTTCGGAATGGGGTTATGACTAAAGAAGAATATATTGCTGAGATTAAGAAATTAAGGAGCTAAGAATGGAAAAGAGACTTCCTAGAGAAAAACGAACTCCAATTAATGGTACTCGTAACATATTAACAATTCGTGGGCAAGAGCCTGGATATAGATATAGAATTGTAAACGATGATGGTGACAGAATTCCTATGCTACAAGAACAAGGATATGAACTTGTTCAAGATGCCTCTATTACTGTCGGTGATCGTCGGATTGCAAATCCTACTAAAGAAGGATCTCCTGTTCAGGTTTCTGTTGGTGGTGGACAAAAAGGTTTCGTGATGCGAATTAAAGAAGAATGGTATCAAGAAGACCAAAAAACCAAACAGAAAGCTGTGGATGATCTCGATGAATCCATGAAGGCTAATGCAAAGAAAATCGCCGATTACGGCTCTTTAAAAATAAGTTAACTTGCAATATAGCCTTCATTTAAAATTATTTTTGGAGGCTACATGGCTAACACATCAAAAATTAACGGCTTTCGCCCTGTAAAGCACACTTCCGGTGCGCCTTATACCGGCCAATGCAATCTTTATCAAGTACCTTCTTCTGATGGTACAGCCCTTTTCGTTGGTGATCCAGTTAAATTGTCTGGTTCTTCTGATGCAAATGGTATCGCCACTGTCATTCGTGCCACTGCTTCTGGCCCAGTATTAGGAGTTGTTGTTGGGATTGTTCCAGCTAAAATAGATCCTGTTTCTGGTAAAATGACTGGTGGTTCAACTGCTCTTGATACTCCTCAATATCGCGCTGCTTCAACTGATGCTTTTGTTTTAGTATGCGACTCTGACGATGTTATCTATGAGGTAGAAGCTACAACTTCTGGTGGTGCTTCTTATTCATTTGCTGCTGCCGATGTTGGTTTGAATGCAGATGCTTATTTAGCAACTGGTTCTACAACTACTGGTGCTTCTGGTTGTGCTTTAAATATGACTGGTGCAGCTACTACCGCTACTTTACAATTTAAAATTCTAGGCACTGTTCAACGTGTTGACAATGAGCCTACTGGTAATGCTACTAAAGTTCTCGCTAAGATTAACCAAGCCACTCTTGGCACTGGTACTGGCGCTACTGGCGTTTAATAATTAAAGGAGAATAATAATGTCTGTTATTACTACTGGTTCTTTTGCAAAGGCTTTATGGCCCGGCGTTAATGCTTGGTACGGTAAAGCCTATAATGACTATCCTGTTGAATGGGACAAGTTATTTGAATCTAACAAATCCACACGTGCTTATGAGGAAGATGTTGGTCTGTCCGGTTTTGGTTTAGCTAATGTTAAATCCGAAGGCGCTCCTATCAGCTATGACTCTGAGAAGCAAGGTTTCACTTCTAGATACAACCATGTTGTGTATGCTCTTGGTTTTACTATTACCCGTGAAATCTATGAAGATGATCAATATGATGTTGTAGGTAAACGTAAGGCCCAAGGTCTTGCCCGTTCCATGCGTCAAACTAAGGAAATTGTTGGTGCTAACGTTTATAACCGTGCATTCAATACTTCCTATACTGGTGGTGATGGTGCTACTCTAGTAGCTTGTGCTGCTGGTGGTTCAGCTTCTCACCCCAATGTTGCTGGTGGTACTTGGACTAATGGCCCTTCCGCTGCTGTTGATATGTCAGAAGCTGCTCTAGAGCAAGCTACTATTGATATCGCTGGTTTCCGTGATGATCGCGGTTTACTAATCGCTGCCAAACCTCGTGGTCTAGTTATTCCTTATCAACTTCAATTTGAAGCTAAGAGAATTCTAGGTGCTGATGGTAGAGTTGGTACTGATCTAAATGATCCCAACGTTATTAAGGATATGGGTCTTTTCGGTAATGTTATCGTTAATCACTATCTAAATGATCCTGATGCTTGGTTCATTCTAACTGATGTTAAGGATGGTCTAAAGTATTTCGAGCGGCGTGGTGATGAGTTTGATATGGATAACGATTTTGATACTGAGAATGCTAAGTACAAGGCTTCTGCCCGTTATTCCTTTGGTTGGACTGATCCTCGCGGTATCTATGGTTCTCCAGGCGTTTAATAAATAACAACACCCGCCACGCCTCTCTACGATGCGCACTAGGCGGGTTACTCTAGGAGAATTATATGGCAAACTTTACTGCTGCACAAGTTGGTCTATCCTATCCAAAGGGCCGTGATCTAATAACAAAGATCATACCCATTGCTAGAACAGATAGCTCAACTCCTAAATGTGTATTGCCAAAGGATGCGGTTGTGGTTGGTCTTCATGTATATCAAGCCACCGCTGCCGTTACTGGTGCTGCCACATTTAACTTAGGTTGGTCTGGTGCTACTACTGGATTAATTAATGCATACTCAATGGCAACTACTTCCACTGGTCTTGCAAATCCAGGTGCACAAACTGGAACTTCTGTATTTACTAAACTAACTGCTGATCAAGTGGTTCTTTCTACTTACTCAGTAGGTACTTCCACTTCTGGTGGTACTGGTTATGTAGCTATCGAATATTTCATTGCACCCTCTAACGAACAAGTTGATGATTAACCCAAAGTGGGCTGGTTTCTATTTAATGGGAATCAGCCCATTTTTATTTAAGGAATAGTATGTCTACTAATGTAACTTCTACCCCAACAGTACAAACAAACATTTTAAAAGCTTTTGTAAATGCTTCCTCATTAGGATCTAATGCTGTCGTTTCTGCTGTTAATGGCAAATCAATTCGCGTTACTGGAGTAGCTTTAGTTACTACTTTGGCAAACTCCGTTAAATTTTTATCTGCTGCTACTGATATATCAGCAACCTTCCCTCTTGGAGCTAATGGTGGTATTGTATTACCATTTAATGAACATGGTTGGTTCCAAACAAATTCAGGTGAAGCATTGAATCTTAATCTATCTGTAGCTACTGCTACAGGTCTTTCTATTACTTATGTGGTGATTTAATGGGAATCTTTTCTAAATGGATTAAATACTTTGGGCCTAAAGTACAGCCAAATATTATTAAAAAGAATTGGCGGACTTCTATGTGGGTTATTCACGAAGGACGTCCTGCAATTTTATTTTCTATAGATTCTCCATGTATTATACATTTGGTAGATACTGAAACTGGAGAAACTATTGAAGCAACTAGTGTTCAATTATCTGAATTACGTCAGGCAACATACGATGAAATTCCTCAAATTCGTAGAGGCATTTCAAGAGAAGTAGCAAAGGAACTTGGATATGGCTCTTAATTTTCCTGATACAGGTGAAAATCTATCACTTGAAATGATAGTAAATAAAACTGCTGCCCAAAATTTAGTATTAAAGTTATACAAAAATAATATAACTCCAAGCGATACTGATACTGCAGGAACTTATACAGAAGCGACATTCCCAGGATACAGTTCTGCAACTTTAACTGGAGCATCTTGGGGCGCGGCATCTGGTGGTACTATAACATATGGATCACAACAAACTTTTACATGTTCTGGTTCATCTACTGATGATATATATGGATATTTTGTAGTTCAAAGTTCTTCAGGAACATTACTATATAGCGAACGTGATGGTGCTGCTCCATTTGCTATTCGTGTTTCTGGTGATGCTGTAAAGATTACTCCATCAATTTCTGCTAACTAATAGGTAATATATGTTTACATTATCTCAATTAAATACATTGAAGTCTGCAATATTAGCAGATCCAAATTTAAATACACAAGTTGCAAATGGTGAAACTGGATACATTGCTTCATATTTAAATCAACCATCAAGCACCACAGTTTGGTCTACTGTAGTTAAAGTTCAAGATATTTATGATGCAATTGTTTGGGCAAACTTTACACCTGCATCTACAATTGATTCAACTCAATTGTGGGCTAATCGTGCTTTAGCTTGTCAAGGTAAACAGTTTAATTTACAAACAATGTTAACTGGTAGGGATGTTATAAATGGTTCTAAATCTAATATTAGAGTCGGTTTACAAGATGCATTGACTGGAATTCCAAGTAAAGCAGATGGTACTAATCAAAATGCAGGATGGACTAGTGTACAATTAGTTCTACAAAGGTTTGCCACACTTGGAGAAAAGATATTTGTAACTGGAGGTTCTCCAGGTACTTTAACTTGGGAAGGTGAAGTTACTAATGATGATGTAGTAGCCTCTCTTAATGGTGGATATTAATGGCTACATATACAGAACCGGCTGGCTCTAGAACATCATTAACTACTACAGCTTTAAATTCATTAGCTAGTAATACTTATGTAAGTGCTGGTACTATTAATGTAAGTTCAACAGACCCTATTGATGTTATTATAGAAGTGGAAGCAACTCCTGGTACTATAACTGCTCCAAGTTTTTTAAATGTTTTTGTCCAGTCTAGTTTTGACAATTCAAATTTTAGCACTGGCCCAACATCTGGTTCTACTGCAACAGATGAACCTGTATTACATTTTATTGGTGCTTTGCCATGTCCAACGAACTCTACATTACAAAGAAAATCATTCTCTGTTAAGGCAGCATTAGGTTTTGTTCCTCCATATTTTAAAGTTATTTGTAGAAATGTAACTGGTGCTGCATTAGCAGCTTCAGGACATGCAGTTAATTATACAACTTATACTGGTTCTATTGCATAATGAAATCATTTATTCTACCTAAAATTGCCGGACCTGCCTGTGAATCTGGGATCTTAGGCAGAAAGCTATCTAATATTTATGTTTCTGGTGAACAACATGGTATTACTACAGATATACAAGCGAATTATAATTTAACTTGGTCTGGAACTCCGTCAAATTCTGTTAATTTTGGATATAGAAATATAAGTTCAACTTCACCATCTAATAAAAGTTCTGGTAAAGCAAAGGCCGTAACAAACTATCCAATTGTTTTTGTTGCTATTGGATACATAAATAGTTCAGCGGCAAGTAATCAAATAATAGACTTTACACCTGCATCTCCATCTGGATATCTTGGTTCTATTGAAATAGCATCAAGTTCCACGTTGAAGTATACATTTAGAATTAATTTTGGAACTACTGTTTCTGTCACAAGTCCGAGTCTTGGAACTGCAACAAATAAAGTTGTAGCGTGTATTGGACAATCTCTATCTGCAACAGACCATAGATTTTATTGTAATGGATTGTCGGCATCATCTTCAACATCTGCTGGAGCATTCTCTGCAGCATTTAATACAGTTTCTTTACCAGGAAGAACTGCAAATAACAGTGGTACAATACTAGCTGGTGTTGGTTCAATCCCATTCACAGATGCGGAAGCTATTTTACTAACTTCTCATCCTGAATTGATGATTGCTGAAATTATAAATTCTAGAAATATTGTACATTTAAATAGTGGAAGTGGAACTACTTTTAATATTACTCCTTCTGGATCAATAGTATTTTCTGGAAGTGTAACTCAAAACCATGAACACATCCAATCTACTAGTGGTAGTATTATCTTTTCTGGAACTAATAATCAAGTTCATGAAAAAAATATAGTTCCTACTGGTAGTGTTGTTTTCTCTGGTGGTTCCTCTATTATATATACGCCAAGTGGTGGGACTACATATACAATTACACCAAATGGAACTATTACATTTAATGGAACTGTATTACAAAACCATGAGCATATATTAAATACATCTGGAAATATAGTATTTTCTGGTAGTATAGATACAATAAAAACAAAGGTTGTTACTCCAACTGGTAATATTATATTTTCAGGAACAGCACCAATAACAATTCCAGGTGCTGGACCAGAGCCAACTACTAAACTACCATTAACAGGAATAGGTGTATAATGTTAAAAACATATTATAAATCTGGAGATTGGAATCTAATATGTGATGTTTGTTCCTCTAAGATAAAAGCTAGTAAATCAAAACACAGATGGGATGGATTTATTGTCTGTCCATCTTGTTATGAAACCAGACATCCACAAGATTTCCTAAGATCCAAAGCAGATAAACAATCCGTTCCATATTCAAGGCCAAGACCTGCGGATGTATATGTTCATTCATGTTCAATTCAAACTCAATCTGATTATGCGGATATGGGAACGGCAGATTGTTGTAGGGCTGATATGAATTTTGGATATACATATGCAGAATTAGTTGCGGGAAGAATATAATGGAAGATGATTTATTTATGAAACATGCCATAGAAGAAGAAAAGCGTTTAGCTTCTATAGAGAATGATATAAAACAAATACAAGAAACTGTTTCTGAATTAAAAATCGCTGTTGATGGATTAGTTACAGCATGGAATGCTGCTGGGTTTTTAATTGCAACTATTAAATATGCTGCTGGATTTGTAACAGCTATTGGAATTTTGTATGCTTATTTTAAAGGAAGTTAAATGGCAACATCTGGATCAACTAACTTCTCTATAAATAGAGATGATATAATTAAAAGAGCATTACGTTTAATTGGCGTATTACCACAAGGGGAATCTCCTTCTACTGACCAAGTAACAGAAGCTAGTCTAGCTTTAAATGGATTAGTTAAAGCATGGCAAGCTGATGGGATGCCTTTGTGGGCAATTAGAACTAGTTCTTTTACACTAACTGCAACCAGTTCATATACTGTTGGTATTGGACAAACTATTAATATTTCTAAACCACTTAAGGTACTACAAGCATGGAATAGAAATACTACAAGTAATGTAGATATTCCAATGAGAATATTAACCAAGGATGAATATAATAGACTTGGTAATAAAACATCCACAGGAAATCCAATACAGCTATATTATGATCCAGGTATTGATACTGGAACTATTTATTTGTTTCCAGTTCCAGATACTACTAGTATTGCAAACCAAACAATTTACTTTACACATCAAAGAACTTTTGAAGACTTCGATTCTTCTACTGATACTCCTGATTTTCCACAAGAATGGTATGATGCAGTAGTATATGGACTTGCTTGTAGATTAGCTCCTGAATATGGAGTTGCCCCTACAGATAGAAAATTACTCTGGCAAGAGATGACTATTATAAAGAATGAAGCAATGTCTTTTGGAACAGAAGAAGGTTCATTATTCTTTGGTGTAGATTTTAGAGAATACTAATGGATTCCTTAACTCAAACATCTCAAGCAAATGTACCAAATCTTAGTCAAGATCAAATTTATGATATAGTATCTAGAAATAAAATATCAGATCGCAGAAAACGTAATGAGATGTTTAGATCTGGTATTCAAGACCCAAATGCATTTTCATTACAAAATACAGAGCAGATTAACCAAGCTTCACAACCACAAGAATATTGGCCTGCCGGTGGGCATCCATTAAATAGTGATATTAGTGATCCAATTTTAGGTTCTTTATTTAATATAAAGACTAGACCTGAAGATGGACAACAATATTATTGGGGAGATGTTAACCCCAATGATGTTACTGTTGGTCCTGGTAATCATAGAACAGAAGATCTTGGTTTAGGTAAGTATAATATATATGGTGATGATAATGCATTGTTAGGCACTGGTTATAAAAGTGTTAGAGATGCTTTAGCTGACTATACAATTGAT
>Ga0268298_10003358_pt1 | contig 16454 bp, 20 predicted proteins | sample WWTPWeurt_MetaG_FD_194462 | JGI IMG/M metagenome (GOLD analysis project Ga0268298, IMG submission 194462) | Activated sludge microbial communities from WWTP in Nijmegen, Gelderland, Netherland - WWTP Weurt | ecosystem: Engineered > WWTP > Aerobic digester > Activated sludge | place... | reverse complement strand
ATGGAGAAGCGCCTTTGACCAAGGGGCGACTCATGACCGTTTTCACGTTCGCCCCTCGATCCATAAAATTGGAATGAGTTGCGAACGCTAAAACAGGTTTTTGACCTGAATTAGCCACAAAAAGAAAACTCCCGCCAGGTCGTGAGCCTGTGGACAGCTTGACTGTTCGCGGGAGAAGGATTGAAAAATTAATTTATCGTTGTTCGATTGTTTCTGCGTTCACGATCCATTTACGCGGACCCTCTGCTGCTTTGAAGCAGAAATCAGCCGATGCGTTTGAGGGTTTTTGCCCGTTCACCCACGCATACAGGTAATAACAACCTTCGATCAGCTCCATGGTTGTTTCACTCCTGTTCTCAAGAGTTACACTGGTTGAGCCGCAGGCGTTGAGTTTGGTCGGGTACAAATAGATGGACAAGGTCATGGGACCGCCGGATCTGTTCTCGATCCTCACGGAAGTCCGTGCTCCTTTGTCCCCGGCAGTTAGATATGGATCACATTGCCCATCGCTGGCACCCGATGTAGCTTGAGTGGGCTGTACTACCACAACGGGCGCGGCAACAGTAGGTTGAACCACCACCGGCGCAACTTCCTGCGGAAGCTGCACTACTTCAGTAGCGGGCGCTTCGGTAATTTCAACAATGGGCGTGGGAGGAATTGGGGTCTGAGTTGGCAATTCAGTGGGCTTTGCCATTTCAGTTTGTGCCACAGAAGTAAGGGCTACTGATTGCGCAGTTGCCTGAATATCTTCGAGGGACATGGTTGGTTCCGCTTTTATAACGCCACATGCGGACAGCACGAGCGATAGAACCATGGTTAAGACGAACGACTTTCTATACATAGATGCTCCTTAAGAGGTTGGAAATAGTTTTGTGACAGGTGAGGCAGATAGCCCAACCTGACACAAGAAAAGCAAGGAGCAATGCGGCGGTTAGCCGAAGTGCAGGAAGTCAGGAAGGAAGGTAAAGGAAGCACTCAAAGAGAATGAATGGACATTGATAAGACAAAGTGTCAAATCAACATCCAAACATTGAGCAATTGGTATTTCCAAAACCTAGTTCAAGACTTTTCGTTGTGTGTGATGTTTCGAAGGCATCATACCCAACAAAGTCATCCTGCCGGGTGACGATCCCGGCGCGAGACAGGAATATCTCGCTTTGCCCTTCCCTACCCCGTTACACAGTAAAGCAGGACTGGGACGCGCAGGATGAATATGAGGAGATCTTGTGAATCTCCTCAACCAGCAAAAATCAACCGCCTTCGTTGGACATATGTGCAAGTGATGGAATGTGACATCATCCAGGCACGTCCCGAGGCACACGGCAGATGTTTGCTGGTAGGAACAAACATCCGCATGTGCCGGGGCGGGAAACCAAGGAGAGGAGGAGAAAATTTGCTGGTCGTCTCTTTCGAGACTGGACCTCTTCCGGGATGCGAGCCCGCGAGGTTGCTCAACAACAAAGAGGTGCTTAAAGCTACAACTCAGCGGCTGTAAAGGATTGCCGCGTTGGCAAGGACGTGTAAAGTCTCAAGCTGCGTCTTCATTTGGTGCAGCTCATCAGCATTATTAACACGTTGCAACAGACCTATGATCTCGGGCTTGCCTGTTGAAAACAATAGCTGATGAAGTGTCTCAGTGTTCCATTTGTCGCGCAGTTCTCCACGGACGCGGATACGCTGCTTTGCGCGAAAGAACATCTTTCTATCGTCCGGAGCTGACAAGGGTCGCCCCAACGGGAAGAGAACATTTATATAGTGTGGAATGCGTTTCTTGCGCCCAAAGTTCCCTTCCTGATCCGTTTCGATGGTGTTTGCATCGTAGGCAGCAACCCGGATAAAGAGGTCTTCCCCTTCGTCGCGTTTATACGTCCAGACTTCGGTGATAATGCCTTCCAGATCGATGGAGTTTTCCTGGGCATGACCGTCCTTTAAACTCTCGATCGCGACCGCCTGCATCATCGCATTTCTGCGACTCAGTCGTATCTTGCGCCAGGTTTTCACATCATCCGCAGGGACATTTTCTTCGATAAATTCCGGCTTGCCTGCCTCGGTCAATATTTTTCGGATGGACTCACTGAATTTCGTCTGCCGGACATATCCGGTGACACGCAGCAGGTCACCCTTTTGCAATGTCACCGGAACGCCATCAAGCATTCCATTTGGAATGCACACATTCACAAAACTGGGTGGTGATGACAGGGGTAACAGGTTCGGAGGTTGCAACCGAACGAAAACGTCGCCATTGCGTCCCCACACGCCAATTACCGGTCCTGTCACACACACCAGGTTGAGATCAAATTGTTCACCGGACATATTCCGCGCCGGTGACTTAGTAGTGGTGGCATTTTTTGCCATGATATATAGCCTCCATAAAGGTGTCAGGGGAACGTACGCCCCTGGAATAGATAAATTAGCTTAGGTTCGCACGTAGGCGAACCACTTGTTTCTGAATTGTTAATGTGCGACTGCGGAAACAGGCAAACGCTCTGCCTGGTAACCTGCTAATTTGGGAGATGGAGTTGCCATCTCCCAAACAGAGCCTTGTGAGTTACGCCGGAACTGCGTGACCGTTGGAGCGGATCTTCATCAAATCCTTGGCTGCATTTTGCAAAGCCACCTTATCGGGATCGCCATCCGTTTTCATGTCGTTGGCATACCAGGCGATGTACTTCAAATCAACATCGCCAAGTTTCTGTCCTTTGCGATTTCCGAAGGAAATCACGAAATTGGCAGTATCACCAACAGTATTGGCTGCGGCGGTGTGAACAACATGGTCATCAATGATCTCATCATCGACTGGTTCCTGTGTCTTTGGCTGAGGCTTGGGAGCCTGTGCCGCAGGTTTTTCATCAGGAGCTGCGGTCTTTTTGACTTGCGACGCCTTTGAAGATGCGGCAGAAGTGGCAGCAGGTTTCGGAGACTTGGAAGAACCCACATTCTTGTGCGAACGTGCCCCAAGATATACGGATTTTTGAAAACCGATGTTCGATGCCGCTTTCCCAATGGCATTGGTGATCGCACCCGAGAGCGCGTACCCTTGAACATCGTTTACCGAGCCACCGGATGAAGAGATCTTCAAAAGCACTTCCTTGCCTTCTTCATCAAGGAGCTTGACCCAGAAGATCAATTTCTTGATGATGGCAGAGAAAGCGGTCCCCTGACCACGCTTCACCGTATCAAGTACGACATTATCTTCGTCGTACTCGTAGCCCCATCCAAAACCACACACGCCAAAGAGACGGTTGAACTCATCGCGCATGAATGCGGGATCAATATCCGTCAGGCTCGCGCCGCCTGGAACGGGAGAATAAGCATCTGCCGGGAGTTCCTTGTCCAGTTCCGTTTCCACGGTGGACCAGGGGATTCCCTTCAGGGTCATAAGTTTGTTAGCTAACACTGGAATACCTCCATAGGTTGAAATTGCGCGTCCCGGCGTTGATCCACCAGGACAAGCGTCTTGGTGAACCCGTACTCGGATCGCGCCGGAGGAATTCCTATTCCGGCATATTCACTTGTAAAGGTTCTGTCAGGCTGGGTAGCCTGTGAAGATCCACCTGGATATCCAGATAGACCTCCGCGGATCACCCAGTTACCATGTCATCCGCCAAAGTGGATCGTTGGGACCGAGGTCTACATACTTGTGTGTCAGAATGGATTCGAGATCTGTTGCAGAACCGCCAATACCTGCGATGCCACAATCTCCAACGAGGCGTTCCATGATGGGCTTGGTCGTAGCACAGATATAAGTCTTTCCATTGTTGAACTTTGATAATGCCTGCGGTCTATTGCTGGAAAGCGAATCCACTAAAACAGCATAAAGGGATTCCTCTCCTCTGCCCAACCAAAGATCAGATTCTTGATTTGGGACCATACTTGTGTAATAGCCGCGCTTGCGTGCCTGAGCTGCAAAATACATCAAAGCGGTTGCCTTCGCGCGATCGTTATTTGCCCATCGCATAACGACAGACACTTCCGGTTCAACGAGTTTTTCCTTTGGAAAAAGACCTTTGAATAAAGCTTCGCCTTTTTCGGTCAATCGTGCAACCTTCAATGTGGACTTTGGCTCGGACATCTCAAATCGCTCGATCGTGATCAATCCATTCTTCTCGATGTCATGCAACACCTTCCCAACGGAATTTGTGTTGGGTTGTGCATCACCAGGCAGCGCGATCAAATGATTCAGTTCCAGAGTATTGGATGTGCCACGGGCGCCCAGATCAAACAAGGAGACATACACGCGCTGAAGAAATACCAGCCGATCCCTGCCGTCACGCGCCCCCACACTTACAATCCCATCCATCAATTTACTGGGAGGATTTGGGAACAATAAAACCCTGGAATCAGCCTCGCTCACGAGAGCGTCCAGTGGAGCAAGAATATGCCCGTTGGGTCTTGTGGATGGCATTGGCTTCAAATCCACCGACGAGGACTTCCTGACGCTTTTTAGGACGGCTTCCTGCTGTAATTCCATTTCGGCAATTCGGGCGCTGGTATTTTCCAAATCGGTCATCAGATTCTGGATTTCCGCCTTTAGCTCCTCCACATAGCGGCTGCTTTCTTCATTATTAACAGAATCAACCGAGGCTGCCATCGTCCCCCACCCGTCAGGGGCAGGAATGGCGTCTACAAACTCCCGCCATTGTTTGACAGACCAATTGTTGGGTATCTGGGGATCTCCATGCCGCAACGCCTCCATACGCTTTCCGTCCAGGCGAATCGCAACACTCAGAAGCACGTCTCGTAAACCACGCACCGTATCGTCGCTGACAGAGCGCATTCTGCGTTCTGCTTCGAGTAGATCCGATAAAGACCTTTGCCCTTGAAGGGCAATACTTTGCACTACCATTATTTCAACACCTCAATGGCTTCGTTCACCGCACTCATCGCCGCCGTTCGATCCAATGTCCCATTCGACCATGCAAGCACGCTCTCGCTGGCTGCCAATGTCAGATCACGCGCAGTCTGCGTGGTCGTTTGTCCGCCGCGTGTGTTCTTGGCAACTCTTTCGTAAAGGATCTGAGCCGCAATCGGATTGGGTGATTGTTGCAGTAACATGGACACATCACGGATATCGTCACGCAATACGGCAATTTCTTCGTTATATTCACGGGTTGCCTGATGAATACGCCAATCGCTCACATTCATCAGGCGCGGCTGTCCCAGTTCATTCACCGGGGTCATACGCTCCCCGATAGTGGCAAGTCCCACCAGGACGATCGCAACCGTCAAAATGATCGCAATCGTCACGACCCAATTGTTCTCGCCAATCTCAAGATCAATTTCCATAGTTCCCTCGCATCTCTGATGTAGTCTCCACGACAACATTCATGGTGGGAGTCATGGGAATCATATGATCGACCTTGGCGGTTGATGTGCAATGAGCCAGGCGTGGTCCCGGAAAATCCACTACAAGAGATTCGGTGTAACGCACAGTAGCAATGTCAACCAAAGTTGCGCGAAAAATATTCACAGCATTTGTGCGTCCCCTGCCCATGTCGATCCGGGCTTCGCCGGTGGACGTGAAATGAGATGCGTCGAGGGTATTGACTGCTGCCTGACAGGCTGCATCCGTGGCGGTATGCAGGTGACCTCGAACATACATCATGCGAACGATGTCAATGCTCAAACTCGCAAGCGGTACAGCGACGAATAGCATCAACGCCGCCACCCATGCATATATGTCACCACGCTTATCAAGCAGCATTACCACCCCTCCTGACGAAATACGCTGGTTGCCGTTCCGGTGAAATCATCGCCGAAGCTCGCTCCAAAGAAGGATGCGATCCCTCCCATGAAGTTGGGAACATTCCATGTCACCACGACATTGATCTGCGCACCGGGAAAGCCGCCACCAGAAACGCCAACCTGATATTCACCGATCTTGGCGTGGTTGATGGACTCCAATGCCGCAGAGTACGCAGCCGGTCCCGGATTCTGTTGATTGACAGATCCAACGCGGGCGGCATAATTGGCAGCATTGTTCGCGTTCACAGAGGCAAACCCTGCCATCGTCAGATTGATGAACGCGATCGTGATGAACACAACCACAGGAAGCGCAATTGCCGCTTCTGCGAATTCATCCGCGCGTTTTGAATGCAGCAACCTGCGAAAGACTGCGATCATGGCAAACTAAATGGCTCCAGCAGCTTCAGTGATCTTGCCGGATACAGCAGACCCGAACGCTGCAAACGCTGCCAGCCCACCAAGAACCACCAACACGATAACAACGGCTTTTTCACCGAACTCGTCTGCACGCTTGTCAAAAAGCATTGAGGCGAAACGATTCGCCCGGATCCATGTGAAGGTATAGGTCAAGATGTTGTTCATTGTTTTCTCCTTTTGAACAGTGAAATTAAACAAAAAAATGCAATTCTCCCAGGGTATGTGCCACCGCGTCTTTCATGCGATTGGCACAATCCTCCCGGGGAGGAATTGCACAATGTTCGGCATTATAGAAATGTCGAATACGAATGTCAAGATTGATGATACAGCCATAACCGACAATTTTGGAAAGTTAGCCCGCGGACCACGAATCACAAGAAGAGCTGCACCCCATACACCTTCTGCAATTACCGATGCCAAACCCATAAGTGGATGTAAACCAAACAATCCACATTGCATCTTCCAATCCGCACCACCCATGCCATTGAACCACGCCATGAGCGTGATCAGACCCTGAACAAGAAACACGTACCACATCGACGGCTCGTTGTGGTAGCGATAAATCCCCACCCCAACCCCAATCAAGAAGTATGGGATGGTGATGAGGTTCGACGCTTCACGAGTGCGATAATCCTGCCAACCTGTGACCAGGATCGGGATCAGGATCGCCAACTCGAAGACAAGCTCAGTCCACGACATGGAAATACAACCTTGTAGGGGTCTTCCAATCCACATTGAATTTTTTGCCAACGGCGTCTGCTTCCATATCAAAGAATTCATCCGTCTTTGACATTGCGACTTCAACAGTTGACACCCCCCATCCATATCGGCTGCCATCCAATACAGGACGGATGGCAAAATCAGCGATACGATCCGCGGCACTCTTCTTTTTTCGTTTCGACACTTTTGACCGTCGATCGTAGAGCAGGATATCTATTTTGGGATAAGGGCTTACGACTACCCTGCGGTTATCGTTGGTGCGTAGATCCACGGCACTGATCTCTGGGATTGCCCGGATCACTTCGATGATTTGCACCGGTTTGGGCTGCCGTGCAGAAAGACGATTGGACACCCACTCAAAGGGGTTGATCGTATCCAACGCTCCTGCATAGGCACGACGGGCCGTGCGCAATTGCATGGCGTAATAATCCTGGACAACACGTTCCATTTCCCGCATCGAGGATGCCTGGCTATAACTCAGAGTAGTCAGGATCACAACGAAGATCGAAAGCATAATGAACATCAATATTTCAGTGGACATGGTTTGTTACTCCTTGGAGATCATGGTTTTTCGGATCGTGCCCGCCAGAGACCTCATTGCCCTGGGTCTGGGGTCCGATGCTTTTTGAACAGCAAGAAACAAAAGAAATCCGCCCGCAAAGACTCCGATGCCAAGCCCCGCCTTTTGTGAGTGACCAAAGTTGGCAGAGGGGAATTTGATCATCGGGGTCTCTTCCTCGATAACAGGTGCAGGAGGTGGGACGATTACGATTTCTTCCGGTTTGCTTTCCTGTTCCGGGGTTGGGAAGATGTAGCTAAAGACTGGAATCTCGACCCGTCCTGCGGCAGTGGAGCATTTATTGTTCGTATCACAAGCAACCACAACAACCGGGTATTCCCCCGCAGGCATTAACTCCCCGTCTTGCTTGCCATCCCACGCGATATATCCCGGGACATCCGATGGATGCAAAACACGAAGCACATCTCCCGCACTGTTTGTGATCGTGATCGTCACAGAAGCAACTTCAAAGTATTGAGGTTTAATTGCCAACCCTCCCGCTTCGGTGTATGTCCATTGATCAACCAAACTCACCTGCGGTCCTTGATTCGCAAGCAACACTGCGGATTCAGATTGGGCGCGATTTCCAGCTTTGTCGAAGGCGCGCGCAATGATCTTTAATTCACCGTTGCTCATATCCGAAGAGTCGAAATTAAAAGACCAGTTTCCTTTTGTCAAAGGCGTCCACGTCTTGCCGTTGTCAATGCTAATCTCGACCACTTCCAAGCCGGACACGGAATCATCTGAGGTTCCAGAAACGATCACGTTCTTATCCACAATGGTACGGTTTGAAGGTGAAAGGATGTTCACGCCTGGTGCGGTGGCATCTTTCATGGCGCCATCCGGCAGCAGGAAAACATTGCCTGCGCGATCAGTTACACGATACTCAAAACTATAGGGTCCATCATCTGTAACCTGGAAGGATGCACCGCCTTTCCATCCCCCACCATTGATGCGGTATTCAACTTTCCACACACCAGAACCATCATCGCCGCTGTTTAGGGATACGTTGACGGGAGTGGTGTACCAATACCCTTTTCCAAATGTGCCGGTCTTGGTCGCGTGTAATGTGGGCTTGACCGTATCCACGGACAAGGTGCGCTCCACCGTGCTCACATTGCCTGCATTATCCCTGGCACGAATGATCATCGGGTACACGCCATCCGTGAATACCTCGGGCAATGATGTCCATGTCACACCGCCGTCCCTTGATATTTCAAGTGTGGAAACCCCGGACGTGGGATCTTCCGCAGTCGCATCCACATCGAGATCAGAAACCCACCAATCCGGCTCGCCTGCCGTACCAAGGTAGGAAGGCGTGATCACCGGCGCCGTTGAATCGACTGAAACAGTGACCGTCTTTGTGGATGTATTTCCCGCTTTATCAGCACTGGTGACCACGAGGGTGTGTGGTCCGTCCGATACAGTAAACGGAAGTGATCGCGCTGTGCCGTTGTCGGTAACTGAGATCGACTGCATTCCCGACAATGCATCGGTTGCAGTAGCGTTGAATGTCGCGCTTCGATACCAACTTGCATCGCCAAGCACTCCCGATAAATCTGGAGCAATTGTTGGTGCAGTTGAATCTACATTTATGTTCCAGGTCTTGCTTGTCGTGTTCCCAGCAACATCAGATACGGTCAATACGATGGTGTTGATACCTTCGGAAACAGCGAACGGACTCGATTTGACTGCACCATTTACTGTCAAAATCGCAGTTTGTATCCCGGAATGTGCATCTGTGTAGTTCGCTGAAAATGAAGCGCTTTTCCACCAACCACCGGTTCCGTTCACGCCAGTAATGCTCTCGTTGATCACCGGTTTGACATTGTCGTATTTGAAATTTATGGTATTGCTTCCGCTGTTCATCCCGGAAGTCGCGGCAGACGCGGAATATGTCACAGTACCTTGTCCAAGTGGCAAGGCTACGTCGCACGGATTGGTTGAGCACGTGAATGGCGTTGAATTGACCGACCCTGATATCGTGACGGAAAAGTTTTGTGGATCTGAAGCCGTGAGTACAGCTTTGGCGCCACCCACACACCATCCATTCCCTCCCGGGGTGTTGCATGTTATCGATGCGGTTACTGTTGGAGGTGAGTAGGAAGGTCCGCCGCCTCCGCCGCCATCCGGTTCACCGCAGCCGCCCGTAGCATCCATACAGGTATATTCAAGGCAGGTTTTTGGCCAGCCTCCCCCCCACTGTGTACATTTGATGCAATCCCATGGACAGGCAGAAGCATCTGATGCAAACACATATTTCAAAGGCTCAGCCCCTTCGATGTAATGCTTGTTCTCAGTTCTGATAGGGAGAACATTCGGCGCCAGAGTAAGAACGGAAACAAAAAGGATGGCGAGAAAAACCTTTGCAGGTCCAAGCGCCATGAATTTCCTAGTGAAGAGTATTAACTTGTTCAAAATCATCTCCTTTGTACATAAACCAGTAGATCTCCGCAGATATGGTCATCCCTTCCCAAACGATCGTTTCAATTGGCAACCCTTTTAGCCAATCTGAAATTTCTTCCATGCGTCGGACGACCCCATGTGTATGATCAGCAAGCCAGATATTCAGTCCAAGTTGTTGTCGTTTGTTTAAATGCCTGTGTTCACGGGATAAATTCTCCATTACGACAGCAACTACTTTCTCAACGATGTTTGGGCACACGTGCGGTAATGTCACCTGCTGCAAACAGTCCTGACAGAGCCATGATCCTGTTGTGGTAATTGGCATTGGATTACTTGTGGTATTGATCGGTTGTGGAGCGTTACCAGACATAAGGGACGAGCCTCCACCGAACAGACCCACTGTATGATGCGTACCCATCCACTACACGTTCTTCCACGATGATCCGATATGCGATCAAGGCAAGAATCAATAAAAAGATCGCAACGTTTCGCAGGTCCAGGGCGGTCAAACAGATGGCAAGATAAGACCCCAATTCCCCGGCATACATTGGATGTCGAATCAACCGATACGGTCCATGTTGCATCAATCCACGATCGTCTGGCACCACAGAAAAGGCTTTTCCCAAAGTAATCAATGCCCACAGCATCAACAGGAGTCCAGGGAGTGCAAGGTATGCAGGTTCACCCGCGCGAAACAAGAGCGGCAGAACAGCACATATCCATGCGGCAATCGCAGCAGGCAGACCGGTGTTTTTAACAGGCTTGGCATTTATGACAAGCAGCACACCCGCAATACCCGACTGCAACAGGATCAGCGCGTATGTCATTCCCCGCCAGCCCATTTCAAAAATAATGTAGGCTCGCGACAAAAACAGGAACACGAAGAATGTGCTGCCAATAAGGTTCAACAACAGGATCATTAGAAGCTCTGGAAAATACTCGCGAACAACGGGACAAAGATCGCCAACATGAATGGGACGAAGATATACAGCGTCATGGGCATCAGCAGCTTGTTTGATAACTTCTCAGACTCGGTTTTGATATCCGACCTGTATTCACGGGAAAGACCACGCGCCACCTCGCTCATCTGCTTTGGTCCATCCGTGCCTTTTTCTGCAACCAGATCGATCTGACGTGCAAACGCTTCTACATCCGGGAGGCGATACTTGGAAAAGTGTTCCACCATAACGCCATCGATCGTTTCGCGCGAGAAGATCAATCGTCCACTCTGTTGAGCAATGGCAACCGTATCCTTGATCATCTTCCCTAGAGGACCAGGCAGGTTCGCTGCACGGCTAACAGCCGTTTCTGCACTACCGCCTGCGCTCATTTCCGCTGCGATCAAAGCCGCCGCCTCGGGCAGACTGCGCTTGACCATCTTGCGAACATCGTCCCCCCTGCCCTTTAATTTCATGTAGGGGTAGTACGCGATCAATGCAACTGCTGCAAAATAGATCATGCTGTATGACTGAAACATCATGATGTAAACGATCCCGCCAAGCAGGTACACAACCGATGCCCCCAGAACGCTGCCAACGGTCTTGCCTTCGTAGTAACCGCCAAGCTGGGCCCACATCAATTCAAACTCCCATCCTTCGATGGTCAATCCAAAGCGATCCACCAGGGAGTCCCCAACACGGTCTGTAAAATTGCGGCGGTCTGCCGCGGCAAACCGCTCCATACGAGCTGATGCGGATGAGCCAACGGAAAACTCAATCCGCCTGAAATAACTGTATCCGATCGCGGCGATGATCGCTGATGTCACCAATACAATAATGGTCTGCATTGTTTCTCCTTACACAAGATTGTCGATCAGGTCACTGACCTGGCTGTGTCCATAAACGATCACCAATGCGATCACAGCGTACAGCACCTGCACCAACAATGAATCGGCAGAGGCTGATAAGGCATCGGAGTTCAACATGAAACCGATCATGCCGAAGGTCATCGCTGTCAGGATGTTGACCGTGCCTTGTGCGCCGCTTCCCTTCGCGCGCGCTTCCACACGGGCATCCAAAACAGACTCAAGGTTGTCTGCTGCATGAAGAAACGCCTTGCTGTATCCTTCACCACCGGTGGTCCATACGCGACCGATCAATTCGGTGGCAATGGAAAGTGAAGTTGAAATTCCAGCCGCGTTTTGTCGGATCGGTTCCATCACACCATATCCTTCCGAGTGCATTCGCGCAGCCGTCTCCTGCGCCCAGCCACGAAGTGGGCCCGTTGCCTTTAGCGTTTCCGAAACCGCCTCCAGCGCCGATGGAACATTGGGCGTAGTCTGTAACATCGAGGCGAGGCGCATCAAAAGTTTGGGCAGTTCACCTTCCATTTCAAGGCGAACTTTCGTCCAGGCTCGTGATACCCAGCCGTTGATAAATACCCGCGCCGCAACGAAGCCAACAAGGGATGTGATAAAAGGCAATCCCAGCAACATCAAGGCAACAGTCATCGCAGCGCCCACAACGATGGTGCCGAGCATCATGTAGTATTCCTCACTGCCCGCTGCATCAATGTTGACACTTTGAAACGCAATACGGACACGATGGCTCTGACTGCCAATGGCGGCAGGCGTAACATTGCTGTTTTTGGTCTTCGTACCAAGAAAATGATCCAGGCGATTCTTCGATCCAAGGCGGATATCAAAATCGATCTTTTGTCCAAGCAGATAGCCAGCCCAGGCAAGTGCGCCTGCACCCAACAAAGGCACAATCGTAGTAATCACAAACGGAATATCAAATATGGTCAGGCTGTTCATACACGTCGCTCCATTGAACTGGGTTGTAGTTCTTCATCTCCCGGAACATAAAGTCTACGGAATTGAACATTGCCTGCCTTCAACGCTTTTTCCACTTCCCATACCCCGATCATGGCGCGTTTTCCATTGTGCCAACCAACTTGTACGATCATGTCCACCGCCTGGCAAAACATTTCCTTGGCAGCTTCCGCGCGAATACCTACATCGGCAGCCAAAAGAAGATTCAAGCGCATGACTGCCGCTTCAGGTCCTTCTGCATGGAATGTGGAGAGTCCTGGATGATCGGACATCTGGGCGCGGAACAACGCAGCCACGGCATCCCCACGCCGCATTTCACCCACGATCAACCACTTGGGAGACATACGCATGGCATCGTCCACGGCTGATGCCAGTGAGTACGGCACAATACTCGATCCCGTTTGTGCAGGACGAGCTTCGAGGGTGACAACATGCGGATGATCCAACCAGATCTCTTCCGGATCTTCGATCTTCACAACACGTGCATCACGCGGAATGCCATAGCACAACGCGGACAACAAGGTGGTTTTTCCAGATGCCGTTCCCCCGATCACCAGCACGCGAAGAGCTTGACTGACAGCCTTCACCAATCCGTTGATCACAGGAGCTGGAGCGACATTCCATTCGATCAGTTTTTCTGGTGGAACAGGTTTCGGTTCGAACAAACGGATATTGATGGAGGGATACCCAAGCCCTGGTGCAACCACTGGATGGATGATCTTCACACGTGCCCCACCCGCCAGTCCTTCCTGACGCGGGATCTTCGCGTCCACGGATGGGGATGCTTCCGTCACAGCTCTACCCAATGGGGCAAGCAACGTTTCCACCGCACGCCAGACTTCAATGTCTGTTGGACGCGACTGCATTTTTTCAAATGATGGAGCGCCTTTCTTCAGAAGCCAAACGTCACCATGTGGAGTCACAGTGATTTCGGATAATCCCGAATCGGTACGCAACAGAGGTTCCAGAAACCCCAAACCGCCAACGCGGGCAATCACTTCGCGGGCAACGCCCTCCACATCCATCGTCTGCAAGCCAAGGCGGTTGAGTGTGTTTTGAACCTGCGGGATAATTCGCGACAGGAGTTTCTCGCGATCACTCCGCATTTCGGTTAGTGACATCGAACTGAATTGAGTTGCAACATCATCAACGACCCGCTTGCGATCTGCCTCATTGATCTCATTAAGCGTGGATCCCCACGCAGATATACTCATGATTTCGTCCTTATCTTGATCGGTCCCAGCTTCAAAACGTTTCCTGTCTCTCGCTGGTTGTTGGATGCCGATCCACTCACAATGGCGCCACCAAACAACATATCTGCCAGGCGATGGATCGGGCGGGCGAATTCATCCGATGCATCAAGGGCAGATCGACCGTTATCCTGTGCAAGCCCAACCTCCGGGGCGTAAGGAATCACCGATACGACCGGAGGAAAACCAACAGATAAGCCCATCCTGCGACAAGCCGAGTCAGCCGATCGATGCCATTCGTCCGCAGTCATCATCCCATTCGTGCGTTGGTTCAACACGACAAAAATGTTGCCAGGCACAATACGGTGCTGTCCTGCTGAACGCTGGGTGACCATACGAAATGCCTCGACAGATGCCCAGGCATCCGCGATCGTTGGACGTGCAACCATTAACCAGGTGTTGGCAGCAGAAATCGCACGTGGTGCAATACCGGCTGATGGTGTATCGAGAATGATGGAGGCGTATCCGCCATAAGCGGCAGACGTGACCAGTTCCCCCACCGACCCTTTCTGCTCTGCAGGGCGGTCCCCGTGTGCTTCCGAAATGATGTCCGGGAACCCGGGAATCACATGAAGATCGCCAAGGGCTTGGATGCTTGCCCGTAACCCTTCATCCGATGGATTGGCAATCCAATTTGTGATATTGGGTTCAGGCTGCAATCCAAGGATCAATGGCAGAATGTCAGGGCTGCCCAACCCAATGAGCAGGGACTTCAATTGTTTTCGCGCCACAGCTTGCGCGAGTGCGCCAGCAATGGTGGATTTTCCAGTCCCACCAGAACGACTCCATGTGGTGATGATTCGCAGCCCGCCCACAGAACTACCGCCATTACGTCCTCCCGCCCATGCGGTCTGGGAAACGGATGGTGCGGTGCGCCGCAGTGAAAGCGCCGTGGCATATGCACGGTTTTGAAAATCAGCGATGTTGACGTCGCCCACGAACTTGTCTTTGACCGCAGGAATGCTGGAAAGTTTCTCTACAATGTTCGCCTCGATCGAAGGCGGCAGAATCAGATATACCGCCGCCGCGGTCGAGGACAGGGCTTCTGCCAGCGAGTTCGGTCCGTCAAAGATCGTCGCATCCATCAGGATCACTTCGGGCGATGTCGCCAGTTTGGATCGGAAATCCTGGGCGTCATTCGCCATACTCGAAATGCGGAATCGAGCATCCACCTGTAATGCCTGATACCAGGCAGTCGTTCGCCCAATATCCTTGTGAACCAACAGGACACTGACAGGGGCATCCTGCCCACCGCCTTGTTGGGTTGGTTGCGGGGTATTACCCCAACTACTATTCATGACATATCTCTCCAGTGCCTAGGGTGAAGGGGTAGCCGTGACATAGATCACACCCGGCACACCACCCTGCGGAGTCGGGGACACAGTCGGGGTAGGTTGAGCGGTCATGATCAGATCAGGAAGCCAAAGCCCCGGACTGGTAAATTGCGCAGCTTCTTCTCCAGGCATCAGATAGAGGGTCACGGTTGCACCCGGCATGTTCGACAATGCGGATAAAAGTTCAAGCGCATTGACTTGCTTGTTCTCGGAGAGAGCACCATCCGCAGAAAAATCGTAAAAGATAGTTTGGAGGTTTACGTCCACCGCCAGTACAATAGCGCCTTCACGGGTGCGGTCCTCAGTGTTCACTCCCGTTAAAAGATTGTTTCCACCCTCGGGCGTGGCAGCCGCAGGCACAACATTCGCCTCCCCACTGGCAGCAAAACGTGGGTCAATGTACAGCACACGCAGATTTTCTATGGTCGCCTTCGAAAAGGTGCCGGTGAAATCCTCCTCCTCTTTCGGGATCGATGCAACTATCCCAACTTTTTGTCCAGGGCTAAGCACACCACCCACCCCGGCAGCGTCGTTGATGTACACAGCAACACCACGTTCGGTTGGCGCGAGATCAAGCAACGTCCCCAACTGGGAAGCCCTGATGACATCACCCTGCCCACGGTCGATCCGCAGTGGTTGACCGATCACCAGATCGAGACTCGGGACAGCATCCACGGGAACAATATCGGCGGATACTGCGCGGATCTCGACATCACCCTCGACGATCGTATGTCCCGCGCGAAGATCTCGTGTAACGACAACAACCTGCTTCGATGGTTCCGGCAGCAGGACAATATAGGCGACTATAAATAGCAGTGCCGCCAGCAGGATCGGGAATATTTTTTTCATGGTTGCTCCTTGATTTTTTATTACTGTTGATTTTTTTCTTGATCAGCGCTCAGTGCTTTCGCAAGCGCCGCTGACTTGACAGTGTTCTCGTCGGTAAATTCGACGTTGACTACTTCATCCTTGTCGTTGACCTTCACGACCAGACACAACAAGGGTACGGGACGTTCCGTCACCAAACGGCGAATTATTTCAACCGCAGAGGGAGAGTCGGGATTGGAAAATTGGATCATGGTGCCTCCTTATGGCGTTGGGGTAGTTTTTAGCGGATCAGCTTCGACGGAGATCGGAGTGGGAACGTTGTCCCACCAGCCGTCCCCCGCCAGCGTAGGTGCAGGAGTGGAGGTGAAGATGGTTATTTGTTCCAACCTGCCGCCATCACCAATCGATGTGTTGAGAAGAGA
>Ga0268298_10003356_pt1 | contig 16460 bp, 14 predicted proteins | sample WWTPWeurt_MetaG_FD_194462 | JGI IMG/M metagenome (GOLD analysis project Ga0268298, IMG submission 194462) | Activated sludge microbial communities from WWTP in Nijmegen, Gelderland, Netherland - WWTP Weurt | ecosystem: Engineered > WWTP > Aerobic digester > Activated sludge | place... | reverse complement strand
TTGATCAGCGTAGCCCTAAGGGCTTCGCGATCCGATCGTTCAATCCGAGGGCGTGTGCATCGTTGCGGTGCATGCGCCACAGGCGCGTTTTTGCATTGAAGCGCGCTCCTTTTGCCTTGGCCATGGTAGTCAACTTGGTCTCGGACGGATAGATCTTGACGGTGACGATCGGGTTGCTTCTGCGTTGAATGTCGACTCGATCGACCTCCAGTTCAATGGTCGTGATTCGCTGCGATCCATCTGGGCTGACGCGGTAGCGAACGCAGACCAGCGAGTCACCGTACTTCCTCGTTAGCTTTACTGCGCCCGGTGTGTCTACTTGCATGGTCTTTCCTACAGCCCAAGAATGTGCTGCAGAGGCGCGGGTCTTTCTCAGCCTTGGGATGGACACTGACTACTCCTGTGAGGCCAAGGTTCGTGGTGAGTTGATCGTTGCGGCGCTGCACCTGCCCCTGCCTCGCTAACTGACCAACGGAGCTTTTCGGTACCTGTGCCGGCGCCGCATCGCGGCAGCTTGGGTCGATCTCTCGACGAGACCGCGTCGCAGCACGGCGTTGCTGGTGAGCAGTCATTGGGCAAGTTGCTTTTCCATTTTGCGCAGTGCTTCATGTCTTGCGGCCGCACTCTCGCGCCTGCGACGGGTCTGCGACGGCATGTCGAGTACTTCACTTCGGCAGCGGGGTTTCATAGCCCTCATCGCAAAAATGCTTGATGCAGCGGAGCGCTTTTGATACTGTATGGGCATACAGTATCAAAAGCGCGAGGTTCGTGTCAATGAAAACGTCCCCATCGGCTCCGCAGCCTGCGGAGTACTTCGATCCCTTGTCGTGCCTGGATGCTGTCCCCGTGGTGGCGCGGCCCATGCGTTTGTTGGACGAGTTGCGCGCCCAGATTCGCTACATGCACTACAGCCTGCGCACCGAGAAGGCCTATGTCTTTTGGGTGCGTGCTTATGTGCGCTTTCACGGCCTGCGTCATCCGGCGGAGATGTCGCGGCCCGAGATCGAGGCCTTCTTGCGCTGGCTGGCCGATGAGCGCGATGTGTCGCCCTCCACCCACAAGCAGGCCCTGTCGGCCCTGCTGTTCCTATATCAAAAAGTGTTGCGGCTGAATGTGCCTTGGATCGGCGATTTGGATCGCCCCCAGTACCAACGCCGTCTGCCGGTGGTCTTGTCTCAAGAGCAGGTGGCGGCCGTGCTGCAGACACTGGATGCCCAGGCCGAGGGGTCTGGCCTGGGGCGCATGCAGGCGCTTCTGGCGCGGCTGCTGTATGGCACCGGCATGCGCTTGTTGGAGGGGCTGCGCCTGCGCGTGAAGGACATCGATTTCGATCGCCGAGCCATCGTGGTTCGTGAAGGCAAGGGTGCGAAGGATCGGGTCGTCATGCTGCCCTCGGCCCTGGATCGGCCCCTGCGTGATCACCTGTCGAGCATCCATGCGCTGTGGGCATCGGATCGTGCGCAAGACTTGCCCGGTGTCCAGACCCCGCATGCGCTCGATCGCAAATACCCCCGTGCCGGCGCTTCTTGGTCCTGGTTCTGGGTGTTTCCGCAAGGGGTGCTGTCCACCGATCCGCGCAGCGGCATCTGCCGACGCCACCACCTCAATGAGCAGACCTTCCAGCGCGCCTTCAAGCGCGCGGTGGACCAGACGGGCATCGCCCAGACGGCCACGCCGCACACCCTGCGCCATTCCTTCGCCACCCACCTCTTGCTCTCTGGCTACGACATCCGCACGGTGCAGGAGTTGCTGGGCCATGCCGACGTGAGCACCACGATGATCTACACCCATGTGCTCAACCTCGGGGGCGGCGCGGTGCGCAGCCCGCTTGATGGTCTGGGGGCCCACGCCGCCAACGCCAGCATGGCCACGCCCGGCATGGCGCCACGCGCGCCCGCCGAGGGTGATCGGCCCACCCGTTATCCCATGCTGCCATCCCACACCGCCCGCCACACCCGCGAGCCCGCCCCGTGCTACCACGTTCCCTCCCTGCCTACGCCGAGCTCCACTGCCGCAGCAACTTCAGCTTCCTGAGCGGTGCCTCGCACCCCGAAGAGCTGATCGCTGCCGCTCAACAACGCGGCTATTCGGCGCTGGCCATCACCGACGACTGCTCCTTGTCGGGCGTGGTGCGGGCGCATGCCGAAGGGCAGCGGCTGGGCATGCCGTTGATCATCGGCGCGCGCATGCAGTTGTCGCTGCCGGGCAGCGGTGTTGGTGCGGGCGCGGGCACGGGCACGGGCACGGGCACGGGTGACAAAAAGGCCGAGTCCACAGCAAACCACGCGGTGGGCGGCGCGGTTGCCCCCAGCCTGTCCGCCTTGCCAGCCTCGCGTTCGTCGGTGTTGTTGGGCCATGCACCGCCGTGCCTGGTGGTGCTGGCGCAGTCGCGTCGCGGCTACGGCAACCTGTCGCAGTGGATCAGCATCGCGCGTCGCCGCGCGCCCAAGGGCCAGTATCTGGCCCACGCGTCGGACGTGGAAGGGCGGGTGCCACATGCGCCTTTCCTGGCCGGCCTGCCCGATTGTTTTGCCATCCTGCTGCCGCCGGCGGGGCAGGGCTTCGAGGCGCTGTTCGCGCACGCCATGTGGCTCAAGACCTGGTTCGGCACCGAGCGCTGCGCCATCGGCGTGCCGCTGCTGCTGCGGCCGCACGATGCCGCTGCGCTCGACGTGGTGCAGCGCGTGGCGGCCTTGACGGGCCTGCCGCTGGTGGCCTGTGGCGATGTGCGCATGCACGCCCGCTCGCGCAAGCCCCTGCTCGATGTGCTCACGGCCACGCGCCTGAACCGCCCCGTGGCCGATTGCGGTTTCGAGCTCGTCGCCAACGCCGAGGCGCACCTGCGCTCGCGCGGCCGCCTGGCCCGGCTCTACCCGCCCGAGTGGCTGGCCGAGTCGGTGCGCATTGCCGCCAGCTGCGCCTTCTCGCTCAGCGAGCTGCGCTACGAGTATCCGCAGGAGATCGTGCCCTCGGGCCACACGCCCACCAGCTGGTTGCGGCACCTGGTCGAGGAGGGTGTGAGGTGGCGCTTTCCCGGCCACGAGCCGCCATCGGTGCGTCTGACCATCGAGCACGAGCTGGCGCTGATCGGGCAGCACAAGTTCGAGCCCTACTTCCTCACCGTGGCCGATATCGTGCGTTGGGCGCGCAGCCGGCGCATCCTGTGCCAGGGCCGGGGCAGCGCGGCCAATTCGGTGGTCTGTTATTGCCTGGGCATCACCGAGGTCGATCCGCAGCGCGCATCGATGCTGTTCGAGCGCTTCATCAGTGCCGAGCGCAACGAGCCGCCCGACATCGATGTGGATTTCGAGCACCAGCGCCGCGAGGAGGTCTTCCAGTACATCTACGGCAAGTACGGCCGCCACCGCGCGGCCTTGACGGGCGTGATGATCTGCTATCGGCCGCGCTCGGCGCTGCGCGATGCGGGCCGTGCGTTGGGCCTGGATATCGACCGCATCACCGCCGTGGCCAAGGGCCAGCACTGGTTTGATGGCCGTGAGATCGCACCCGATCGCCTGCGCGAGCAAGGCCTCGATCCCGATTCGCTGGTGTGCCGGCAATGGGTGGAGCTGACGCGCCAGCTGATCGGCTTTCCGCGCCACCTGTCGCAGCACCCGGGCGGTTTCGTCATCGCGCGCGACGACATCTCGCGACTGGTGCCGGTGGAAAACGCGGCCATGACCCAGCGCACCGTCGTGCAATGGGACAAGGACGATCTCGACGCGCTGGGCCTGATCAAGGTGGACATCCTGGCGCTCGGCATGCTGTCGGCCATCCGGCGAGCGCTGGAATTCATTGCAGAAAAACGCGGCGTCCAGGCGTTTCCGATGCAGGCCATTCCGGCCGAGGATCCGGCGGTGTACGGCATGCTGTGCCACGCTGATTCGGTGGGCGTGTTCCAGGTCGAGAGCCGCGCGCAGATGAGCATGTTGCCGCGCCTGCAGCCGCGCGAGTTCTACGATCTGGTGATCGAGGTGGCCATCGTGCGGCCCGGCCCCATCCAGGGCGGCATGGTGCACCCCTACCTGCAGCGCCGCTCGGGCGCCGAGCCTGTGCACTATCCCAGCGCCGAGGTGCGCCAGGCGCTGCAGCGTACGCTCGGCGTGCCCATCTTCCAGGAGCAGGTGATGCAACTGGCCATCCTGGCCGCCGACTTCACCCCCGGCGAGGCCGACAGCCTGCGCCGCGCCATGGCCGCCTGGAAGCGCAAGGGCGGCCTCGGCCCCTTCCACGAGCGTCTGGTGGGGCGCATGGTGGCCAAGGGCTACGAGCTCGAGTTTGCCGAGCGCATCTTCAAGCAGATCGAGGGCTTCGGCGAATACGGCTTCCCCGAGAGCCACGCGGCCAGTTTCGCGCTGCTGGTCTATGTCAGTGCCTGGATCAAGCACCACCACCCGGACGCCTTCCTCGCCGCCTTGCTCAACAGCCAGCCCATGGGCTTCTACGCGCCGGCCCAGCTGGTGCGCGACGCGCGCGAACACGGCGTGCAGCTGCGGCCGGTGGATGTGCTGCGCAGCCAATGGCACAGCACGCTGGAGCCGGCTGAAGAATATAACGCTCTGATGGATGGTTATGTGAGCGCACTGCGGCCAGTGCGTCTGGGCTTCGATCGGCTCACGGGCTTTCGCGAAGCCGATGCGCTGCGCCTCGTGGCCGCGCGCGAGGCCGCGATGGCCACGGGCGGTTTTGAAGGCGTGGAGGACCTGGCGCGCCGCGCCGGGCTCGATGCGCACGCGCTGCAGCTGCTGGCCCAGGGCGATGCGCTGGCCGCCCTGCTGGGCCACCGCCACCAGGCGGTGTGGGCCACGCGCGGGGTGGACGCGCGTGCCACCGCGATGCTGCAGGCCACGCGCACGCACGAGCCCGTGGCCGAGCTGGCGGCACCTGCACTGGGCGAGGACGTGGTGGCCGACTACAACGCCAGCCGCCTGTCCCTGAAGGCCCACCCGCTGCTGCTCTTGCGCGAGCAGCTCGCGGCTTTCAAGGTGCAACCGGCCGCAGTGCTGGCCTTGTCGCGCAACGGCCAACTGGCGCGCGCCTCGGGCCTTGTCACGCACCGCCAGCGGCCACAAACAGCCAAGGGCGTGGTCTTCGTCACGCTGGAGGACGAGACGGGCCAGGTCAACATCATCGTCTGGCCCTCGGTGGCCAGCGCGTACCGGCAGGCGCTGCTGGCGTCCAAGCTGCTCACGGTCTATGGCGTGTGGCAATCGCAGGGCGAGGTGCGGCACCTGGTGGCCAAGACCCTGGTGGATCACACGGGGCTGTTGGGTGGCCTGGTCACGCGCAGCCGTGATTTCCATTGATGCATCAGCGAGGCTGCAGCCGTCGCAGACAATTGGCGCATGAATGAACCATCCCCCTTGCAGTGGCTGCCCGCGCACGGCCGCGTCGAGCAATTGATGATCCTCTTGCACGGTGTGGGCAGCGAGGGCCGCGCCCTGGCGCCCTTGGCCAGGCGCCTGCGCGCCGAGTTTCCGCAGTCCGCCGTGCTGGCCCCCGATGGCTTCGAGCCCTTCGACATGGCACCGGCCGGCCGGCAGTGGTTTTCGGTGCGCGCCGTGGACGAGGCCAATCGCGTGGCGCGCGTGGCCGCCGTGCTGCCGCGCCTGGCCGATTGGGTGCGCGCGGCGCAGCAGCGCCTGGGCGCCGGCCCGGCGGCCACGGCCCTGATCGGCTTCTCGCAGGGCGCCATCCTGGGCCTCGAGCTGGCGCAGTTGCACGATGGCCTGGCGGGCCGCGTGCTGGCCTTCGCTGGCCGCTATGCGCGCCTGCCCGAGCAGGCGCCAGCCGAGACCACGCTGCACCTGTTTCATGGTGCAGAAGATGAGGTGATCCCCGCCGAGCAGGCCCGCCTGGCCCTCGAGCGCCTGGCCGCGCTGCAGGGTGACGCCACCATCGACATCGCCGAGGACGTGGGCCACGAGCTGGCCCCCGTGCTGGTGGAGCGCGCGCTGTTCCGCCTGCGCAACCACATCCCCTACCGCACCTGGGCAGCGGCCATGGGCACGGTGCCGGGCCTGGCCCGCCGCGTCGACGAAGACGACTGAAAGCCCCGGCCGCCCCATGCTCTTCCTGCTCTCACCCGCCAAGACGCTCGATGGCGAGACACCCATCCGCGCCACGGTACTCAAGCGCGCCACCCGGCCTGTGTTCATGGCCCAGGCCGCCGAGCTGATCGCGCCGCTCTCGCGCCTGCGGCCGGCCGAGGTGGCCACGCTGATGAGCCTGTCCGACGAGCTGGCCGCGCTCAATGTCGGCCGCTACGCCGCCTGGCAGCCCGAGGCCACGCCGCACAACAGCCGCCCGGCCGTGCTCACCTTCAATGGCGACGTGTACGAGGGCTTGCAGGCCAAGACATTGAAGCTGGCCGATCTCGATTGGGCGCAGCAGCACGTGGTGATCCTGTCCGGCCTGTACGGCGTGCTGCGCCCGCTCGATCGGCTGCAGCCCTACCGGCTGGAGATGGGCACGCGCCTGCCCAACGCACGTGGCGGCGATCTGTATGCGTTCTGGGGCGACACCATCGCCGAGCACTTGAACGAGCGCCAGGCCGACGAGGCCCGGCCGGTCATCGTCAACCTGGCCTCGCAGGAATACTTCCGCGCGGCCCGCCGTCCGCTGCTGCGTGCGCGGGTGGTGGACTGCGTGTTCGAAGATTGGAAGGACGGCCACTACAAGGTGATCAGCTTCTTCGCCAAGCGCGCACGCGGCCTGATGTGCCGCTGGGCCGTGCAGCAGCGCGTGTCCACGGTGAAGAAGCTTGCGCTGTTCGAGGCCGAAGGCTATGCGCTGGATGCAGCGGCCTCGGCGCCCGACCGGCTGGTCTTCAGACGCCGTCAGGCCTGAGACCTGCGCCGCGCTTCGGGCGCTGAACACGCGCCAAACTTGGTGAAAATACGGCCATGAAGCCGCAAGTCATCACGCCCGAGCTGCGCAGCTGGATCATCGATCAGGCCAAGGCCGGTTGCCGTCCCGAAGATGTATTGGCCGCCATGCGCAACAGCGGTTGGGAGCACGACGTGGCCGCCGATGCGCTCGAGGCCACGCTGCGCGAACACCTGGCCAGCCAAGGCCAAAACCATGCCTTCGGTTTGCCGCCGCCAGTGCCCGTGCCCGAGCCCCGGCTCATCGGCGCGCCCAACAGCCTGTGGGCCGGCGACCGCCAGGTGACGGTGTTGCTGGCCATGCGCAATCCGCGGGTGGTGGTGTTCGGTGGCTTCCTGTCCGATGAGGAATGCGAGGCCATGGTGGCGGCCGCTGCACCGCGCATGAGCCGGTCCGAGACGGTGGTCAATGCCACGGGGGGCAGCGAGGTGCACGCCGCACGCACCAGCCGGGGCATGTTCTTCGATCGAGGCGAAAGCCCGCTGTGCGAGCGCATCGAGCGCCGCATTGCCGCCTTGGTGAACTGGCCGATCGAGAACGGCGAAGGCCTGCAGGTGCTGCACTACGGTGCGGGGGCAGAGTACAAGCCCCACAACGACTACTTCGATCCGGCCCAGCCCGGCATGACCACGGTGCTGGCCCGCGGCGGGCAACGCGTGGGCACCCTGGTGATGTACCTGAACACGCCGCAGCAGGGCGGCAGCACCGTGTTCCCGGACGTGGCGCTCGAGGTGGCTCCCATCAAGGGCAACGCCGTTTTCTTCAGTTACGACCGGGCCCATGCCATCACCCGCACTTTGCATGGCGGCTCGCCCGTGATCCAGGGCGAGAAATGGGTGGCCACCAAATGGATGCGCGAGCGCGAGTTCATTTGATGCAGGCGCCTGCGGGCAACCTTTGCTTGCGATTCACGTCAACCAATTGTCTTTCGACCGCGTTGAGATGGCCGAGCGCTAGTGCTCCCATTGCAATTTGAGGACGAGAAACCATGAACAAGCTCATCGCTGCCCTGATCGCCGCCGCCTTCTCCTTCGGCGCCTTCGCCCAAACCGCTGCCCCGGCCGCTGCTGCTGCCCCGGCTGCCACCGCTGCCCCGGCCGCCAAGGCTGAGCCCGCCAAGAAGGCCGTCAAGGCCAAGAAGGCCAAGAAGGCCAAGGGCGCCAAGAAGGCTGCTTCGGCCTGAGTTTCAAGGCTGATCTCGACGCACTGGTGAAAGCCGGCGCGCCGAAACAAGAAGCCCGGCTTCGGCCGGGTTTTCTTTTTTGGGCTCCTGGTGGCGTGCTCGCCGGTGGCCGTCACACCGTCAGGCGCTCGCCGTGCTGCGGCACCTGCACGGCCCAACCCAACTCGTCCTTGATGCGCGTGCGCAGCGCGTCGGCGGCGCCAGGCTCGCCATGCACCACGAACGTGCGGCTGGGCGCTCGGCCCATCTGCCGCGCCCAGGCCAGCAACTCGTCGGCATCCGCGTGGCCCGACAAGCCCTCCAGCGCGCTGATCTGTGCCCTCACCGGCACCATCTCACCGTGGATCTTCACCTCGGCAGCGCCGCCCACCAGCTTGGCGCCCCGGCTGCCGCCGACCTGAAAGCCCGCGAACACCACATGGTGGCGCGGGTCCGGCGCCAGCAACTTCAAATGGTGCAGCACACGCCCACCGGTGGCCATGCCGCTGGCCGACAGGATGATGGACGGGTAGCGCGACTGCGCCAGCCGCTGCGATTGCGCCGCGGTGGTGACCATCCGCACGCCGTCGGCGAGGCGCTGTGCCTCACCAGGGCGCAAGGCCAGCAGGCGCCGGTGCCGGCGGTACAGCTCGGTGGCCTCGATGGCCATCGGGCTGTCCAGGTACACCGGCACCCGCTCGGGGATTTCACCAGCGGCCTTCAAGCGCTGCAGCAGCACCATCAGCGCCTGGGCTCGGCCCACGGCGAAGGTGGGCAGCAGCACGGTGCCGCCACGGGCCACCGTGTCGCGCACGATGCGGCCCAGCTCAGCCTGCGCGTCCAGCGCGGGGTGCAGCCGGTTGCCATAGGTGGATTCGATCAGCAGCACGTCGGCCGGCTGCGGCGGTTGCGGCGGTGGCATCAACAGATCGTGCCGCCGGCCCACGTCGCCCGAGAAGCACAGCGACTCGTCTTCGCTGGCCAGGCGCACCGAGCAGGCGCCCAGCAGGTGGCCCACCGGGGCCAGCGTGACCGACAACTCGCCCAGGCGCAGCGGCTTGCCAGGTGGCAGTGGCGTGATCTTGGCCAGCGCGCGCCGTGCGTCGGCACGGGTGTACAGCGGCAGCGCCTTCTCGTGGCGGCTGAATTGCTGGCGATTGGCGCGCCTCGCGTCTTCTTCCTGCAGGTGGGCGCTGTCCAGCAGCAGCACCTCGGCCAGGTCGCGCGTGGCGGGCGAGGCGTAGATCGGCCCGCGATAGCCTTGTCGCACCAAGCCGGGCAACCAGCCGCTGTGGTCCAGGTGCGCATGGCTCAGCACCACGGCGTCGATGTCTCGCGGGTTCACGGGCAGCGGCGCCCAGTTGCGCTCGCGCAGCACCTTGTAGCCCTGGAACAACCCGCAATCCAGCAGCACGCGCTGCCCACCGATCGTCACCAGATGGCGCGAGCCGGTCACGCTGTCGGCGGCGCCGAGGAACTGGATGTCCACCGCAGCGCCCTCTAGGTCCCTAAACGATGCAGCTCGTCGGACTCGACCACGCGCACACCGGGCGTGTCGCTCTCGAGCGCCGTCAACAGGCCGCGCGCCACCACCTCGGCGCGGATCGGCATCAGGCGGCGTGGCGTGAACCAGGTGAGCACCGGCGCCAGCCATTGTGCGAAGGCCTCGGTGGGCCGTGTGGCCTGGCCGAGTGCGCTGCGATCGCCCAGCAACAGCGATGGGCGCGCGATCACCAGGTGCTTGAAGCCGAGCTGTGACACGGCCTGCTCGGCCTCACCCTTGATGCGGTTGTAGAACACGGCCGAGCCGGCGTCCGCACCCAGCGCGGAAACGAGGCCGAAGCGCTTGGCGCCGGCGCGCCGGGCCGCCTGGGCGAAGGCCAGCACGGCGTCGTAGTCCACCGCACGAAAAGCCGCCTGCGATCCCGCCACGGCCATGGTGGTGCCGAGGGCGCAGATGGCGGTGTCCACGCGCGGCAGATCGGGCATGGCGCAACTGGCCCAGGCCACGGCATGGGCCTGGGGCAGGGCCTCGAGCGCCGGCAGCGGGCGGCGCAACAGCAGGTGCAGCTCGGTGCAATCGCGGTCGGCGGCCAGCTGCCTGGCGACGGCATGGCCCACGAGGCCGCTGGCGCCCGCCAGTGCGTAGCGATGGGACAGGGGCTTGGCGCTCATGGCCCCATTGTGTGCCTGTCCGGCGCCCGCTTGGCGCGCTCAGCGTTTGGGCTGGGTCAAGCGCGGTGCCGGGCGGCCACCCGTGCGCGTGCCCTCGGGGCGTGAATGGCGCTGGGTCTGCGGCTGGCCATGCGGCGCCGGCTGCGTGGCGTGGCCTGCGCCCGCGCGGTCGTGGCGCTGTGCGCCCTGGCGCTGGTTGGCGCCACCGGCATTGCTGTCCTGGCGCACGTCGCTGCCATGGCGCGGCGCGGGCTTGGGCGCGGGGTTGCCACGCGGGGCATCGCGTCGGCCGCTGTCGCGTCGGCCTCCGCCACCACCACCGCCACCACCGCCCGAGCGGCCACCGCCACCACCACCGCCGCCGGCGTTGCGGCGCGTGCCGCCCACCCCGATGGTCATGCGGCCCAGCACGATGGGCTCGGCGCGCTCGCCCGAGGGCGGCTCGAAGCCGGCCACGGTCTCGCTGGGGATGCTGCGCTTGATGAGCTTCTCGATGTCGCGCAGGAAGATTTCCTCGTCCAGGCACACCAGCGACACCGCCTCGCCCTGCGCGCCGGCGCGGCCGGTGCGGCCGATGCGGTGCACATAGTCCTCGGGCACATTGGGCAGCTCGAAGTTGACGACGTGCGGCAACTGGTCGATGTCGATGCCGCGCGCCGCGATGTCGGTGGCCACCAGCACCGGCAGGTCACCGGTCTTGAACTCGGCCAGCGCCTTGGTGCGTGCGCCCTGGCTCTTGTTGCCGTGGATGGCCATCGCGCCGATGCCCTCCTTGTTGAGGTATTCGGCCAGGCGGTTGGCGCCGTGCTTCATGCGCGTGAACACCAGCACCTGCTGCCACTTGCCGGTGCGGATCAGGTGCGCCAGCAGTTCCTTCTTGCGCTCGCGACCCACGGGGTGCACCTTCTGCGCGATGTTCTCGGCGGTCTGGTTGCGGCGCGCCACTTCGATCAGCGCGGGGTTGTTGAGCAGCCGGTCGGCCAGGGTCTTGATCTCGTCGCTGAAGGTGGCCGAGAAGAGCAGGCTCTGCTTCTTGATCGGCAGGTAGGCCAGCACCTTCTTGATGTCGTGGATGAAGCCCATGTCGAGCATGCGGTCGGCCTCGTCGAGCACGAAGATCTCCACGTGGCTCAGGTCGAGCGTGCCTTGCTGGTGGTGGTCCAGCAGGCGGCCGGGCGTGGCCACCAGGATGTCCACACCGCGGCGCAGCGCATTGATCTGCGGCTGCATGCCCACGCCGCCGAACATCACCATGCTGGTGAGCGGCACGTATTTGCCGTAGGTGCGCACGCTTTCCTCCACCTGCGCCGCCAGCTCGCGCGTGGGGGTGAGGATGAGGGCGCGGATCGCCACGCGGCCGCGGGCGTCCTTCTTGCTGGGCACGCTGGACAGGCGCTGCAGCATGGGCAGGGTGAAGCCGGCGGTCTTGCCGGTGCCGGTCTGGGCGCCGGCGAGCAGGTCGCCGCCTTGCAGCACGGCGGGGATGGCTTGCGCCTGGATCGGGGTGGGGGTGTCGTAGCCCTGTTCGCGAACAGCGCGCAGGAGCGGCTCGGCCAGGCCGAGGTCATTGAAATGCATCTGTGGGGGCCCGTGCAAGGGCCTGCAGCTCGCGGCCTGCTGTCGCCCTGCGGGGCGCACCAGTCCCAGGCGCGATGGGTTCGAGGTGTCGGATTCGACCGTGTCGCGCTGACTGGAGCTCACGACACTGCGCGCATTCTAGCCGCTGGGGTCCATCCCGTCGCTGTGGATTGCGTCACTGACCGTGCCGCTCTGGCGTGCCCACCTCGCAGCAGGGCACAAGCCCAGGGCTACACTGGCTCGCCCTGGCCCTTGGACCTTGCTTGGTCCGTCAACGCCTTGACGCACGAGCCTTGCTTCGCCTTGTCATCTGATCCGCGTCCCGCGTGGGTTTGGTGCGGGGCCATCGCGGCTTGCATGCTGGCCACGGCGGCACTCGCGCAGGGTGCGGCGGCCATCGAAAGCGCGGCCTCGGCATCGCGCGCCAACTCCACGGGTGTCGAGGGCGCCCGCTCTAGCGGGCTGGTGGGCACGGTGCTGGGCATCGTCGACTACTCGCGCTGGCCCGGCGCGCCGCGACCGCTCACGCTGTGCATTGCTGGCTTCGGACCGCAGTCCGCCGAGCTGCTTGGTGCCGTGTTCACGCCCAATATTGCCCGGCCCTTGTCGGTACGCCAGGTGCCCGCCAATGCCAGCCCGCCCGGCATCTGCGACGCGGTGTATTTCGAAGGTTGGCGCGAGCCCGAGCAGCGCGATGCGCTGGCGGCCCTGGCCTCGAGGCCGGTGCTCACGCTGGGCTCGGGCGCGGCGTTCTGTTCCAGTGGGGGGCTGTTCTGCCTGCAGCCCGCCGGGGCCGGCACGCGCTTTTCGGTCAATACCGATGCCGTTGCGCGCAGTGGCCTGGTCGTCAACGCCCGCGTGCTGCAGCTGGGCCGTCGGGGCGAGCCAAGATGAGCGCCCCGCGCGTCCCGCTGGCCACCTTGCTGCGCCGCGGCCACTGGCGCGTGGCCATGGTGGCCGTGCTGCTGGTGGGCTTGATGAGCTCGGTCGGCTCGCTGCTGGTGCTGCGCACCGAGGTCGAGCGCAGCCTCGAGCTGGTGGCCCGCGCGGCCGCCTATTCCACCGAAGCGGCGGTGGTCTTCCGCGACAGCGAGGCGGCCGAGGACCTGCTCACCGCCATCGCCCAGGAGGAGCGCCTGGCCTCGATCGAGATCGTGCTGCCCAATGGCGAGCGCCTGGCCAGCGTGCAGCGCGCGCGCTCGGCCGGCCTGATGGGCGTGGGCGATCGGCTGGCCACCAGCCTGTTCGGCCTGCGCGTGGGCCAGCCCATGCGCAAGGACGGCAAGGCGCTGGCCGAGCTGGTGGTGCGGGGCGATGGCGATGCCCAGGCCCGCGTGCTCGGCTGGTACCTGCTCGCGGCCTTGGGCGCGATGGTGGCCACGGCCCTGGTGGTGGTGGTGTTCTCGCGCCGAATGGAGACCGAGATCAGTGACGAGCTCGACAGCCTGGCCCGCCTCACGCGATCCATCCGCGACAACCGCGCCTTCTACCGTCGCGCCCCACCGGCCCGCGTGGCCGAGATCGATGCGCTCGGCGAAGACTTCAACGCCCTGCTGGCCGACGTGCAGACGCACGAGGCCGAGCTCTTGGCGCGCCAGGCGCGGCTGCGCTCGGACAACGCCTCGCTGTGGCAGCGCGCTGCGCACGACCCGCTCACCGGGCTGCCCAACCGCGGCCACTTCCGCGACCGCCTGCAGCAGGCGGTGCAGCGCGCGGCCGAGATGGGGCGTCAGCTGGGCGTGATGTTTGTCGACGTCGACCGCTTCAAGCAGGTCAACGACGAATTCGGCCACGACGTGGGCGACCGCCTGCTGATCGAGATCGCCCGGCGCATGGGCACGGCCCTGCGCGAGGCCGACTTCGTCGGGCGCCTGGGCGGCGATGAGTTTGCGGTGCTGCTCGACCCGCTCTCGCACGCCGAGGACGCTAGCGTGGTGGCGCGCAAGATCGAGCAGGCCGTGTCGGCGCCGCTGGTGGTGGATGGCCGGCGCAGCATCCTGCCCCGCATCAGCCTGGGCCTGTCGCTCTATCCGGAGGCCGGCACCACGGCCGACGAGTTGCTGCGCAGCGCGGACCAGGCCATGTATGCTGTCAAGCGAGCCAGGCAAGGGGCCGACCCCGGGTGACCGGACAGGTTCAGGCCCTTCACTTTGCGAGGAAGTACACCGATGCGAATGCTCCGCCAACCGGCGCGCCGAAGCTTCATCCTGATCGCCCCCGCCATCCTGTTGGCGGCCTGCCAGGGCACGCAGCCCTCGGTGGACGTGTCTTCCGCCCGCGCCCGGCGGCTCAGTGCGGCCGGCTTCGTGGCCGGTGAAGATGGCTGGGCCCTCAATCTGGACAGCCGCGTACTGTTCGATTTTGACTCCGACGTCATGGGCGATCGGTCCCGCGCCGACACGCACAAGCTGATCAAGGTGCTGATCGAGGCCGGCATCGACCAATTGCGCGTCGAGGGCCACACCGACAACATCGGCCCGGCCGAGTTCAACCAGCGCCTGTCACTCCGGCGGGCCGAGGCCGTGGCGCGCGAATTCGTGCTGCATGGGGTGTCACGCGCCAACATCACCGTGCTGGGCTTCGGCGCCAGCAAGCCGGTGGCCGACAACCGCACCGAAGCCGGGCGCGCGCAAAACCGGCGCGTGGCCATCATCATCCCGGCGCTCTGATCGGCGCCGGGAGGCGATTCAGGCTCAGGCCGGCAGTGGCATCGGCTGGTGGCTGTTCAGCGCCAGCCAGCCGCGCCCGATGCGGTAGATGGCCCACAGGCCCAGCAGGCCCATGCCCAACACCCAGGTGCCGATGCCGATCAGCACAAGGGCCAGCGGCGCGGACACCAGTGCCACCAGCACCGCCCACAGCAGCGCAAACCAGAAGGTGCGGATCTGCCAGCGGAAGTGCGACTCGAGCCAGGTGCCACGCACCGCATCGCGCTTCACGTAATTGATGATCACCGCGATGATCGATGGCCAGCCGAAGAGGAAGGAGCCGAGCACCGTGGCCGCACCAAAGGCCCCCAGCACCAGGCCCAGCGCATGCAGGGCGTAGACGACCTGCGTGGTGGTCACCAGCGAGGGTGAGGCTTCGACGGTGAGGGATTGGTTGGTCACTTCGGGGGGTCCTTTCACAAGCCGCGATGGGGCGGCGCTGCACATTTTGTGGCCACGGCCGGGATTGCAATGGCCGCTGCGACGAAACGTGGCCGCGGGCCGCCCGGACGACAGCGCGGCCGACAGACGCGTGCCGAACCAGCGACAATCGCCGGTTTGGCCCGGCCCGGCCTTGCGCTGGCCCGGGTGACATTTCTTCGACGATCCAGCAGCAGCGAGTACAACACCCATGGCCCAGTACGTCTACACGATGAACCGCGTGAGCAAGACGGTTCCCCCCAAGCGGCAGATCCTGAAGAACGTCTCGCTCTCGTTCTTCCCCGGCGCCAAGATCGGCGTGCTGGGCATCAACGGCTCGGGCAAGTCCACGCTGCTGAAGATCATGGCCGGCCTGGACAAGGAGATCGAGGGCGAGGCCTACCCCATGCCCGACCTGAAGATCGGCTACCTGCCGCAGGAGCCGCTGCTCAACCCCGACCAGACCGTGCGCGAGGCGGTGGAAGAAGGCATCGGTGGCGTGCTGGCCGCAAAAAAGCGCCTCGATGAGGTGTATGCCGAGTACGCCGCCGAGGACGCCGATTTCGACAAGCTCGCCGCCGAGCAGGCCGAGCTGGAGGCCATCATCGCCGCCGCCGGCTCCGAGAACACCGACCTGCAGCTCGAGCTGGCCGCCGACGCGCTGCGCCTGCCGCCCTGGGAGGCCAACATCGGCGTGCTCTCGGGCGGCGAGAAGCGCCGCGTGGCGCTGTGCCGCCTGCTGCTGTCCAAGCCCGACATGCTGCTGCTCGACGAGCCGACCAACCACTTGGACGCTGAAAGCGTGGATTGGCTCGAGCAGTTCCTGCAGCGCTTCCCCGGCACCGTGGTGGCCATCACCCACGATCGCTACTTCCTCGACAACGCGGCCGAGTGGATCCTCGAGCTCGACCGCGGCATGGGCATCCCCTGGAAGGGCAACTACTCCGACTGGCTGGACCAGAAAGAGAAGCGCCTGGAGAGCGAGCAGAAGAGCGAAGACGCCCGCATGAAGGCGATGAAGGAAGAGCTCAAGTGGGTGCGCTCCAACGCCAAGGGCCGGCAGGCCAAGAGCAAGGCCCGCCTGGCGCGCTTTGAGGAACTGAGCGACACCGACTACCAGAAGCGCAATGAGACCAACGAGATCTTCATCCCCGTGGCCGAGCGCCTGGGCAACGAGGTGATCGAGTTCGTGGGCGTGAGCAAGAGCTTCGGTGACCGCCTGCTGATGGACAACGTGAGCTTCAAGGTGCCGGCCGGCGCCATCGTCGGCATCATCGGGCCCAACGGCGCGGGCAAGTCCACGCTGTTCCGCATGCTGCAGGGTGTGGAGAAGCCCGACTCGGGCGAGGTGCTGATCGGCAAGACCGCGCACATGGCCTTTGTCGACCAGAGCCGCCAATCACTGGCCGACGACAAGACGGTGTGGCAGGACGTCTCCGGCGGTCTGGACAACATCGTGGTGGGCAAGTTCGTGATGCCCTCGCGTGCCTACATCGGCCGCTTCAACTTCAAGGGCAACGACCAGCAGA
>Ga0268298_10003354_pt1 | contig 16468 bp, 19 predicted proteins | sample WWTPWeurt_MetaG_FD_194462 | JGI IMG/M metagenome (GOLD analysis project Ga0268298, IMG submission 194462) | Activated sludge microbial communities from WWTP in Nijmegen, Gelderland, Netherland - WWTP Weurt | ecosystem: Engineered > WWTP > Aerobic digester > Activated sludge | place... | reverse complement strand
GCTGTCGCCTTCGTTGTAAATGGGTACTTTGAATTCGAATTTTTCATAACCAAGATATGGCTTGAATTTTCTAACATCGTAGTTTACGCCACTGGCGCGTGCAATCGGGCCAGTTAGACCATAGTCGTACACATCCTGCTCTGTGATGACTCCGACTCCTTTAGTTCTCTCTATGAAAATCGGATTCTCAAGAAAGCTATCGCGCATCTTCTGAATGGTTTGCTCTACCTCCACCAGGATCTGTGTAACTCGTTGCTCAAACCCTGCGGGAAGATCAAATGCCAATCCACCCACTCTGGTGTAGCTGGTGGTCAGGCGCGTGCCTGTAACAGATTCAAACACATCGTATAACTTTTCTCTTTCTACGAAAGCCCAGAGGATGGAGCTGAATGCACCAAGATCCATGGTCATCGCACCCAGGCTAAAGATATGATCCGCGATGCGCGAAAGTTCCCCGAGGATTATGCGAATTTTCTGGCATCGATCCGGCACAGTGATGCCGAGCAATTCTTCTGCCGCTAGCGCATAGCCTATGTTATTGTTCAGAGGCGAAATGTAGTTCATGCGATCCGTAATGGTCACAAACTGATTGTAAGAACGGTACTCTCCCAGCTTCTCGAAACCGGTGTGCAGAAATCCAATCTCCTGATCGCAGGCGATCACTGTCTCCCCCTGCACTTTCATCTTGAGCCGCAGTGTGCCGTGAGTGGCGGGATGCGAAGGGCCCACGTTCATCAGAATGGAGCTTTCTTCTTTTTCGATGATCTCGGTTTCGTATGAGTACATACGCTGCTCATTTGGCGGAATGTTACGACGAAGGCAACCAGAATAAGGTTTGACCAGGTCCGCACGGGATGCCAGGGCTTGCACCATGCGTCGCAAGCTAAACTGGCTCGTTTTCATCCTGTCCGCCGGCCTCGCCGGGGCTTTGTGGTATTATACCGGCCAGTTGCTCTATCCATCCTGGAGGGCAAAGGACCTGTCTGTCTGCGACGCCCGAACCGAATCCTACTGGGGCAAAGACTGTGGAAACATTCGCAAGTCCGGGCAGTTCCAGTTCGAAGAGATCAAGATTCCTTCTACCAACGGATACGATCTCCCAGGATGGAAAATTCCATCTGCGAAAAACGGATCTGGTCCGGCGAGCGGAGCGGTGTTCCTCGTGCACGGAGGCGGATCAGATCGGCGGGAAGAGAGTCGCTATATTCAGTTCTTCGTTTCGCGCAGACTGGACGTCTATACGTTTGACATGAGTTGCTCAGGTGAATCGCCTTGCGTGGCAGCAGGAATGACGTTCGGACACAAAGAATCCAGAGACGTTCAATCTGTGTATGCGCAACTTTCCGATCTATTATTTGCCGGTTCCATTTGTTGTGTTGTGCGCGCTCCGCTTTGGCGATTTCGGAGCCACTCTTGGAATTTGCGTTCTATCTTTGATCGCCGTATTCCATACTGTGGGAGGCCGCGGTCCGTTTGCAGTGTATTCTGAGAGCGGAAGCCTGTCTCTGAACAATACATTGATTCTACTGGATGCATTCATCTTTGTCGTGACGGCCACTGCCTACGTTCTGGTAGCGGTGGCGCAGGAACGTCAGGCGGCCATGATCGAATCTATGAATCATTTGATTACAGTGGAGAAAATCAAGGACCAGGCAAATCGAGAACTAGAAGCAAAGGTGATCGAGAGAACGCGCATCATCGCCATGCAGAAGCAGGAACTCGAAGACCAGATTGCTGTGGCTGAAAAGATTCAGATGTCTCTTCTGCCTGCGAAGCCAGAAAAGATTCCGCGCTTTCAAATTGATTTTCGATACCAGCCCATGATGCGGATTGGTGGGGACTTTGTGGATTTGCGATATGATCCCCGCACTCAGTCTCTTGGTCTTTTCATTTGCGACGTAAATGGCCACGGTGTTCCCGCTGCGTTTCTGGCAGCGATGGTCAAGATGGCGCTGAGCGATTGGTACGGTCACCTAGAGGATTTGCAGGGAGCTATTTATCACATTCATGGTAGCTTGAAAGACAAACTGGGCGAAAACTTTATTACCATGGGTATGGCGCACATTGATTTGTTTACTGGAAAGTTATCCACCGTGCGCGCCGGTCATCACCCATTGTTGATCATACGCGCAGACGGCAGTTCAGAGTCTCTCAATCCGAAAGGAAGAATGTTGATGGCGGATTTGCTTCCAACATCTGACGTTTCCACAGCACAGCTTTATCCAGGAGATCGTATAGTTTTGTATACAGATGGGCTTACGGAAGCGCGCGACAGAACGGGGAAGCTCATCTGTTCTGAAGAGGATCTGGCAGAGCGAGCGGGGGATCGTTCCAGGGATGTTTCTACTCTGTGCGAAGATATTTTTCAAGACGTGCTTTCAAAAACTGGAGGAATGGATTTCCTCGAAGACGATATTACCTTCCTCATCGCTGAGTATACTGGTAGTTGAGCTTTCGCTTAATAACTAGTTAGGTGCAGAGGCGCTATAGTCGCAGCTGCTAACGTTTTTAGCTTTTGCGCACGGCAAAGTACCTTGTTTTACGTCTTGAAGTCGCGCCCAATCCGTGGCGGGGCAGTGGCATTGCTTAGCCACAATTTGATCGCAGCCGGTACCCACGCGATGTTTCAGATTGTCCTCGCCGGTCAGCACACAGTGCAGGACGCGGATGGGGAGCACCCGCTGAAAATCTTCGACGGAAACGAGTCTATCATGGAGGTGAGCGGGCCTTTCGAGTTGCGCGGTGGTCGCCTAACGGAACTATTTCTTGAATTTGATCCGAATACTTCCGTATTCTTTACCAGCGAGGGTTATGTTCTAGATGCAGACATTCGCGTTGCATCCGTACTATCAATGACGCCTGAGCAGGAGAATAGAATAGTGCAGGCACTCGGTCCGAAAACGAACCTGGTTGCTGACTCCGCGGAGCTTGCATTGGAGGGCCAGGTGGAAACAACCACAGTTGCTGCGGAAAGGATTCCGAGAACGCGCGTGTCCATTCGCATTGAGGACCGCCTTCGCGGACTCCCAGCAAACATGAATGCCCTTCAGCTCACGGTTCCAGGCGGTGTCGTGAATGGTTTGCGGCTGCGCGTGTATGGCATGCCGCAGTTTTCCCAGAACGAGCGAGTGATTTTGTTCTTGAAGAGAATTGGAAATGAATACGGAATTGTGGAAGGCGAATACGGGAAGGTGAGCCTATGAAACGAGCGCGATGGCTGTTCTTTCTGCCTTGTCTAGTTTCTCTTAATTTTGTGCCCGTAGAGCAGGGATTCAAATTCCCTGGAGACTGGCCAAAGATCCCATTCTATGTGAATCCATCTGTGCCAGGAGAAAGGATTGGCGGTACGGATGCGCTCATGAACGCAATGAGAGATGCTTCAGCGATGTGGTCGTCGGACGTGACCAATGTTCGTTTTGATTTCAGAGTTTCCGGGTTTTCAGATCGCGCTCAACCTTTTGCGCCTGCGGTGCTGGATTGTAGCTCCCAAACGACTGCGGATTTTGCGCAGACTGCCAAGACAGTATTTGCTTTTTATGCGTGCGGATTTGAAGAGTATGATTTTGATTCGAAAGGCAATCATAGATGAACAGAATCGTCGCTAGTATTTTGGCGTTATTACTGAGTTCGTGCACCGCGATCTTCGGACCGAGGGATAGCTGTGACGCTTTCTGCAAAGAGGCACAAGCATTTTCCCAGTTGCTTGTATTGATTCCAATCCTGCGCTGCGCACATCCACTCGGGTATAAAGTGCGTTTTTCAAGCGGCGCTGTGGACTGCATCATTCCCTCTACATCTCCCTATATCTACAATCAAAGCACTACGGCATATGCCGGATCCACAGTGACTGGCGTGGTTACTCTGGAGTGTCGCGCACCAACTGCCATCAAGGTCTGGAGCAAGATCGCGACTTCGAACCCCGCGCCGGGATCTACGGCTACATTCGTTGTGTCTGGAAATTCAACGCTCGCGAGTTACTCGGTGGGCGACACGATCTTCTGCTCCGACGAAAACCTTTTCTATCACAAGGTAACCATTCTATGAATCCAATTCGTCAGGTTTCTTATCTGGGTTGCGCGTCGCTCTGTCCCTCTGGTCAAATGCGCTATTTCCGCAGGACCCGGGCGGGATTGGACAGGCACCATCATGCGCGGACTATCCCTTTGGACGCAACATAACTGTTACCGGGCACAGCCGCGCCTACGAGGTTGCGGTGTTCACTTTGCCAGCCGACTATGGAAGTGCCATTGGGGACGCAAGGCTCCGCGATGACGCCACTGACGCGACCAATGTGAAGATTTTTGCTCCGGGAGCAGTAACCGGCGTTCAGAATCTTGCCTGGCCCGGAGCGCAGGCGACGGATTCAGCGCCAGCACATTGGGTCATGGGCTTGATCATATCTATCTTTGATTCGTATCTTCCTAAAGATAACTTCTGGAGCGTTGTGGTTCATTTGCCCGAATTCTTGAGAAACCCGATGGTTCATCTAAATTTGCAACAAACAGTTTTGGTGTGGGGGATATCCTGTTCAATGCCGCATCCGGGAACAACTGGCAAAGGGGAATCGCGCGCTGCTACACAAACGGTTCTCCATATCAAGGTTCAGATAACATCGTATTGAATGTCGGCGGTAACGATTTGTTGAATTTCTACATGCGCAAGCATACGTACCAAGCGGAGTACCTTTTCGTGCGTTACGTCTTGAATCCGAAGGGCTGGCTCAAGCTTATTTTCGATCGTGGCGCTGTAGACAGAGAGCTTGAGATTTTTTGGATGTGGAGCATGCACCTGAACAATTTCAGAATAGCACTCGCCGTCGAATCCATAGGGAATTACATCTGAGCGACTTTCACGGACCCGGCTGGGATCATGTGGGGCGCTATTCTAAGCTTCTGCTGGTTGAGGAAGCGCCTTCCCTGGCTTCATGGGTGGTCAATTTGTTTCCCGTCCCTGGCGGCGGAGCGTCAGACGATCCACCGTGGCGTATCATTTTATATTTTGCGGACCCGTAGCCATCCCGGCATTTGTGAACGCGAGGAAACGGAAGAATTTCGGCTGCGCGACAGTCAGTTGCGGCTTTTGTTGAATGATCGTCAGAAAGAAGACTGTCACTGAGGGCGGATCGAAGCTCAGTCAGGGTGCGCGCGACCACCTGTAAGTCTGCCCGCCCGAAACGCGCTGCAAACAAGCTACGTCGTGCGCTGCGTCCCGGCGGAAGAATCGTAACGAACTACCTGGCCCGCCCACCGCGGCGCAACTTCGGATGACTACGGAGTATTTGCAGAGCAATTTGCGGCATTGGGACGCGCTGCAGGCTTCCAGAATGTGCAAGTGTACACTCTGCCCATGCGTCCAATCCCCTGTTGCACAATTGTTTTTGAATAGCGGCTGCCTTGCAACGGAGTTGCGCCCCTGTCGCCTGATCGCTCCCAGGGATGAGCTTTCGCTTAACAATTAGTTAAAGCCATTTTTCTCAAGGCGGGCAATGTTTTCCGCAGGTGCGCCGATGCTTTTTGCAAACTGAAGTAGTGTTTGCCCTTTCAAATTCTTGAAATCCCGGCGGGCTCCCTGGTCGATGTTCTCCTGCATAAAGATGCTTTCGCGCCCGATTCCACTCCAGAGGAGACAGGTTGGATTCTCTCCCTTAACAAATAGGCTTGTTGCGTCAACCTGACCCGGATATACAAGCGGGAAGATTCCCCAGCGCCAGTCAAAATTAGGATAGCTGCCCGACCTGATGACGGAGGTATAGCACGCCATCACAGTGTCGCCGCGATTTCCGGAGAATTCTATTTCTGCATTTTGAACCGAATACAAGCGACGACTCTGGTAGCGAAAGCTAGCCTTGTGGCTCCCTGGCTCAGTGTAGATTGTTCTCGTGGAATCGCTCACCGATACGTTGTCGAAGGTGACAAATGAAATGTCAACGTCTCCGGCGATGACGGTTAGCCTGGAACCTGGTTCTCCGGGCTGGGTTCCAATATACCGAGCGGAAGCGCACGAGCTCAGAAAGGCGAAAATAAACAAAATATGTTTCACATGTTCCTCTGATATGGCGCATTTGCGCAATGCCGCATAACGCTACACTAGCCCGTCGCCACCGGCCCGGAACCCATGTTCTTCATTTTCTGGTTTTGCTCGAACTTTGCCAGGCTCTTTTTTCCGCTTAGATGTAGAAGGATCGCACCAACGGAAACGGCAGCGCAGAACAACGCGACCCATATGGAGTCGTGCATGAATGGCATTTTGTTTTCCGCAATGAAGACTGTTTTGCGTGTGTCCAGGTTCGGGAAAGTTTCTTTGAGCAACTTCCCTTCATCCACAGTGATCGATTCGAGTTGATTCATCACAATCCCTTCCACCTCAGGAGCAGGGGCCGGTTCTTGCGGGATTTCTTCCTTTTTTGAGAAGCGATGCGTCTTGACGACGATTGCATTTTCAGCAGCCACTCCGGTCATGGCTGGCCCGGCCGCTGTCTGGGTGATTTGAAAGTTCTGGAGAACGGATCTGTCATTGGGGACCAGTAAGTAGTACGTATAATTCAGACCTTCCTCTGTGGTTTTCCCCTGCTGTGTCCTCTTCCAGGTGGAAAGACGGAAAGTGGATAGAGAGCAAGGCCATCCGTGATCTTGACGTGGCGGTTTTCAAAACTGCTCTTGCCTGCCAGGTCTGAGAGCTTTGCGATCTTTGGTTCAAAGCTCATTTCGAGAGCTTTTTGATTCCAACCGGCATAGGCGATGACACCGCAAAAGATTACAATTCCTGCCGCAACTGGAAGTGGCAATACAGAAGGGCGCGTAGGTCCTTTGGGAAGAACGGGTGCCGGGGCTGCGCTACCCTGGGCTTGTTGGTTTAGTTTCTGTCTGAGAAATAGAATCACCTGACCGGGCGTTACATTCTCTCTGCGCGCAATCTCTGTCACCACTGTCTCAAGGTTTGCTCCGGTATTCAGTCTTTGAAAGATGGCCGTTGTTTCTGGTTCGAGTCTGTCTATTTCCATTTGAGTGAGCTGCGGAAATTTCGCGTTCGCAGGAACCGGAGGCATGGTGAGGCGAGTCAGATACTGAAAGATGTCAATGAGGATCATGAATGGATTTACGATCATGGAGATCACACCCCACCAGCCGGCGACTGCCGATATCCCGGCGTATTCGAAAAAGAGTTTGTGCAAACAACGTTTGCAAACTCTTCCCTGAAACTTCTTATGAAAGCGCATTACGAGTGCGCCAATGTTCTGGTAGTACGTTACTTCCCTTGTGGGGGCTTCAATTCCGCAATTCTGGCATAGCATGCGCCGAAGCACAGAGTACGAAACTCATTCGTAAATCACTTTTTGCAAAAGCACTTTTTCTGTCTCATGGGGCGGGTGATTTTGAGACGATCTGTTTGCTTTGTGCCGTTCGTTACCAGAAATGTGACGTTCATTCACCCCCGGAATATTTTGTTTGCGGATTCTAAACCAGAGGAAATTTTGCGCCGTGCCCCACTCAGCGCTATTACTTGAGTCCCTTTCGCCAGACCTTCTGGTGCGAATCATTGAGGAGGCGTTCATTGTTTCCATCACAGATGCGAAGGGACTGATTCGATACGTAAATGATACATTTTGTAAAGTATCTCAATATGACAGATCTGAACTGATCGGGAAGCCGCACAGAATCGTGAAGTCAGATGTTCATTCGCGGGACTTCTTCAAATCCATGTGGGACACGATTGGTCGCGGAGAATCCTGGCATGGAGAGATCTGCAATCGCAAGAAAAGCGGAGATTTATACTGGGTGGATAGTTTCATTCTGCCCATCGCCGGAGACACAGGAGCTCCCGTTGGATACCTCTCGATTCGATATGAAGTCACGCAGCTAAAAGAGCATGAGCAGACAGTCCAAAGTCAGGAATCTCTGTTGATCAAGAAAAACAGACGATTGAATAACCTTGCATTCTGGATCGCTCACGACATTCGGCCGCCCATCGCGAACTTGATTGGTCTTTCGGAGGGCATGACAGATGCTTTGAAGGGCGGCGCAGATGGATCGCAATTTGCGCAGCGCGTTAGCGAGGAGGCAATACGAGCGGATCAAATCCTCAGGAAGATCATGCGCACGGCCATCGCAAGTGACATTGTGGATGAGCAGGATTCGGAATGGTTGTCTGGCAAATAGACGACGATCCGGTTCACACTGAGCTTGTTGAAATGATCATCCGGCGAACCGGATTTTCAAATGACACTCGGTCCTTTCATTCAGCCAGGGCGGCGCTCAAAGCCCTTGATCAGTCTTTGCCGGATCTGATCCTCCTCGACTTGCGAATGCCGGATATGGACGGCTGGGAGTTCATTGAACTCACCAGATCTCGCAAGATGCCGCCTATCGTTATTGTTACTTCTTCTATTGATGCGCGAGAGAAAAAACGCGCGCTGGAAATACCGACCGTGCGCGGATGGATTGAGAAACCAGTCCGCGTAGAAGACATTGTAGATCTGGCAGTGGACGACTGATCTCAGGGCGTAGGCCAGCCAGAAGGTGCTGGCTGCGGAGCGGATGTAACTCCCACTTCAGTCATGCTAAGCCGTTGGGTAAAAAACTTATGAAAGCGATCTGTATCCGCGCCGTCTTGTGTGCGAATGCGAACCAGAGATGACTTTCCGGCTTCATCAAAGAAGACCAGCTCGCAGACTGTGTTGCGTGGTTGCAGTAGAAAAACAAAGCCCTGCTTGCCGTCCCTCTTTTCATTGTATGCTGTTTTCACCGTGAAAGTGAATCCTGCATTGCCAAGTTCGTCCACCATGCGCGGAACAAATTTGCCAATCACCTGCGAGGACCGATACGTGCGCGTTTCTGCTGACAGGCCGCCTGCAAAGATCGCCATCATTACCACAAATGCTGGAATTCCGTAGAAACGTTTCATCTCACTCTCCAGTTCGGCAAAAAAAGCATTTTCTTAACCGTTGTCCGTGCTAAATCGGCTAAATATGTCAGGACCGGCGCCCTTTTCTATAGTAAAGAAGCCAAACGACCTCTTGTTCTTTGACAATCTTGCGTTGTACTATGTTCTACAGAATACTCCACCAAGAGTTCTGGCCCGCGTTTTTCTCAAAGCGGATTCGAGGCTTTCGGGAAGTCTGCTTGGCATTCTTAGCCCAAAACAGCGCGAAACTGTACACTTCATGATGACTCAGGAAAATGATGACGACGCAGCCAAGAATCTGGATGCGCAGAATGGTCTTTGTTTGATTTCAGAAGGTCTCATCGCGCGCGGGTTGATCAAGAAACAGGGCGCGCACTTCTTTGGAGTGCCCGGTCACGAAAAAGTAGAGCCGGGCTGACCGAGCGAGTGCCAGATCGTGACTGCTACTTTTCTCTTTCGCCTCTTCTAGAACGTTCTTGCCTGATCCATGCGTGCGCCTGAATCACTGTGCACTTCAAAATGCCGGATGTTGTTTTCAGCAAGTGTGTAGAGAACTTGCATGCGCGCCTTCTGATCCGGAACATAGCAGAAACAGGTTCCGCCTCCACCTGAACCGTTGATTTTTCCGCCTGCAGCCCCTGCTTTGTTTGCAAGATCCAGAATCCAATCTATGCGCGGCGTGGATATTCCTAGAGTCCCGGACAGAATTCGGTGTTCCTCCGTGAGCATCGAGCCCAGGCTTTCCGGATCAATTGTATTTCTAAACATCCGCAGTCCTTCTCTACACAGATCGCGATTCTTGAGGTGATCGACTGCAATCTTCCATTCAGTTTTCTCGCGCTTTTCTGCGGGGATGGATCCTTCAACTTCTGCCGTGTTCGAAGTCAGCAGATTGAATCCGGGCATTTCATTGGCGGCAATTTCGATTGATTTTCGCGCGCGGTCTCCGACGGAGCTGAGAATTCCTTGCGTATCTTTAGGATCGCCTGAGTCGATCAGAATGATTCCGTCGAGCTTTGCCGGCAATTGTTCCACGCCGTAAGGGATGGGTCGAGACGAGTCCGGGAAGACGTGGATGAGGCCGCCCAGGTAGCAGGAGTATTGATCCATCATTCCACCTGCGCCCTGGAACTTTTCTTTCTCTCCGCGATAGACTGCATAGGCTGATGTTTCCGGATGATCGATGTATTTGCTTTTTTCCGGATGTTCGCCGATTTCCAGTAACAATCGCATCCATGCGGCAGACATCGCGGAAGAAGAAGAACAGCCCGCGCGCAGTGGAATGCGCGAACGAAACGTTGCCTTACCTCCGCGCGGAAATGTAAAGCCATCTTCAATCAGAACCTGTGCGATTCCCCAGCAGAAGTCTTCCGAGTTTGCCGGTTGCCTGGCATAAGGATCAAAGTCCGTGACCACGTCGGGTCCAAGATCTGGTTTTGATATTCGTATGGTTTTGGAATCAGTGAATTCAAACTGAATCTCAAAGCGAAGGTTAACCGCCATGGCAATGACGGGCAGTCCCAGATAATCCTGATGTTCTCCGAATAGACAGATACGCCCAGGCGCGCTCACAAACAGCATGCCTCGTGATGCAGGAACGCTTGAAACGGACAATTCTAATTCTATTGCTTGACGCGCTATCGCACAGGAGTCGTATCTTCAGGTCTTGTCCGGTAAGAAATATATTCTCTATTGCGACGGAGCTTGCAGGGGCAATCCAGGGCCTGCGTCCATTGGCGCCGTCATCTACCTGGAAGGGGTGGACGAGCCTGTGCTTGAGATTTCCAAAACAATCGGCACGGCCACAAACAACCAGGCAGAATACCGTTCATTGATCGAGGGTTTGAAGGGCTTGCAGAGATACGAAGGCCACCATGAGGTCCGCATGGACTCAGAGCTGGTGGTTCGCCAGATTCTTGGGCAATACAAAGTCAAAAATGAGGGCCTTAAGCCTCTTTTTCTGGAAGCCCGCGAGATTTTTCAGGGGATGAAGTGCACCATCAAGCATGTGCCCCGGGAGCAAAACCGGGAAGCGGATCGTCTGGCAAACGAGGCGCTGGACAACTCCTCGCATAGGACGAATTAGACCGATTCTGCCCGGCCTTCGTTCCCTTTTTTTTTATTTGACAACCACCTTTTTGGCCGCTTTTTCAAGTCTGCGCTGGCGGAGGGGGAATGCACTTGTCCGTCGTGCAAAAATTTAGGAGTAAAAGATGAAACATGCGAAGATACTTGCCTTCGCGCTGGCGGCCCTCTTTGCGACGGCGATCCAGGCAGAAGGCAGTTACGTTGGCTTTGGTCTGGGGATTCAATTCAACCTGGCCAGCCTCGGGAACACTATTGTAAATGACGGTCTGCAAGGTACTGCTGCTGGCCCACCACCAAACGTTCGCGCGAACAACGGTGCGGGCGGCCCAAACTGTATGCTCACTCAAACTTGTCCTGCAGATGCATTTGCAACTGACAACCAGAAGGTAGTCGTCGACGAAAAGACTCTCGTAGCTCTTTCCAGACTTACTCTTGGTAACATGGACGCGAAAGTTAGCGGTCCAATGATTGGTGGGGAACTCAAAGCTTTCTATGAGAAAGAATTTGCAAGCGGCGCGTGGGTGCGCGGTGGAGCAGGTCTCACTCGCAAGATCGCGGGTGGTAGCACAATTTCTCACGCAGCTGGTATTGAATGGTACAACGTTCAGTGGAACTACAGCCGTTTGAACATCCCTATCATGGGCGGTTTCAAAGCCGGAATCGGCGAAACTGTATCTGTATACGCTGGCGGCGGTCTGAGCTACAACAAAGGCTTCTTCCAATTGACTGGAACAAACCTCGGTAACGTACCAAGTACGTTCCTCGCTCGTTACGGAACTTCTGTTGGTCTGGTAACTACTGTGGGCGCGGGCAACCAGTTCAACATCAACCCTGTTACAGGTGCAGTGACTACTCCTACAAGTACATCTGCGAGCCTCCAGGGTATCTGGGGATCAAAAGCGAAATTTAAGGCAGAAGGCCTTGGATTTAACTTTGTAACTGGTATTGAAAAGAAACTGGAAACTGGCGACAAACTGTTCTTCGAAATTGGACAGGTAGTTGCTGGCGGCATCGGTCGTCGCGGCTTCAAAGATCCAGGTGCGATCAGCGCATTTGCTCCAGTTGCAGCTTACCCTGTTGACCTTTCCGGAACAACCTATTCATTCGGATACAAAATGCACATGTAATTGTGTTTAAACTTTGGGGAAAAGCCGCGCTCTCGAGTGCGGCTTTTTTTTTGCGCGATATTTGAAACTGTCCGGTTCATTTGACCCGGGTGAAAAATGCATCATTGTCGCTTTACGCGAAAATGATCTGATCAGGTTCGCAAGATGAACCTTTGAGTTCTTCTTTACGCCTAAGAATAAAGGTGCTGAAATGTTTGCGGGGTGTTTATGAAGCGTTTATTCTCTCTGATTCTTCTGGTCGCGGTGCACAGCCTGTCCGCTCAAACTCTGCATATGCTCATCGTGGCAGACACTGCGGATGCGAGCATCGGGAGTTCCACTCTCGAAGATCTAAAGCACATGCAAAACAAGGCGCGCGAGATCGCTGCGAATTCTGGCATGAAGCTCAACATGACCGTTTTAAAAGCACCCGAATTTAATGGTACAACCACTCTGGCCGCTGTGAAGAAGCTCGATCCAGGCCCAAATGATACCGTCTTCTTCTATTACTCCGGCCATGGATTTCGCACGCACAATTCGAAAACCAAATGGCCCAACTTGTATGTAAAGAAGCCAGAACCGGGTCTCGAGTATGCGAAGATCCTGGAAATCCTGGATAAGAAAAATCCGCGTCTGGTCATCGCACTTGGAGATATGTGCAATAGTTTCTCAGATCTCAAAAGCAGTAGTGGAACAGATCGCGCTTTCTCTGAGCCCCAGCCAGAGAATTACAGGAAGCTCTTTGTAAAGACGCGCGGCCGCATCTATGCTTCAGGATCGAAGCCCGGTCAGTTTTCTTTCGCCATGAATAGCGGTGGAGCTTTTACGAATCAGTGGATCAGAGCACTGACCACGGAGCTCAAGGCAGACAATCCAGCCTGGAAGAGGCTGATGACAGCGGCTACAAAGCCCATCAAGATTGGAAGTGCTGGACAGGCAACACAGGATCCGATCTACGAACTGGTAGAAGAGTCCGCTCCACAATAGGCGGCTTCACAGGTTGTTAGATGAGCCCCGTCGTCTGGACTCGCGTAATTCAATCGTGTGCAAGGATCAAAGCAGAGTGTGGCCCGAGTTCAATCTCATCTTTGTGTTGCAGCACTTCCCCCGTTGCGATCAGAACAGTTCCGGCACCACCTTTCACGCGAGCGGATATTGAGCTGAAGTTGAGATAGACGCTGGCCTTTTCTTTTCCATAGACACGATCAAAACTCAGGATGGACCCGGCTGTTTTGATTTCTTCCGCCACACCTGAATGCAATGCAGCGTGCGATTTGCGCACTGCCAGGAGTTTTCTATAGAACGTAAGGAGAGAATGCTCGTCTCTTTCCTGACCGGCCACCGTTCTTTCCGGTGACTTTCCGATTGGATTCCACGGCTTTGCGGTCGAGAAACCATGGTTAGGTGAACTATCCCATTGCATGGGCGTGCGACAATCGTCTCGCGTGAGGAATACTCCCAGCAGGTGTGCCAGGAATTTTGGAATAAGTTTGTTTGCTTGAGCGATTGGATCTTGCGCATCCGCAACGGCCACGTCCCCGTTTGTCATGCCAATCTCCTCTCCGTAGTAGGAGACGGGCACTCCACGTGCGCTGAATTGCAGCATGGCCAGAACCTTCCACTTTTCAATAGATCCGTGAACGCGTCCAATGGAGCGAGGCACATCGTGGTTTCCAAAAACAAGAGTGGGGAGATATGGATCGCTAAAATGCTCTTCGTTTCTTTTGAGGATGTCCGCAAAGAAGTGAGCGTTGTATTGATACTCGATGGCCGCGAAATTGAAAACCAGACCGAGTGCGTCTTCTCCATTGCCCAGAAAGCTGCGAATGGCGCGATCATCGCCGCTTACTTCACCCAGAAGAAGTTTGTCCCCGGTTGAATCTGTTGCGTTGCGCAGATCGCGCGCGAAGTCGACGCTTTCGGGAAGATTGAGGTTGTACTTCTTCCTCTGGAAGAAGCATTCATCGAGCGCGTGCGGTCTTGGAAAGTAGACGAGGCTAAACGGATTGTCTCTGAACTGATCGTCCTTGTAAATGCTGTTGAATATGTCCAGGCGAAATCCGTCTGCTCCTCGTCTCAGCCATCCTTTGGCCATTTCGAACATTTCAGTTTTGACGGCGGGGTTTCTATAGTTCAGATCAGGCTGAAATTCTAGAAAGTTTGCGTAGTACCATTCATCCGTCTTTCGATCGCGGAACCATCCTGGCTTGCCAGTCATCGAAATCCAGTTGTTGGGAGGTTGATTCCCTTTTCCCTTCTTCCAGATATACCAGTTTCTTTTTGGAGAATCCAGTGAGCTTTTGGATTCTACAAACCATGGATGCTGGTCCGAAGTGTGGTTCATGACCATGTCGAGGATAACGCGCAGCTTCCACGTATGGGCTCTATCAATGAGCTCTTGAATGTCCGCATCTGTTCCCATTCTTTCGTCTACTTCGGTGTAGGAGCTCACGTCATAGCCATGATCGCGAAACGGGCTTATGTAAAACGGAGACAGCCAGATCGTTTCAAAGCCCAGGGAAGCAATGTAGTCGAGCCGGTGGATGATGCCGCGAAGATCGCCGATTCCATCTCCATTGGAATCTTGAAACGAAAGAGGATAGACCTGATAGATGGTCGTGGTTTTCCACCAGTGGTTGCGGCTCATGTCCGAGTCTGGTCACTGGCAGCGCGCAATTCAATCAATTATTGCAAATCAGGCGCTGTCCCGGGCAGTTTATAGGAAATACTCTTCGCCTTCTCGCGCCAGAGTGAGTTCCATCATGTGCCTGTGCGGATTGTTTGCTTCCAGATATTCATGGGCCCTGGCGAACAGCTCTCGAATGGTTTCATCTGAGTGCGCCGGTTCATGATGGGTGAGGCCCAGTCGTTCTATATCCCAGTGCATGGCGCAGTCCACTGCGATGGTCATGGCTGTGTGGCCCCATCCTCTTTTTTGTTCTGCTTCCGTCAGGGAATACTGCGCGTCAATGATCAGCAAGTCGGCACCGTGAAAGAACTGATCGTATTTTTTGACGAGCATGGAAAGATCTGGACCGTAGAATTCGGTGTCCGTTGCAAAAACGAACGTTTGATTTTCCTTACGTATCTTATAAGATGCAGAGCCGCCTGGATGAATCAATGGCTGTGCTTCCATTTGGAGATTGCCAATCTCAAACTGCTCTCCCTGTTCTACGTAGGTGAATGTAGTCTTGCATGGCAGATCTTCGAATTTAACGTGATGATAGTGCGGATGCTGCTGCCGAATGAATCTTTCATGAAGATCTGGAATGCAAGAATAGAAGTGGATGGTGACTCCAGGATCGTAAGCAGGTGCGAAAAATGGAAAGCCCTGGATATGATCCCAGTGTGTGTGAGTAATGAGAACGTAGATGTCGCGTAACGCCCGTTTGGCGATGGATAAGCCTGCCCGTCTTGCGCCGGTTCCCATATCCATAACAATGCACGTGCCGCGATAGTCTACTTCCACGCAGGTTGTATCTCCGCCTATGACGCGACGGTATTGAGCTGGAATTCCTTCGTAGAGTTGCTCTGCGGTAATAGATGGGTTTGCGCGAAAATCATTCTGCGCATGGGCGAGAGCATGACCGAGGATGGTCTGGTACTCCTGCACACCCATGGGTGTGGGAAGGGAGCCACGAACACCCCAGAGCTTGATTCTCATTCGCTCTTCCACTTAAAGACAGACAACGGTTCTGATTTGAAAAATCCAATCAAAAAAATTGATCAGACGCTGGCATCCAGTAGCACGCCGCCCGTAGACTGTTGCTTGCGAGCGTGCGGATCGTATGTGGACTCTTTTTCGCCCATTTCTGTCAGGAGGCGATGGATCGTATGATTTGCTTTTTCGAGGAGTCTCTGGTTCTCTCCGGATTCTTCTCTCAGTTTTTCAGCGAGTCGAATGGCTTCCCGGGACAGAGGCTTAGGCGAAGCTGCCATTTGCCCCATCTGGCGGAGCACTTCTTCGGATTCTCGGGTCTTTCTCTGCAATTCTCGTCCATCTGCAGACAGAATGGCTGCCCGTTTTTCCATTTCGATTCCCAGTGCTTTCTGAACCAGAAAGACATCTGAGGGGAGGCTTGCTTTTACTTCGCCCATACTCTATTCATCGACTGGGCATGACTTCCCTTGAGCTGATTTTTTGTTGACCGCAGCCCGGTTTGGCACGTCCCATTGAGGAAAGCGGAGGCTTTATGTCTAAATCCATGCGAATTTCCGGTCTTATAACGCTCCTGGCGGCCTTGAGCATTTCATTGTTCGTATACTGTTCCTCAGGGTCTTCGAAAAAAGATTCTGACGATGATAAGACTGTATTCGGCGATTGTCTCGATGGCAAGATTACTGTGCGCGGTGAAGCTCCTATCTATACCAGC
>Ga0268298_10003353_pt1 | contig 16469 bp, 15 predicted proteins | sample WWTPWeurt_MetaG_FD_194462 | JGI IMG/M metagenome (GOLD analysis project Ga0268298, IMG submission 194462) | Activated sludge microbial communities from WWTP in Nijmegen, Gelderland, Netherland - WWTP Weurt | ecosystem: Engineered > WWTP > Aerobic digester > Activated sludge | place... | reverse complement strand
AGCCCGCGAAGCGCTCGTCGAGCACGTCGGGGGCCAAAAAGCGCGTGAAGTGTTTGGTGGCGTCGCTGTGGGTGAGCCACGCGAGCTCGGTCGCACCCGCCATCACGGCGAACACCGGCGCGCCGATCAGCGCGAACAAGAGCACGAACAGAAGGACGAGCATCAGGCGTCCTCCTTGGTGAGCTCCGTGTCGGTCTTCTCGCTGGTCTTGCCACCGGGTACGACGTTCATGTCGCCGTGGGCCTCGTTGTCGACGCTCTTGTGCCCGCTCAAGGCCAAGAGACACAAGAGCAAGAACCGGAACGCGATGACGAAGAGCCCGATGGGAAAGACCAGGTTGGCGGCCTTCACCAGCTCGCCGCGCGGCTCACCCTTCTCGGGCACGACCACGATGGGTGCGCGCTTCATGTCACCCGAGATCTTGAGGAGCTCGCCTTTCTGCTTGCCGTAGCGCTCGTGGAACCCTTCTTGGTCCACCCAGGCGTTCCACTGCGCGGCATCCAGCCACTCAGAGTAGCGTTCTCCCTTGATCACGTGGGGCAGCGTCTTGATGTCGAGCGCAAGCTGCTTGCGCGCGATGAAGAAGTGCTCGCCGAGTTTCTGAGTGACCGCCGAGACCTTTTCACCCGCGCTTGCTTCGGCCTTCGCGTCGAATTCGTCGATGGCCATGTGATCGAAGAAGCCCCAGGCCGCCGTCGCGACGATCACGCTCGCACCGAGCCACCCGGCGATGACCACGGGCAAACGCTGTTTCGGGCGCAAATAGCGGGTCAGAAGATCGATGGTGATGTGCTTGCCTGCGGCGGTGGCCAGCGAGCCGCCGAGCAAGGTGAGGAGCAGGGTGAGACGCGTGCCGACGCCGCGGAGCCCGCCGAGCAAGGTCAAGAAGGACGCTTGCTGGTACCAGTTCAGGAGATTCGAAGCGTAGTCGACCCCGACCTGACCCCACGTCTTCGCGAGGAGCAGACCGACGAAGGACGCGCCCACGGTCGCGCCCGCCCGTACTTTCTCCGGCTGCTTCTTCAACGCGAAGTGCGCCACGAGCCCGAGCGCCAGGGCACCGGTGAGAGCGCGGAACACGAGCCCGGCCTTGCTGCTGCCGTCCGCAGCGGTCGAGAGCCCCTTGAGTGCCACCCAGAGCGAGAGCACGAGCACCTCGAGCAGCACGGTGACGGCGCAGAGCCACATCTCCCACTTGGTCCACGCCGCGTCCATGCGCACGAGGGGGCGACCCCACGCCGCAGCGCGCCGGGGCGGGCCAGAGCCCACTTCGACGTCGGGGCGTCTGGATGGAGAACTCTTCCGTTCGGATTGGGCCGGACGCTCCTCGGACCCCGACTCGCCGCCAGAGTCCGCCGCCTCGCTCTCGCCGACTTCGCTCGAGTCCACCTTCTTCGACTCGGCCGCGGTCTCGGCGCCCGACTGAGTGTCCGCCGTGGCGGCTTCGGCTTTGCTCGACTCGGCGCTCGGTGCGGCTTCGGCTTTGCTCGACTCGGCGCTCGGTGCGGCTTCGGCTTTGCTCGATTCGGCGCTCGGTGCGGCTTCGGCTTTGCTCGATTCGGCGTCGCCCGGGGTGGCTTCGGCTTCGGCGTCGCCGGTCTCGGCGTTGACGGCCGCCGCGTCGGGTTTCTTCGCGCCGGCCTTGGATTCGGTAGCGGGCGCGCCGGACTTTTCGTCGGGCAGCCTCGCCTCCGGCTCCGGCTCCGCCTCCGCGCCCTTGGCGTCGCCCTCGCGGTCTGCAGCCTTCGCTTCGTCGGTGCCGTCGGCCGTGTCACCGTCCGGAGCTCCGCCGTGGTTCCCGTCCCTCTCCTTGTCGTCGGTCATCCCTGCGGACGAACGTTAGAGCACTTTGCTCGACGCCGTGACACGAAAAGGCTCCCACGCGCCCCGGGCGATCCGATGGGTACAAAAACGGCGCGGGCCGAGGCGTTGACCCCGGCCCGCGTGCCACTCGGACATGCCGATCAGCAGGCGCCGATCTTGCTCAGCGCGTCGTTCGGGATCGAGCTCTTGAGGTTCTGGCAGGCCTTCTTGAAGACCTCTTTCCACTCGGCCTTCTCCGCGGAAGTGGCCTCGTGGACGTCCATCTTCTTCTTCAAGCGGTCGTAGGCGGCCCGGTCGGCCTTGCGGATGCGTTCAGTCAGGGCATCGGCAGCCTTCTTGCCCGTGGACTTCAGCACCTCACGCTGGTCGCCGCTCAGTCCGTCCAGCGCCTTGGCGCTCATCACCACCGCGCCGATACCGAAGTAGGTCTCCGCGGTGTTCAGGTGATCGAGGCGCGACGCCCACTGGAGCTGTTCGGCGGCGAGACACGGCGTGTTCATCACGTCGATGGCGCCGCTGTTCAGCTTCGGCAGGAACTGAGTCACGGGGGAGGGGACGCCCGTCACTCCGCCGATGGCCTCGTAGACCTTGGGAGCGATGATGTCCTCGGTGATCATGCCGGGGTGCTTGCCCTTGAGATCGGACGGGACCTTGACCGCGAAGCCCTTGCTCATGACGCGGCCGATGCCCACGTCGCCGAAGCCAGGGATGTGGAACTTCTTCTTCAGCTCCTCGTCGGCGAAGATCTCTTCGCTCAGCTTTTCGCGGGCCTTGTCCAGGTCGTTCCAGCTCGAGAACGCCCCCGGCATCTGGAGCGCGATGAAGCGCTTGTCGATGGCGAAGAGGCCCACCGCCGTGACCGCGCCGCCCGAGAGCTGGCCGGTCTTGATCTTGCCGACCACGCCGCTTTCGGGGCCGCCGGTGCCGTTCCAAAGCCATTCGACCGAGACCTCGCCGTTGGTCTTCTGATCGACTGCCTTCGACCACGTCGTGAAGACCTTGCCCCAAGGACTCCGCTTGGGGGCGAGGGTCGCCATCTTGAGCGTCGTTTTGGCCTCGGCGGCGCCCGCCGTGCCGAAGACGACGAACGCAGCGGCCAAGACCGCCGCGATTACCTTTCGAACCATTTCGAAGTACCTCCTCGATTACCTGAAGAACGGCAGGTCAGCCGATAGGCCGTCCGGCTCTCATTGAGACGTGACGGACCCCGAAAGAAATCAACGCATATGCGAAAAAAGCACCGGGGGCCAGCGCTCCCGGCCCGTCCCCCGTTCAGATGCGACGCGTCAGAGCCGGAAACCGCACTCTTCCTGCCAGACCTTGTTGCCGAGGTAGCGGCGCGCGCGCCGCTTGGCGATGACGTTCTGGAGCCGGGCCTCGGGCAGGTCGTCGCCGGCAGCTAGCACTTCGTTCAGGGTCTTCTCGTAGGCCGCCTTGTCGCCCTTGGCGCAGTAGTAGCGCTGCGCGAAGTTCAGCTTGGTCGCCAGGAACTTCCCGCCGTTGATGGCGAGCGCCTTCTCGAAGTTGGCCTTGGATTCGTCGAGCTCGGCCATGGCGGTGCGCGCGTGGTAGGCGCCGAGCACGGTATAGGCAGTGCCGTAGGCCACCGTGTCGTCGAGCTCGGCGGAGCGCTTCACGAGCTCGACGCCCGCGTAGAGCTCCCCGACGATTTCGGGCACGTCCTTCGAGGCGGACACGTGGCCGACCCAGGCGTAGCCGATCCAAAGCAGGTCTTCCGCCTGTTCCTTGTCCGTGAAGTTCTCTTTGAGCCACTTCGACAGAGTCTCTTGGTTGCGCTTGGCAGCGTCGAAACCTTCGGCATGGTGCCCCAGGAGTTCGATGCCGTAGTGCTTGGCCCGGGCGTAGCCGGCGCGTGCTCGGAGCAGGTGGTACTCCGCCATCACGTCATCGCCTTTTTCGTAGGCTTCTTCGTAGTCGTCTTCGGTGAAGGCGAACGAGAGACCCGCCCAGCCTCGCGTCAGCATGAAGAGCGCGTCCGTGTTGTCCGGCGCGAGCTTGTGGAAGCCCTCGAGCTGACCGATGCCCGCCGTGGCCACGCCGCGGGCCACCTCCCAGTCGTGCAGCGTGTTCACCGCCGCCGAACCTTCCCGCGTGCCCTTGATCTGCCCCTTGAGCAGCATCGACTTGAGGCAGCCCGTGCTCGAAAGCGCGAGCCAGCCCGCACACAAGAGACCAATACCCCGCGCTAGCTTCATGATGCGCGGCAATAGCCGTCTTTCCCGTGGATTTCAACGGCGGCGCGCGGAAGCCCAAATCCTCGCGTCAGCGGCGGCGGGCACTTCAATCTCGGCGCGCCAGCACGTCGCAGGCGACGGCCGTGCGGACCGCCGGGTCGTCGTCCGCGAGGGCGGTCGCAGCGTTCGGGTAGTCGCCCAGGTCGAGCAAGCCCCGGGCAGCCACCGTCCGGGTGTGCGCTTTGGGCGAGCTCAGGAGCTCGGCCAGCTGTTTCTTCACCCCCGTGTCCCCAGCTCGTGCCAGCGCGGCGCGGGCTTGCAGGCCGAGCGGGTCATCCTTCTTCGCGAGCTCTCGCAGGCCATCCACGACCTTGGACTTGTGCTGCGGGGCGCCGGCCAGGCGCGCGAGCGCGATGACCTTCACCTCTTTGTCTGGGTCTTTCGTGGCCTTTTCCAGCGCCGCGATGGCGTCGGGGTCGGACAGGGAGACGAGTTGGATCGCGAGCCTCCGCTCGGACTCGGTGCCTTGGCTGACGGCGTTGATCAGAACTTGCTCGGCCGACGTGCCGTAGCGACCGTGGGCGCGGATCAGAGCGTCGGCCGCCGTGATGGCCAGCGTGCCCTGCTTGGTCTCGGCCACGGTGGTGAGCTGATGTTCGCCGCCGGCCGAGAAAGACGCAGGCATGCTCCAGGCGTCGAGGATGGTGATGCGCGCGAGCTCGTCGGCGCGCGCCCAGTGGTCCGCCAGCGCGAGCACCGCGCGCTCTCCGCCGATGGCGCCCACCGTACGCGTCGCGTGACCGCGCGACACGCCGTCGGGGTCGACTCGCGCTGCCTCCAGCGCTGCGTCCAGGTCGTCGGATGAACGTGCCTCGATTGCGGCGGACAGCGCCGCGCGCCGGACGCGTTCATCGGGATCCAGAAAGAACTTGCGGCGCACCGGGCCGAGCTCCTTGGCCGAGGCAGCGCGGGCAGCCACCGCGCGCCAAGCTCCGCTGGACGAGTCACGGTACTTCTTCACGAGATCGTTCGGGTTGCGCCGCCCCAACGCCAGGAGCGTCAGAGTGGCTTCGGCGGCGGCGTCATCCGCCTGATCGGCCCGGGCTTCGAGCACCTGGAGCAGGGGTCGCGCGCAGGTACGAATGTCCCGCACACGGTCCACTGCCGCCGTGCCGCTCGACGATCGGACTTCGCGCCCGGCGACCGCGCGCGCGAGATCCTCCACGGTGGAGCGGTCGAGCTTGCCCGCATCCTGGCTGGACTTGACGTCGCGCTTGAGAGCGGAGAGGTCCCCGTGTAACGCGGTGTCCACGACGCCGGCCGTGCCGCACCCGGCGAGCCAGAGACTCCCAGCCATGAGCCAAGTGAAAGAGCAGACGCGCATGCTCGGACGGTGATAGCACAGTGAGGACCGAGGTCGTCGTCAACGCGAACGCGGCGCTTTTTGCCCGGGATCCGCGGCTCGTCCAGCGGGTCCGGGAGGCCGCCGGCGGCCAGTCGCGCGTGTCGGTGACGACGAGTCTCGAGGAGCTTTCGGCGCTCGCCCGGGAGCTTCGGAGCGCAGAGGTCGAGCGCGTGGTCTTGTGCGGTGGGGACGGGAGCTTCATGGCTGGCGTCACGGCCCTCGCGGCAGCCGGCCCCGGTCACCTGCCGGAGCTGGTGTTCGCTCCTGGGGGGACCGTCGCCACGGTCGCGCGGAACCTCGGGCAGCGACTCGGATTGCTCGAAACCGTCGCACGCGCCACCGACCCGCGGGCGCACGCTTGGTGCAAAGAGCATCCGTGCCTCCGGGTGGTCGAGGCCGAAGGTCGGAGCCGCCTCGGCTTCATTTTCGGCACCGGTCTCGTGGCACGCTTCTTTCGCCGCTACTACGCCGGGCAAACGCGCGGGTACGCTGCCGCCGCGCGCATCGTGGCACGGGTCTTCGTCAGCTCCTTCACGGGCGGAGACTACGCTCGGAGCGTGCTCGACCCGCTGCCGTCGGTGGTCGAGGTCGAGGGTCAACGCCTCGCGCCCGAAGCGTACAGTCTGATCGTGAGCTCGGTGGTCAGGAACTTGGGGCTTCACATGCTCGTGACGCATCGGGCCGCGGAAGACCCGGAGCGGCCGCACCTCGTGCTGTCGCCGCTCGGCCCCGGTGCGCTCGGTCCCCAAGCGCCGCGCGTGCTCGCCGGCTTGCCGCTGCGCGGCAGCGGAGGTTTCGACGGACTCGTGCGGCATTTCAGCGTGACCTTCCCGGAACCGGACGGGCCCTACGTGCTCGACGGAGACCTGTTCGGGAGTCGTCGCGTCGAGGTGAGCGCGGGACCTCGGCTCAAGCTCGCGCTCTTCGCCTGACGAGGTTGGCCGAACGTCCGCGACGACGGCGGGACTCGACGAACGTCGTGTCTCAGTTCACGCTCGGCGTCGCGCCGGCCTTGGCCTCTTCCACCGCACTCGCGTGGATCTCGTTCCGGCGCACCAGCGCAGCGGCAACGAAGTGGGAGAAGAGGGGGTGGGCGGCCATTGGGCGGCTCTTGAACTCGGGATGGAACTGGCAGCCGACGAAATGCGGGTGCTCGGGCAGCTCGACGATCTCCACGAGACGGCCGTCGGGGCTGGTTCCGCTGAGCACGAGCCCGGCTTTGGTGAGCGGCTCTCGGTAGTCGTTGTTGAACTCGAAGCGATGCCTGTGGCGCTCGCTGATCTCGCCCGCGCCGTAGATCTGAGCCGCGCGGCTGCCCGACAGCAGCGTGCACGGGTAGGCACCGAGCCGCATGGTGCCACCCTTGTCCTTCACGCCCTTCTGATCGGGCATGAGATCGATCACCGGGTGCGGCGAGTCTTTCTGGAATTCGGTGGAGCTCGCGCCCTTCAGGTTGCACACGTGTCGCGCGTATTCGATCACGGCGAGCTGCATGCCGAGGCAGATCCCGAAGAACGGCAAGCGGTTCTCGCGCGCGAAGCGGATCGCGGAGATCTTGCCTTCCACTCCGCGGTCACCGAAGCCTCCAGGGACCAGGATCGCGTCCAACCCGCTGAGCATCGCGGCCGCGCTACCGCGTTCGATCTGCTCGGAGTCGATGTATTCGAGCTCCACGGCGCAATCGTTGGCGAGGCCACCGTGCACCAAGGATTCGTGCAGTGACTTGTAGCTGTCCTTGAGGTGTACGTACTTGCCGACGACGCCGATCTTCACGCTGCCGTTGGCGGGCTTCTTGAACTTGTCGACCGTTCGCTTCCAGTGCGTGAGCTCGGGCTCGCGGGACCAGATGTTGAGCCGCTCGGTGAGCACCGTGTCGAGACCTTCGGCGTGGAAGACCAGCGGCAGCTCGTAGATGCAGCCCACGTCCACCGCGCTGATCACACTGCCCACGGGTACGTTGCTGAAGAGCGCGATCTTCTCCTTCAACCCCCGCGCGATGGGCCGGTCGCAGCGGCAGATCAAGATGTCGGGCTGGATGCCGATTTCGCGCATTTCCCGCACCGAGTGCTGGGTCGGCTTGGTCTTCAGCTCGCCCGCCGTGGGGATGAACGGCACGAGCGTGACGTGGACACTCACCGCGTTCTCGTGGCCAGCCTCGAGCTTGAGCTGGCGGATGGCCTCGAGGAACGGCAGGGACTCGATGTCGCCCACGGTGCCGCCGATTTCGACGATGGCAATGTCGGCCCCCGAGGTGGCCTGTTTCACCCGCGCTTTGATCTCGTCGGTGATGTGGGGGATCACCTGCACCGTCGCCCCCAGGTATTCGCCGCGGCGCTCCTTGCTGATCACGGCCTCGTAGATGCGCCCGGTCGTGATGTTGGCCTGGCGGGTGAGGCGGCAGGCCGTGAAGCGCTCGTAGTGGCCGAGGTCGAGATCGGTCTCGGCGCCGTCGTCGGTCACGTAGACCTCGCCGTGTTGGTACGGCGACATCGTCCCTGGATCGACGTTGATGTACGGGTCGAGCTTCATGTGCGTGACCCGGAGGCCACGCGCTTCCATCAAGGCGCCGATGGATGCGCTCGCCAGTCCCTTGCCGATGGAGGAGACGACTCCGCCGGTGATGAATACGAACTTGGTCCGTCGACTCACCGTACGACCTCCAAGCGTGGCGGATTAACACGCCCGCGGCAGATTGGCACCCCCGAATCTCGTCCGCTCCGATCTCCGCGGAAACGCGCAACTCTTCGCAGCGCGAAACATTCGTGAAACGCGCAGCGCAAAGTTTCACGCTTGGCTCAGCGCGTTCGCCGGAGGTTCCGCGCGTCCGCGCGACGCCGCTTCGCGCCCGCTCGCCCGAGCGCGCGCCTCGCGAACGCGCGAAGCTCCTTGGGATCGGCCAAGGCCGCCTTGGCGTGGCGGTCGAGCGATTTGATCAAGAGCTCGAGGCGGAGCGCCTGGCTCTTGGTCAGGCAGCGGCGGGTCGCGCACAACGTCAGCGGGCCGCGCCCGCGGGTGTAGCGCGCGCCCTTGCCCGCATCGTGCGCTCGGATCCGTTCGGCGACGTCGCGAGCGATGCCGGTGTAGTACGTACCGTCCGCGCAGCGCGCGAGGTAGACGAACCACACGTCGCGGTGGGTCGCGGGGGGCGAGCTCAAAAGCGTCCGACGACGCCGAGGCCGAGCCCGTCGCGCCCGCTCGTGACCGGCACGGGCATCACCCGGAAGCTCTCGCGCCGTTCGAGTCGGCGTTTGGGGCGCCGTCGGTCAGGCGCGCTCGGCTCCGCCGTCGGCATGAACAAGGCTTCCGCTGCCACCACGACACCGCCGGTCTGGCCCACTGCATCCATGGTGGTCAAGATGGCGCGCAGCACCACGGTGAACGTCGAGCAGCCAGGGTCGTCGTCGGCGCAGCCGGTCTTGGCCAGGGCCATCCAGGGCCCCGCCACCGGCGTCCGGAGCTCGGTCGCACCGGGAGCGTCCGGCCAGGCGTAGGAGAAGCCCAAGGCCGCGCCGTACCAGGCCGCCGATGCGCCCAAGCCGACCAGGGCCAGGTTGAACTGCGTGCCCGAGGGCGGGTAGGCGTTGGTATCGACGTGGTCGGGAGGCACGGGTTCGTCGGCGCGCGCCGGGTTCACCCAAACCGTGGCGGCGAGGGCGCAGGCGGCGATCCAGAGCGTGGCGACGAAGCGCACCGAGCCCTTTTGTCGAAGTGGGCTCCAGAAAGCAAGCTCGCTCAGGGGAGGGTGGCCACTTTCCACCAGCGACCCTCGGCGCTGAGGTCGAAGCTCCTGGCCCGCTCCGAGACCACCGCGACCTGGTCTTCGTGCCAGAGCGGAATCACCGGCAGGTCGCGCTGCATGCGTCGCTCGACGAGCCCGTAGAGGCGCCGGCGTTCGTCCAGGTCTCGAGTCGCGCCCGCGGCGTCGAGCCACGAGCCGACCTCGGCGTCGCGATAGCGCGCGCGGTTCTTGCCCTCGCTGCCCGCTCCGGGAATGCCCCGAGGATGAAAGAACCATGCGAGCAGGTTCGGCTCCGTCAGCTCGGGCATCTGCAGCGTCGCCATTTCGAAGTCGCCCGCGTCGAGCCGCGCCATGAAGACGCCGAAGTCCAGCGAGATCACCCGCACGTCGAGGCCGGCGTCCCGGAGCATCTGTGCGAGCGCTCGCGCGATGATGACCCGCAGCCGATCCGTGCTCGTGGACAAGGTGACGGGCGGCAGGCCACGGAGCACGCGCTCGGCCGTCTCGCGACTTTCTGCCACGGCTGCGCTCTCGTCCGCCTTCGCCCAGTGCCCCGGCGGCAGGAGCCCCGACGCCACTTGGGCACGACCTCCGAGCAGTGTCCGCACGACCAACTCTCGATCGAGCACGCGAGACACGGCGCGACGCACCTCGGGTCGATCGAAAGGCGGGTGGTCGTTCTGGAACAGGAGATAACTCACGTTGGCGCCCGGGCGCGCGCGCACACTGAGGCCGTGGCTGCCGTCCAGGCTCGGCAACAGCGTCGGTGACATCGCGTTCGGCGCGATGTCGGCGCGACCCGCCAGCAGGCGCAGCGCGCGCGCGTTTTCGTCGCGGATGCTGCGCACGGTCAGCGCGTGACGCGGCTTCGCCACGAGGCCGGTGTCCGCCGGAACGAGCTCGACGGCAGAAGGCGTCGCCGTGAGCACGCGGTAGGGTCCGAGCCCGTTCACGTCGCCCAGCGGGTGTGGCGCGCTCCGAGCCTCTCGCTCTTCGAGGATCGGAACCTCGAGATCGGTGAGAAGCGTGGCGCGCGCTTCGGCCAACCGCAGCACGAGTCGCCCTCCGCCGGCGCCTTCACAGCTCGCGATGCTCTTGGCCACGGGTCGGTGCGGGCTGCCCAATGCGGGGTCCTTGATCGCCGCCAGGGTGGCGCATACGTCTTCGACCACGAGGGGTTTCCCGTCGTGGAAGCGCACGCCGTCGCGGAGCTCGAGCTCGAGCGTCCGCTCGTCCAAGAATCGCCAGCTTTTCGCGGCTCGGGGCACCGGCGCCAGCGTGTCCGGATCGAGTCCGACGAGGCCGGCGTGAATCAGTCGCGTGGTCTTCACGTCGTAGCTGCGCGTGGCGAAGCGCGGGTCCAGGCTGGCGAGCTCGGCGGGCAGCACGATTTCCAGCGGGCGCTCCCCGGGCGCGGGCCGACCGCAGGCGCCGAGTCCGGCGACTACGAGGGCGGACAGGGCCGGGGCGCGCACTCTACTGCCCGATATAGTCCGCGCTCGACCCGCCCGAAACCGCCGGAATGCCGGAAGTTCGACCGGCGTTCATTTCACGGCTATTTCCTGGGCGTTCATGCGTAGGTTCGGCGTCCTCCTCGCTTGTCTCGCTGCAAGCGGTCTGCTTGGGCCGCCCGCCGCTCGAGCGGAGCCGGCGTCGCGTCCCAAGCTCGAGAGCGCTTCGCGCTCGGGAACGGCACAGGCCGCCGAGAGTCTCGCACGGTGGGTCCAGAAGGAACACGGAGAGCTCTCCCTTCTGGTCGTCGAGCTGCCTTCTCGCCAGGTCCTGGCCGACAAGAACGCGGCGCTCGCGCTCAATCCCGCGTCCAACGCCAAGGTGCTCACCGCAGCTGCCGCGCTCTCGAAGCTGGGCGCGGACTACCGCTTCAAGAGTGGACTCTACGGTGCGCTGGAAGGCGGGAGCGTCGACCGGCTCGTGCTCCGCTCCAACGGCGATCCCAGCCTCGGTGCCAAGGACTTCGAAAAGCTGGTGAAGGATCTCACCGACCGCGGGCTCAAGCGTGTCGGTGAAGTGCTGGTCGACCAGAGCGCCTTCGACGATCATTTCGTGCCGCCTGCCTTCGAGCAACAACCGAACGAGTGGGCTCCGTTCCGCGCGCCCGTCGCGGCGGTGTCGGTGGACGAGAACGCGTTCGTGGTTCGGGTTCTGCCGGGAGCGGCCGTGGGGGAGCCAGCCAAGGTGAGCATCGACCCTCCCGGGTTCGTCACTCTCGAGAACAAAGTGACGACGGACAAGAAGGGCAAGAGCCGCCGGCTCCAGGTCGAGCTGCGCCCCGCCGATCGCGCCCTCACCCTGCGTATTTCGGGCCAAATATCGCTGGCGGACAAGGGCACGGCCTTCGCGAAACGTGTCGACGACCCGCGACACTACGCCGGCCACGTGCTGCGCGCGATCCTCCAGCGACAGGGAGTCGTCGTCGACGGCGGCGTACGCGAAGGCGGCAAGTCGGAGAGCCGAGTGCTCAGTGAGCGAAAGAGCGAGCCCCTCTCCAGCTTGGTGCGCGAGCTCGGCAAGAACAGCGACAACTTCTACGCGGAGATGCTGCTGAAGGCCATCGGGGCCGAAAGCGGCAAGCGCCCCGGGTCGAGCGCGGACGGTGCAGCCGAAGTGCTGCAGTGGATGAAGAGCCAGAAAGCCGTCGATTCGGGCACGCGCGTCGTGAACGGTTCGGGTCTCTTCGACGCCAATCGCGTCAGTGCCTGGAGCTTGGTTGCGGCGCTGGCGGCTGCGCGGGACGACCCCAAGGTCGGCAAGCCGTTCCTCGATCAACTCGCCGAGGGCGGTGTAGACGGCACGCTGAAGCACCGGTTCCGATCCGCGCGGACGCGGAAGGTCCGCGCCAAGACCGGCACGCTGGCCAGGGCTCACTCGCTCGCGGGGTACATCCTCGGTGCGGACGGACAACCGCGGATCGCCTTCGCGATCCTCCTGAACGGAATCGCTGGCAAAGCGGACGAGCAGCGGCGGGGCATCGATCGCGTCGTGGAGCGAGCTCGGGCGGAGCTGGCGAAGAGCGAGCAGAATTCCGAGGCGGCGCGTCGCTGAGCCCGCTGCTCACGGTCTCGGTTCGAGTCGGAGCTGCACCGAAGAATCGCGGGGCACGTCCTCGCTCTTGCGCTCCTCGGCCTGCTTTCGCACGCGCCAGAGGCCCCACGCGGCGAGGCCCCCCATCATCGCCAGCGGCAAGAGGCTGAGGAAGATGGTGGAGCCCACGAAAGCGCGCTGGTTGGCGTCGTTCTGGGCCGCGCCGCACACGGGGCACGCGAGCGCCAGCGCGGGCAGGCAGAACACGGCGACGGCCGAGAGAACCGCGAGCGCTTTCGGCTTCATAGGTACACTCGAAAGTACACGATGGGCCAGAGGAGCACCACGAAGTACCAGAACACCCGCGTCGCCGCGAAGTAGCCGGGTGAGAGCTCGTCGCGCTGGAGCTTCCGGAGCGCGAGTCCGAGCACCATCAGCCCCGCCAGTACGTGGAGCGCGTGGGCCCCGACGATGAGATAGAAGAAGCCGCCGTGTGGGCCCGAGCGCAGCGTCAGGCCTTCGCGGACGAGTTGGACCCATTCGTAGCCCTGCACCGTCACGAAGGTGGCGCCCAGCAGCGCGGATGCGCCGAGCAAGCGCAGTGCCTTGCGAGGGACGAGCGCGTGCTGGCGCCGCGCGAAGAACAGGGCGATGCCGCTCGCCAGGAGCACACCCGTGTTGACGGCGGTCGCCTCGATGGGCAGGCGAGGCTGCCCAGGAGGTGGCCACGGCCCGAGCGTGCTGATCTTCGTGATGGTGAAGGCGCTCATCAACGCCGCGAAGAACATCACCTCCGCCACGACGAAGATCAACATGCCGATCACCGCGTTCGGCGCGACCGGGACGCGTCGAGGACTGATGCCGGAGCGGCGATCGAGATCCATCACGGCCTGCGTCATGCTCGGTCCTCGCGCTCAGTGCCCGTGGTGTCCCGAGGTCTTTGCGGCCTCGAGCGCGCGCTTCGTCTCTTGCTCTGCGGCTTCGTTTCGCCAGTTGTGCCCCTTGTGCTTCATGACGTCGGGGGCAACGCCGGCAAAGAATAGGAACATGAACGCCACCATGGTGAGCAGCACGTAGGCCACGTACTTCTTCTCGACGTTCAGGTGCATGAAGTTCTTCGCGACCATGTACGCCTTCACGATGGCGATGCCGAAGGCCGTGATGAGCGTGATGACCGGATGACCGAGCATGGGGCCGACGACGCTGGCCACCAAGAGCGCCACCAAGATGGCCCAGATCTGCACGTAGTGCGCGTCGCCATGGTGCTCGTCGTGGCCACCGTGCGCAGCCTTCGGCTCATGGCGTACCGGGCGTTCGCTCACCGCCCGTGCGACCTTCTTCGGAGGATCCGCTTTGGGCGGGGGCGTGCTCTTCGAGCTCGCCTGCTTTTCGTCCTCCTCGTCCGTTTCGCCCTCGCCCGCGTCCTCGTCGCGTGGTTTGGCGTCGACTTCCGTGGGCTCGTCGTCGGCCGCCTTGGCTCGTGCCGGGCTGGCCGCGTCTTTCGCGGCTTCGGGCTTCGAATCGGCTTCGGCCGCGGTGGAGGCCTCGCCGCCTTCGGCTGCCTCGGCCTGGGCGTTGGCCCCCGCAGAGTCTTCCCCTTCGGCCGACGCTTGCTTCTTCGTTTCGTCGTCTTTGGCAGACATGCTCGGCCTCACTTCGCGATGTAGAGCAGCGGGAACAGGAAGATCCAGACGATGTCGACGAAGTGCCAGTAATTCCCGACGAGCTCCACACGCTGGAGCTCTTTGCCCTTCGCTGCATCGACCGCCACGATGCCCATCAGCACCACGCCCGCGATGACGTGGAGCGCGTGGAGCCCAGCGGCGGTGTAGTAGAACGACCAGAAGGCGTTCGTGCTGAGCACGTAGCCGTGTGAGATCTCGATGGTCCACTCGACGCTCTTCACTCCGGCGAAGGTGAGACCGCCGAGCATGGTGAACGCCAGGAGCTTCGCGGCCTGCTTGCCCTCACCGCGCGTCGCGGCTTGGTGGGCCAGGACGGCCGAGAGGCTCGAGGAGAGCAGCACCAGGGTATTGAACGCGCCGATCCAGGTGTTGGTGTTGGCGGCGTAGTCGCCGAACTCCGGGTGACCGAGCCGGTGCATGACGTAGGAGGCCAGGAGCCCGCCGAAAATCACGATTTCCGACGCGATCACCCACCAAACGGCGAGCCTTCCGGTCGGAATGCCGGTCACGCTGCGTGTCGTAGCAATCGGCTTCATTCCGCTGCCTCCTCTCGCGCATCCGCCTTGCCCTCGGGCGGCTCGTCCTGGGGCCAGTAGTCCGACTTCCGGCCCGGCACCGAGTATTCGTAGGGGCCGCGGTAGACCGAGGGCAGCACCGCGAAGTTGCCGTGGGGCGGCGGCGAAGGTGCCGTCCATTCGAGCGTGTTGGCTCGCCACGGGTTCTTGTCGGCCTTCTTGCCGCTCATCAGGCTCTTCGCGAAGTTGTAGAGGAAGATCACCTGAGCCGCGAGCATCGCCACCGTGGCGATGGTGGCGATCATGCGCAGGTTCTGGAGCTCCGGCCGCGCGAGATCGGGGAACTTCGTGTAGTCGTAGATGCGGCGGTGGTCGCCCGCCGATCCCGTGATGAAGAGCGGGATGAAGATGAAGTTGAAGGGGATGATCGTCGCCCAGAAGTGCGCCTTGCCGAGCTTCTCGTCCATCATCTTTCCGAACATCTTCGGGAACCAGAACGTGATGCCGGCGAACGTGCCGATGATGGCGATGGGCACGAACGTGTAGTGGAAGTGCGCCAGCACGAAGTACGTGTCGTGGAAGTAGATGTCGGAGCCGCTGGACCCGAGGAAGATGCCCGTAACGCCGCCGATCAAGAACTCGGCGACGAACGCCAGGGCCCAGAGCATCGGCGTGCTGAGCGTGATGGAGCCGCCATAGAGGGTGGCGATGGTCACGAACATCATCTCGGCGATGGGCACGGAGATCAGCACCGTGGTCACCGTGAAGACGTTGGCCATGCGTGGGTCGATGCCGGCCACGAACTGGTGATGCGCCCAGACGAAGAAGCTCAGAATCCCGGTGGCGAACGCGGTGTAGAGCACGGTCTTGTAGGCGAACACCTTCTTGCGGGAAAAGACCGCGATCACGTCGATCACGATGCCCACGGCGGGCAACAGCACCACGTAGACCTCGGGGTGACCGAAGAACCAGAACAAGTGCTGCCACAGGATCGGGTCACCGCCTCGGTTGGGGTCGAAGAACCCGGTTCCGAGCTGCTGATCGAAGAGCAGCATGACCGCTCCTGCAACCAGCGGCCCCACCGACGCCATGAAGATGATGCTGGCGAGCACGATCATCCAGATCACGACCGGGATGTCGGCCCACTTCATCCCGGGGGCTCGCGAGTTCATCACCGTGGTCACGAAGTTGATGCCGCCCATGAGGAAGGCGACGAACTCGAGGGCCACGGCCACGAGCCAGAGCGAGGACCCGGCGGGCGTCAGGTTGTACTGACCTTTGGCGGAGAGCGGCGGGTAGGACGTCCAGGCACCACCGAAGGCGCCGCCCGGGACGAAGAACGACGCGAGCAGCACCAGCGCGCTCAAGAGGAAGATCTGGTAGCTCAGGCGGTTCAACCGCGGGAACACCATGTCGTCGCAGCCGATCATGAGCGGGATCAGGAAGTTCCCGAAGGCGGCGATGAGCACGGGCATCGCCACCCAGAAGATCATGATCGTGCCGTGGTTCGTGACCAAGGCGTTGTACTCGTTGGGCGAGACCACACCGTAGCCGGGCACGGCCTTGCCGGGGAAGCCGAGCTGCATGCGGAAGGCGTAGGCGAAGAACCCGCCGAGCAGGGCCAGGGCCATGCCCGTGAACAGGTACTGGAAGCCGATGATCTTGTGGTCGGTCGACCACAGGTACTTCTTGATGAAGCCGTCTTCGTGGTGCGCGTGATCGTGACTCATGGCTCAGTTCGTTCCGGTCGGCGCGTTGCTGGGAGCGCTGGAGGATTGTGCGAGCTTCTTCTCGGCGTGCTCGGCCACCCAAGCCGCGTGTGCCGCGGGTGACTCGACGACGATGCGAGCAGGCATGAGGCCGTGGCCCACGCCGCAGATCTCCGTGCATTGGATGTCGTAGCTACCGACCTTCGTGGGTTTGAACCAGCCCATGATGATCCGGCCCGGCACCGCGTCCTGCTTCAGACGGAACGCCGGCACGCTGAAGCTGTGCAGGACGTCGCGGGAGACCAGGTTGAACTGATAGGTCTTGCCGACCTCGACGTGCACTTCGTCCCCCGTG
>Ga0268298_10003352_pt1 | contig 16470 bp, 19 predicted proteins | sample WWTPWeurt_MetaG_FD_194462 | JGI IMG/M metagenome (GOLD analysis project Ga0268298, IMG submission 194462) | Activated sludge microbial communities from WWTP in Nijmegen, Gelderland, Netherland - WWTP Weurt | ecosystem: Engineered > WWTP > Aerobic digester > Activated sludge | place... | reverse complement strand
GTGAATTCGTCCGGGTGGATATCTCCGCGCTCTTTGCGCCCTCCGCGTTAAAACGAGGTTTCTTCATCCGCGTGAATTCGCGTGATTCGCGGGAGAAACTTCCTAGGCTGGCCGCACCATGACCGTCACAAAGCTCCTCCACACCCGCATGCGCCTGAACGACCTTGAGCGCTCCGTGAAATTCTACGAGCAGGCCCTCGGGCTGAAGGTCACGCGCCGGCACACCTCGCCCCGCGGGGCGCAGCTGGCGTTCATCGCCACGCCCAACAGCGAGGAGGAGATTGAGCTGTGCCAGATGCCGCCCGGCGCGGAGCCGGTGAAGGTGCAACCCGACCTGATGCACCTCGCGTTCGAGGTGGACGACTTGGAGAAGTTCGCGGCCGGGCTGAAGGCGAAGGGCTTCGCCCTGAGCGACGGCCCGACCAAGACCGGCAGCGGCTCGCTGATCGCCTTCATCGACGCGCCCGAGGGCTACGAGGTGGAGCTGATCCAGAAAGGGAAATGACCTCGGAGCCGGTCAATGCGCCGACCGGCCAGGGATGGGCCGGGACCTGGCCCGATGCGCTGGCGTTCGCGGTCGGCCTCGGGCTGGCCTGGCAGTTCAAGTGGGAGACGCGCGATCTCGTGTGGAGCCTGTGGCTGTCGAGCGCGGTGATCGGCTACGCCATGATCGTCTGGAGCATTTTCGGCGGCGGTGCGTCCATCGCCACCAAAGCCTGGCAGGGTCGCGAGCAGGTGGAAGGAAACCGAGGCCGGCTGGCGGCCGGCGGGGCGGTGATGCTGGCGGGCGGGCTGTTCATGCTGGCGTTCTTCACGGTGCATTTCGGCATGTTCCATTTCGTGCATTCGGTCTTCCTGAATGGGTTTTTCCCGGTCGGGCCCGGTTTGACGAAATCCTTCCCCGGCCCGGGGCTCTACTGGGAGGTGTTCCAGCGCTACTGGTGGTTTCTGCCGGCGGCGGCGATTGCGGAGCGCGCGGCGTTCAAACTGCCGTTCGACGCACCGGCCCAGCCGCCCGACACCTCGGTGAAAGCGGAGGACGTGGCGCGGCGGCTGGGGAAACCAAAGAAAGAGTTCACCGGCTTGATGGCGCCCTACAAGAATGTGGTGCGCCTGCACCTGTTGATCTTCTTCTTCGCCGCGGCGCATTTCGCGCGGCTCGACAACTTCCTCGTCTATGCAGTCGTGTATGCGGTGTATTTCTTCCCCTGGCGGCTGGTGAAGAAATCCGCGGCCGCCTAGCGGCCGCCGAACTTCCGCTCCCAGGAGAACAGGTATTGCTGCGCGAGGCCGGAGAGCGGACCGAAGTGGGTGCGGCCGAAGTGCGCGACTTGCGCGGGCTTCCAGCCGGCCAGGCCGTAGCGGCGGGCCAGGGATTTCAGCACCCAGGTGTCCACAGGGAAGGCCTCCAGTTTACCCGCGCCGAAAAGCAGGACGCAGTCGGCGACCTTCTCGCCGACGCCGGGCAGTTCCAGCAACCGCGCCTTGGCGTCGGGATAAGGCAGGTGTTCGGTTTCCTCGAGCCAACCGGGGCGGGCGGCGAGGTAACGGGCGGTGCCGTGGATGTATTTGGCGCGGAAGCCGAGCAGGCAGCGGCGCAGATCCTTCTCGGGCGCGGCGGCAAGTTCCGCCCAGGTCGGCAGACGGCGCAGTCCGGGCGCAATCTCCGCGCCGTGGTTCTGCGCGAGCAGGGCGACCATCTGCTTGATCTGGACGATCTGCTTGGTGGCGCTGCACAGGAAGCCGAGCAGCGTTTCGCCGAAGGGCTGGCGCAGGATGCGCAGGTCGGGAAAAGCAGCGATGCAGTGTGCGAGATGGGCGTCGCTGCGCCACGGGAGCGAGTCCGTGAGCGCGGCCCAGTCACGGTCGAGCCCGAGATAGCGTGTCAGGGCCGTGGCGGCGGCCGCGCGCAGCGGCGCGGGCGCGCGCCATGCGAGGGTGTGGTCGTTCAGGCGGAGCTGGGCGACGCAGCCGCCCCACAGGCCGATCCAGGCGGGGTGGTCGCCGATTTCCACATCGGCGACAGGCGTCGGTGTGGAAACCGACGCCCACCTAAAGCTCTGTCCGCCGTCGAGAGTTTCGGCGAGGACCTCGGGGGTGGGGCGCCAGTTGCCGGGCAGTGGTTGCCAATCTGACCAAGCCGTCGGTTTGCCGATACGTGTCATTCTTCGCTGCGCTCAGAATGAACTCCCTTGTTTGTCATTCTGAACGAAGTGAAGAATCCATCGGCACAACCGCATGCGGATATCGTGATGGATGCTTCGCTGCGCTCAGCATGACAATGACGTGGAATGTTCATTGCGAGTCCCACGCAAGCCTCGCGGCTTGCTGTCTGGTCCCAGAATGGCAGCCGGCGGCTCACTGGTCCGCGGGCTTTTCCCAGAGGTAACTTTTCTCGGTGGCCAGCACGCGGCCGTCGGCGGCCAGGATCTGCAACTGCCAGGCGACGGGCTGGGACTTGGCATCCTGCCAGGCGGGGCCGGTCAGGCCGAGTTGGAACACCTCCGAGCCGGACTTGAGCTTGGCCGGGAAGGCGACGGTGCGCGCGGCGGCGGCGCCCGGCTCGAAGAGTTGCAGCTGGAACCGCACCGGCAGCGGTGCGCCGGAGTTGGCCACGCGGACCAGGAAATAATAGCCGGTGCGCTGTTCGGGGTGGGTGCGCAGCACGGTTTCCCGGCCGGTGTTTTCCTTGCCGTCGAAATATTCGGAGATGCGCTTGAAGGACGCGCCGTCCCGCCAGCCGGTGAAGGTGCGGACGATGGAGAGGTCCTGGGCCACTACCAGCGGCGTCAGGGTGAGGCAGAAAGTGGTTATGAGAAGACGGGCGAACATGCTGCTGGATTCTTCGCTGCGCTCAGAATGACACGCAAGCGAAGGTTATGGGGTTAGGTAAACCTTTTTGTATTGGTAGAGGCCGATCAGGGAGGGTTCCCAACCCTTGACGGCGGGATGGATGAGGTAGGTCCGTGCGCCGAAAACCAGGGGGATGATGGGGGCCTGCTCGAGCAGGATGGCCTCGGCCTGTTGGAAGCATGCGAAGCGGGCCTGGGGATCGGCGGTCTGCGCCGCCTGCGCCATCAGGCGGTCGTAGTCGGCGTCGCCCCAGCCGGTCCAGTTGGCGCCGCCGTTGCGCATGAAGAGCTCAAGGAAGGTGGCCGGATCGGGATAGTCGGCGACCCAGCCGTTGGCGCCGACGGTGTAGTCCATGACGCGCTGGTTCTGGATGGAGGTCTTCATTTCCAGCTGGGCGATGGTCGCGCGGACGCCGAGTTCCTTTGCCCACATGGCCTGGACGGCCTCGATCATCTTCGGTTGCAGCTCGTCGTTGCGGACTTGGATCTCGAAGGGCGGCAGGCCGCGGCCGCCCGGGAAGCCGGCTTCGGCGAGCAGCTGGCGGGCGGCGGCGAAATCATCCGGCACCGAGGCGGTGGAGGCGTAGCCGGCCAGCCCCGGCGGGACGAGGTGCCGGGCGGGCGCGCGCGAGCCGTGCAGGAGGTTGCGGGAAATCGAGTCGCGGTCGATGGCCAGGGCGAGCGCGCGGCGGAGCTTCGGGTTGTCGAAGGGCGGCTTGGTGGTGTTGAACCGGATGAAGATGCTCTGCGCGAACGGATCGATGCGGAGCTTGGCCGGATCGCTGGCGCGGTAGGCGGGAATCTTGGACAGGGGCAGGTTGTGGATGAGGTGAAGCTGGCCGGCGCGAAAGTTGCGCTCCTCGACGTCGGGGTTCTCGATGGGATAGAAAACGATGGAGTTGAGCCGGACGGAGGCGGCGTCCCAGTAGCGCGGGTTTTTCGCGGTCACGATGCGGGCGTTGATGGCCCACTCCGTCAGCACAAACGGACCGTTGCCCACGAAGTTCGCGGGCGTGAGCCAGGGGGTGGCGCGGCGGTTGAGCCCGCCGAGCCGGGTGAGCACGCGGGGGTTGACCGGATACCACGCGCAATTTGCGATGAGCAGCGGCAGGTGGGGCGTGGGGTGCGCCAGCGTGATGACGAGGGTGCGCGCATCGGGCGCCGCCAAGCCGAGGGCCGCCGGATCGGTGAGCTGGCCGCTGTTGAACGCCTCGGCGTTCTTCACCTGGAAAAAATAATACGCGTAGGGCGAGGCCAGTTCCGGCGAGAGACAGCGGCGCCAGGACTGCACAAAATCGTCGGCGGTGAGCGGCTCGCCATTCGACCACAACAGGCCGGGCCGGAGGTGGAAGGTCCAGACGAGGCCGTCGGCCGAGGTTTCCCAACGCTCGGCGGCGGCGGGCACGGCGGTCGAGGTCCGCTCGTCAATGACGGTCAGCCCCTCGAACAGGGCGGCGATCAGCCGCGCATCCGTGTAGGCGTCCACGAGGTGAGGATCGAGGGTGCCGGGCTCGGCACCGTTGCCGACATGGAGCGTGCCGGTGCGCCGGCCGGCCTCGACGGGCGTCTCGCGGCGGCCGCAGGCGGAGAGAAAGGCTATAAGCGATAGGCCGTAAGCGATAAGCGGGCTCAAGCGACGCATAGCGGGCATTAAGACGGCAATTTTTCGGCCGGCAAGGAAGGTGCGCAAAAATTCTGTGTCCAAGGCCTAATAAACCCGTCCATGATGCGTCGGAGGAGCAAGGTCTCGTGAATATCGAACCGGAAACAACCCATGCCAGCCCCGATGCCAGCTCCTTCGTGCGAGCCGCGGTGGAACGCCATCAGGCCCCGCTGTTGCGCTACGCCACCCGCCTCCTCGGCGGCGATGCCGACCGGGCGCGCGACATCGTGCAGGACTCCTTCGTCAAGCTCATGGCGCAGCCGCCCGCCGAGGTGGACGGCCATGTCGCCGAGTGGCTGTTCACCGTCTGTCGCAACCGCGCGCTCGATGTGTTGCGGAAGGAGGGGCGCATGAAACGCTTTGAGGAAGGCCAGGCCGAGCGCTTGACCGCGCCCGAGCCCAGGCCCGGCCGCACGCTGGAGCGGGCCGAGCAATACGCCGCCGTGCTGAAGCTGCTCGGCGGGCTGCCCCACAACCAGCAGGAGGTCGTCCGGCTGAAGTTCCAAAACGGCTTCAGCTACCAGGAGATCAGCCGCATCACGTCGCTGTCGGTCGGCAACGTCGGCTTCATCCTGCACACCGCGCTGAAGGCGCTGCGGACCGAGATGGCCGCGCAACCGGAGTAACCGAGGACAGCCCATGAACCAGAACCCGATTTCCCCCGACGATCCCCGCCTGACGCTCTTCGCCCTCGGCGAGATGGAGCCGTCGGAGCAGGCCAATTTTGAGAAACTGCTGGAACAGGACGCCGCCGCCCGTGCCGTGGTGGCGGAGATCCGCGCCACGGCCGCGACCGTGGCCGCCGCCCTCGAGCAGGAACCGGTGGAGGCGACGCCCCGGCCGGCGGGCAAGCTCCTGCGCTTCCCGCAGGCCTACTACACGATCAGCGGCCTGGCGGCGGCCTGCTTTGCCGTGGTCTTCGTGGTCTGGCAGAACCGGCAACCGGACTGGAAGGCCCGGCAATTGATTGAGGTGCCCCTCACGGCCGCCAACGAAGCCGGCAAGAACCAGGCGGCCGATGCCCCCGTGCCCGCCGTGACCATCGGCCGGGCCGAGGGGAAAGCCGCGCCCGCGCCGGTGGAGCAGATCGCCGCGCTGGATGCTTCCGCCAACGCCGAGTCCCGGGCGAAATCCGAGGTGGCCGCCGCCAGCTTCTCCGCCCGTGAGATCGGGACGGAGCGCCGGTCAATGGAGCAGGTGCAGAAAGTCCGGCTGATTGCCCCGGCGGCGGTCCCGGTGGGATCGATGAGCGGACTCCCGGCGCCGCAGGATTTCAACACCGAGGCCTACGCCCAGCAAAAGGACAACGGCTACCTGCGCGTGGCGGACCACCCGCTGTCCACCTTCTCCATTGACGTGGACACGGCCTCCTACGCGAACGTGCGGCGCTTCCTCAACCAGCGGCAGCGGCCCCCGGCGGCCGCGGTGCGCATCGAGGAGCTCGTGAACTATTTCCCCTATCACTACGCGCCGCCCGCGGGGGCCGCGCCCTTCGCCGCCAGCCTCGAGGTCGCCAGCGCACCGTGGGCGCCCGAGCACCGCCTCGTCCGCATCGGCCTGAAGGGGCGCGAAGTCACCGACGCCCAGCGCCCGGCCGCCAACCTGGTGTTCCTGATTGATGTCTCCGGCTCCATGCGCGGCCCGGCCCGTCTGCCGCTGGTGAAGCAGTCGTTGCGGCTCCTCGTAAACAAGCTCCGGCCCGACGACCGCGTGGCCCTCGCCGTCTATGCCGGCGCCTCGGGCCTGGCACTGCCCTCGACCCCGGTGGCGCAAAAGGCCGAGATCCTCGACGCCATCGACCGGCTGGACGCCGGCGGATCGACCAACGGCGCCATGGGCATCCACCTCGCCTACGACATCGCCAAGGCCAACTTCGTCCCCGGCGGCGTGAACCGCGTGATCCTCGCCACCGACGGCGACTTCAACGTCGGCACGACCAGCGAGGGCGAACTCGTGCGGCTCATCGAGGAGAAGGCGAAGAGCAGCGTGTTTCTCAGCGTGCTCGGCTTCGGCATGGGCAACCTCAAGGACAGCACGCTCGAGGCGCTCGCCGACAAGGGCAACGGCAACTACGCCTACATCGACACGCTTGCCGAGGCGCGGAAGACGCTCATCGAGCAGGCCGGCGGCACGCTCGTGACCATCGCGAAGGACGTGAAGATCCAAGTCGAATTCAACCCGGCCCAAGTGGCGGCCTACCGGCTCATCGGCTACGAGAACCGCCTCCTCGCCAAGGAGGATTTCAACAACGACGCGGTGGATGCGGGCGAGATCGGCGCCGGCCACACCGTCACCGCCTTGTATGAGGTGGTGCCCGCGGGCGTGCCGGTGCCGAATGACGTTCCGGCCGTGGACGCGCTGAAATACCAACCGGTGAAGGATTCAGAATCCAGAATCCAGCATGGCAATTCCAGTGACTTGCTCACCGTGAAGATCCGCTACAAGGAGCCGGCGGGCGATGTTAGCAGCAAGCTGGAGTTCCCCTTGCGCGACACCGGGGCGCGGTTTGCGGACGCCAGCCCGGACTTCAAGTTCGCCGCCGCCGTCGCGGGTTTCGGCATGGCGTTGCGCGACTCGCCGCACCGGGGCTCTCTGACGCTCGCGCAGGTGACGGAATGGGGCCGCGCCGGCCTCGGCCCGGATGCCGGCGGCTACCGCACGGAGTTCCTCTCGCTGGTGGCTGCCGCCGCGGCCCTGTGACCGTTGCCGCGGTGGTGGCGCGGTCAGGTGGCCCGCTCCTTGGAATAATACCACTCCAGCATCTGCTGCGAGGAGCCCTCATCGACGTTCTCCAGCGCGAGGGCGGCCGCGCCCTTCCCGGCCGGGAGGATCTCCGCCAGCAGCCACTGCTGGCCGGAGCGGCGGAAGGTCCAGAATTCGACCCAGGGTTTCACGAATTCATCGCGGTAGACCCCGGCACCGGCGCGGGTGGCGATCGTCAGGGCGTGGGCGCTGATGCGGGCGGTGAACTCGTCCTGCGCGCGGTCGTCGCGGTTGTTGATGTGGACAATCTCCACTTTGCGGATGCAGAGGTTGCGGTATTCGATGCGCCACTGGTTGCGCTGGTTGGCCTCGTTGACGGCGCGGAAGTGCGCCAGCAGCTCCGGCGTGGCACCCAGGCCGGTGAAGGCCGCGGGTCGCCCGTCCTGCCAGGCCAGCAGCACGCCGGCGAAGGCGCGGCGCGCGGCCGTGAGCATGGTCTCGCGGTCCCAGATCTTGTCGGTCACCACGAGGAAGTTGAGCATCCGGTCGATGTTGGCGTCCTTGGCCTGCACCTCGGCGGGCAGGTTGGGGCCGAGCGGGCCGCTCTGGCCGGCGGTCTCGCCATAGACCTGGTCGCGGCCGGTCTCGGTGAAGGACTCGAAGAAGTTCTCCGTGCGCAGGCAGTCACTTTCGCGGGACTGCTCGATCTCGCGCAGACGCCAGGCGCCGTCATGGAACTGGAAGGTCCAGAACTCCTGGAAGCGCGCCGCCTTGTCGTCGCCCCGCAGGAAGGCACCGGTGCGGTCGTCGATGTAGGTGTCGCGCAGCCAGGCCGTGATGAGGGCGGTGAAGGAGCGGCCGGCCGGCTTGTCCGTGTAGTTCAGGTGGACGAGATCGACCTGTTCGACGCGCAGGTCCTCCAGCTTGTTGATCTCGTGCGTCTGGCGCATGCCGCGCAGCTGGTCGCAGTGCTGCCCGTAGAGGTCGGGCATCATCAGCGCCTGCATCGGCGTGTAGTCGCGGGCCGACCAGCTGGCCTGCAGCTGGCGGAAGGTCCGGTCGGCGACGGCGGCGAGCTTGTCGGGCGCGACGGTGCCGTCGGTCCGGGCGATGAACTCGAGCAGCTTGCGGGTCTTGGCGGCCTTGGGTTCGATTTCGTTGCGACCGAAACAGTAGTCGAGGTCCTCGTGCCCGGTGAAGGCGTTCTTGGGCAACCGGCTCCACACCACGGCAAAGAACACAAGCATTGCAATGAACATCACCAACCCGAAGAGGGAGCCGCCGCCACCGCTGCCCGAGTGTGACCGGCTGCTGCTATAGCTGCGGCCGCTGCTGCTGCCGCTGCTGCGGAAGCTGCCGCCACCCTTGTTGTGCACGACAAAACCCGCGGCGACGAAGGTGTGCGGGCCGTCCACCTGGAGCGTGTAGACCGGGCCGGGCTCGGTGTGGCGCGTGACCGACCGAACCGTGGCGAAGGTGCCATCGGCGCGAGCGAGGCGGGTGCCGGCGCCGAGCTGGGCGGCGGGCAGGAATCCGCCGGAGGCGGCGAGGAGCGGGTGCTCCTCGGTGGTGCGCAGGTCGCCGGCGTCCGTCTGCAGGACGAGCAGCGGCGTGTAGTTCAAGTAGACGCCGGTGACCGGTGCGGAGACAAGGCGGCCATCGGGCTGCGGGGCGAGCACGTGGTCGCCGAGCCGGAGCGACTCGATCGGGCGCGGGCCGGCCGGCGTGGAGACGAGCGTGCCGGGCGCGAAGCAGCCGCCGCCCTTGTTGTGCACGGCGATGCCGCTGGCGAAATAGGTGTGCGGGGCATCGACCTCGAGGTTGTAGACCGTGACGGTGCCGCGCATCCGCTCCATGGCGAGTATGCGCTGGGCGGCGAAACGCGAGGTGCCGTCATAGGCGTGGATGGTGTCGCCGATGTGCAGCGACTCGATGGTCTTGAATACACCGTCGCCGGCATAGAAGGGGTGCTCCGCGGTGACATGCAGTTCGGTGGTGGCCGTGCGGACAACGAGGTAGCCGTCCGCCTCGTGGCTGATGAGGCGGCGCACGGTGGCCGGGGTGGGGAGGCCGTCCGGGGAGAAGGCCAGCACCCGGTCGCCCGGTTGCAGGGTGCTGATCGGGCGCTGACTGCCGTCTGCCATCGTGACCGGAGTCTCGGGCAGAAAGCAGCCCTTGTTGTGGACGAGCAGGCCGTTGGCGAAAAACACGCCGCCGGGACTCACGAGGAGATTGTAGGCCGGCCGGTCGGCGGGGATGCGTCGGGCCAGGGAGAGGGGCGTGCGGGCCGAAGCGGTGAAGAGGCTGGCGGCGGCGACCAGCCGGTCGGCGCGCACGAAAACACCTTCCGCCGTTTGCACGGGATGCTCGGGCGTGAGGTGGAGCCTGGTCTCGCCGGCGGTCAGCTCGATGAACTCGGCCGGGTCCACGGCGTAAACGGCCTGCACGGTGGCCGGCACGCGCCGGCCATCCTGCCGGCTCCAGACGGCGTCGCCGACGCGCAGCGTTTCGATCGTCCGCGGGCCGGCGGGAGTGTCGATCAGGGTGCCGGCGGCGACGCACCCGCCGCCGCCGCGGGCGGAGAGGTTGACGGCCGCGAGGCTCGCAAGGACAGCCAGCGCGAGCCAGCGGCGCCACGTGGTGGCGGAAGTGTTCAATGCAGCGCGGCGATGACGCCGCCGAGGACGGCCGCGGCAATCACCAGGCTGACGCCGAGGATGCACGCGCCGACAACGAGGCCGAAATAGATCGCGACCGCCTGGTTGCCGCGGGCGATCTCCTTGCCCTCATCGAGATGAGGAGTGAGCCGGTCGATCAAGCGGGGGAGGAAGGAGGCGGCCAGCAGCACGAGGCCGCAGCCGATCAAACCGCCGACCACGACATAGACCACCGCCCAGCCGAGCCAAACGTAGGGTTCCCAGTTCATGGCGGGCAGCATGACAGCTGCGCGCCGCATGGAAAATCATTTCGCATTCCACAAACCCGCGTCGTTTCAAAACGGCCGCGCGTTTTTTCGCGACGGAGGCGAGCTTAGGCCTTGCCGGGGCGGCGGGCCGGGCAATCCTGCCGGCATGGCAATTTTCGGCCCCCTTTCCGTGGTCGCGGCGCAACTGGCGCAGGATGCCCGTTTCCAGGCGGCGTTTGACTACGCCCGGGCGGCGCTGGCTCCCGGCTCGGCGGCGCGCGGGCGGCTGGCCGGGCTTGGCGCCGGCGAGTCCACGAAGGTTGAGCTGGCCGGCGGGGCCTTCGCCATCGAGCAGGTCTATCCGGCCCGGGCGCGTCCGGAGGGATTCTTTGAGTCGCACCGCCAATACATCGATGTGCAGATTCTCGTCGAAGGCGAGGAGCTGATGGAGGTCGAGGATATCACCCGGCTCGCGGTCGCCGAAGCCTACAACCCGGAACGTGACTTCCTCAAATACCGCGACACGGCCGTGGCCTCGGTGCTGACGGTGCGGGCGGGCGATGTCGCGGTGTTCTTCCCGGAGGACGGGCACATGCCGTCGCTGCAGTGGCGCACGCCCGGGCTGGTGCGCAAGAGCGTGGTGAAGGTGCCGGTGGGATGAACTACCGCCACCATTACCACGCCGGCAACTACGCCGACGTCTTCAAGCACGTGCTGCTGCTGCTGCTGATCCGGGCGATGCAGCGCAAGGAGAAGGGATTTCTCTATCTCGACACTCACGCCGGGCGCGGGGGCTATGACCTCTCGGTGCCCTCGGTGCTGCCCGACGGCCGGTCGCGGGAGCCGGAGCATCCCGCCGGCATCGGCCGGCTGTGGGGCGCGCCGGATCTGCCGCCGGTGCTCAACGATTACCTGGAGCTGGTGCGCCGGTTCAACGACCGGCAGGGCGCATCCACCTTGGCCAAGGCTGCGGGGGACACGGCCGGCGGGGAGCTGAAATATTATCCCGGCTCGCCGTGGATCGCGAAGCTGCTGCTGCGCGCGCAGGACCGGATGGCGCTGTGCGAGCTGCGGCCGGACGACGCCGAGGCGCTGGACTTCGAGTTTGCCCGCGAATCGCGCGTCAAGGTGGAGGTCATCGACGGCTACACCGGCCTGAAGGCGCTGCTGCCGCCGCCGGAGAAGCGGGCGCTGGTGCTCATTGATCCGCCGTTTGAGACGAAGCGGGAATTCGCCGACATCGCGCGCGGCCTGCGCGACGCGCTCAAGCGCCTGCCCGGGGCGGTGATCGCCGTGTGGTATCCGATCACGGAACGGGCGCGGACGGAGGAGTTCCATCACGCGCTGCTGGCGCTGGCGACGCCGACGCTGTTTGCCGAGGTGAACATCGCCGGGGCGGAATCGCCCCTGAAGATGAAGGGCTGCGGGCTGCTGATCCTGAATCCCCCGTGGCAGATCGACCGGGAGATCCGGGCGCTGCTGCCGGTGTTGCGGGAGCGGCTGCGGGCCGGGCCGGGCGCGAGCGCGATCTGCGACTGGCTGGTGCCGGAGAAATAATTTTGGAGGGCTGGCCTCCCGGCCAGCCGCGGTCGGTCAGGAGACCGACCCTCCACAAAGTCTCAGGCCGAGGCCGACGGTCGGCGCGTGATGCGGGTGGCGCGGAGCGGCAGAGGTTCGAGCGCGATATTCGGGATGGGGAGAGCCGGCGCCTTGAAGACGGGCTGGTTCCACAGGATGTCGCGGGGGAGCTTCTGCCGCCCATCGCCGGGCTGCGCAGCCGCATGGATCGCGGGGCGCTCGGGCAGGGGATGGGGGAGGTAGTTCATGGTGTCTTGGAGCCGGCCGGGTCAGAGCCGGGCCAGATAAGAACCCGGTCAACGCCGGATTGTTCCAGAAAAACTGCGAGGAACCGTGGGACGCGGAAACCCTGTAGGCGGGGTGCCCTCACCCCGCGAGGCATCCGCTGCATTCGCCGCATTCGCGGGGTGAGGGCACCCCGCCCGCAGGAACCCCTCCGGAGTCAGGCCACCTGGCGCTGGCGGGCCGGCCGGGCGGCCGAGGTCGGAGGGTTCTTCGGCAGCACGATGGTGAGCACGCCCCGGGAGAGGGAGGCCTGCAGGGCCGGAAAATTGAAACCTGAGCCCAGCCGCAACTTGAGCTGGTAGTCGCGCTGCACCCTTTCGAGGTGCAGCGCCGTCCAGTTGGCGCGGAGATGGGACGTCTTGCGGGCGGTGACAATCAGGTCGGGCCCCCGCGAGACGAGGTCCACGCCGTGCGCATCCACTCCGGGGACATAGAGGGTGAGATGCAGCGCGGCGGGCAGATCCGTGCAGTCGTAGTGCGGCGTGCGATAGTCCGGCGGGGACTCCGGGCCCGGAAAACGGGTGAGGTTATGGCGATGGATGATGGTATGCATGGGGGTTCCTTTCTCGTCGGGTGATACCGCCGGGACTCCTGGGAGCTGAAAGAAAAACCGGATTACGGTTTGATCAGCGGAGGCAGTCCTGGCCGGTGGGTCGTTTCAGCCAATTGGAGGCGACCGCACACATCGGGGCGCAACCCATCGGCTGACCGACCTTCGTAATCGAAGTGTCGGCCTGCAGGCGGCGCTGATGTTGGGAGGCGGGCGTCATGGACTGAAGATGCTGGCACCATGCACACCTTGGGCCGCCCGCCAACGAAAAATCCGGGGTATGACGCGACAGTCCCCGCGCTTGCGCGGACGGCACTGTGCCGGCAGGGTGGGGCCATGAAACCGATGACCGATGCGCAGACGACGGTGGCGGAGTTGCGGAGCCGGGTGCTGGCCTTCGTGCACGAGCGCGACTGGGAGCAGTTCCACTCGCCCAAGAACCTCAGCATGGCGCTGGCGGCGGAGTCGGGCGAACTGATGGAGCATTTCCTCTGGGCCGAGTCGAAGGCGTCGCTCGAAGTCGCGCGCGACCCGAAGAAGCGGCCGGCCATCGAGGCCGAGATCGCGGACGTCGTGATCTACGCGCTGGAGTTCGCCAACATCTGTGGCATCGACCTCGCCGCCGCGATCGAGGCCAAGATGGCGGCCAACGCGAAGAAGTATCCGGTCGAGAAGGCCAAGGGGCGCTCGGACAAGTATACGGAGCTCTGAGATTTTCGATTTTGGATTCTCGATTGATGAATCCGGACCTGTGGGAGCGTGCTTGCTCGCGACTGTCGCGACCGAGGTCGCTCCCACAAGTTAAAGCGCCGGAATCCGCGGCCCGCGGTGGCAGGCGCAGCCGGCCGCGCACGACGCGGCCGGGGCGGCGGCGGGGGATTTCGGCCGGGCTTTCTCGAGCAGCCCAAAGCCGCCGGTGATGACACGCCGCACCGGCGCGCCGGTGTCGGGGTGCCGCTGGAGCGGGGCGTCCTTCATGCTTTGCACCACCTCAAAGCGCTGCGGTGCTTCGCCCGGTTGCTGGGGGATGGTTTCGTAAACGTAGGTGGCCATGGGCGGAAGTGAAAGGGAGAGTGAGAGGGGAGGGTGGCCCGGCCGGGTGAAGGGAGAGTGAAAGTGGGGAGGGGCCGAAATCAAGCGTGCGTCTGAAGGGTTTGTCCACTTTCACTCTCACTTTCACTTTTCACTCCGATGCGAACCTCCCGCCCGCTCGAACGCTACTACGTGCTGCCGTGCTGCCTGTTGCTGCTCAACCTCTGCAACGAAATCATCGCCTACAAGGCGCGGTTGATTGACGACGGGCTGCTGCGCACGCTCTTCATCATGGGCTTCGTGCTCTTCGGCGCCTCGCTCGTCGCCTTCGCCATCGCGCCCGGCCTCATCTGGACGGTGCAGTCGCTGCGCCGCACCAGCCGTTCCAACGCCGGCCAGGTGGGCGAGGGTTTCTTCCTGATCGGCCTCGGAGCGCTGATCTTCTGGCTCTACTACCGGAACTACCTGATGGGCACGGAACACATCCTGCCGGCGGCGTGGCGGAACGGGGTCCTGCATTGAGGTGGAACCCGACCTTCCGCCGTCGCCGGGCCTATGACGGACAAGCCGGGCGGGTTGTTTGCATGCGCGAGACCTGAAACCCGGTCCAGAGGCCCGGTTCCACCTACCAAGCCGCGCGCAATGTCTCCGGCGTGCGGCCTTGTTCGCGCAGGGTGCGCAGCGCCAGGGCGTCGTGGCGCTTGGCCAGGCGCACGCCTCTTTCATCGGTGACGAGGGGGCAGTGATAAAAAGTCGGCGCCGGCAGCGCGAGGGCGCGGAACAGCAGCAGCTGCCGGAAAGTGGACTTGATCAGGTCGGCGCCGCGCACGACCTCGGTGATGCCCATGGCCGCATCGTCCACCACGCAGGCGAGCTGGTAGCTCGGGGCATCGTCTTTGCGCCAGACGAGGAAGTCGCCGAAATCGCGGCCGGCGGTGGCGCGTTGCTCGCCGCAGTGGCCGTCGCGAAAAATCAGGGTTTCGCTGTCGGGCACGCGGAAGCGCCAGTTGACCGCGATGGGGTCGGTCAGGGGCGGCAGCGGGGCGCCGGCGGCAGGGCGGAATTCGGGCGGATAAAGCGGCTCGTCGTTCTCTTCGCCATCGTGCGGGGCGCTCGCGGCGGCGAGGACGTCGCGGCGGGAGCGGGAGCAGGGAAAAATGAGCCCGGCGGCGTGTAATCTGGCAAGGGCGGCGCGGTAGAGCGGGATGCGTTCGCTTTGGGGCACCATGGGCTCCTGCCAGTCGAGGCCGAACCAGCGCATGTCCTCCTGCATCGCGGTCACGAATTCCGGCCGGCAGCGGGCGGTGTCGAGGTCGTCGTTGCGCAGGAGGAGCGTTCCGCCGGCGGCGCGGGCGCGTTCCTGGGCCGTCCAAAACGTCCGGGCATGGCCCAGATGGAGCAGGCCGGTGGGCGACGGGGCGAGGCGGCCGCGGTAGTTGGATTCAGGATATTTCACCGCTAATTTTCGCTAATCTGCGCTAATTCTGACCAAGGCCAAATAATTAGCGTGAATTAGCGCAAATTAGCGGTTCAAAAGAAGCCATGTCCAAGCTGCTCTGCGTTTACTGTTCCTCCAGCGACCGGATTGATCCGAAATACGCGGCGGCGGCCGAGCAACTAGGGCGCGAGCTGGTCGCGCGGGGCTGGGGGCTGGTTTATGGCGGGGGCAAGACCGGCCTGATGGGGGCGGTGGCGCGCGGCACCAAGGCGGCGGGTGGCCGCGTGGTCGGCGTCATTCCCGAGTTCATGAAGGCGCGCGAGCTGGCCTTTGACGAGGCCGACGAGTTGCTGACGGTCATCACCATGCGCGAGCGGAAGCTCCTGATGGAGGCGCGGGCCGATGCCTTCGTGGCGTTGCCCGGCGGCTTCGGCACCCTCGAGGAAATCATGGAGATACTCACGTTGCGCCAGCTCGACGTGGTGAAAAAACCCTGCGTGTTCTACAACCAGGACGGATTCTACGACGACCTGATCAAGCTGTTCGAGCGGATGCTGGCGGAGAAATTCTTCAAGCCGTCGAACATGGACCTGTTCCGCGTGGCGACGGGCGTGCCCGACATCTTCACCCAGATCGAGGCCGCCCGCGGTGCGAAGGCCGAGCCGAAGTGGTTCGAGACAAGGTAGGGGAATGGATCCGTGTGGGAGCGAGCTTGCTCGCGACAGCTCACGGCAACCCATTCAGCCAGGTCGGTTCAGGCAGTCCCTGATTCAGGTAGCTGGAAAACCAATCCATATCCTCCTTGCGACAGCGATACCATGGCCAGACCGAGGATGCGGGGAGGAGTCCCGCCTTGTAGGGATTGAGGTGAATATAGAGGAAAAGCGGGAGTGGATTCTCATCGGGGCGCAGACGGTGCTCGAAATAGCCCGCTTGCCAGTGTGAGCCGCCACCGACTTTTAGGCCGAGGAGGGACTTCGATTTTAGCCGGGCAATCGCGCGCCCGAGAGTCAGGGATGATCCAAGTTGGAATAGCATATGAACATGATCGGGCATGATCACTGCGCAGCGCATGACCCAGATGCCTTCGGTTTCCATTTTTTGGATCTCCGCCAATATGACGGGAGCCGCGGCCTCAGAGGCCAATACCGTTTGCCGCTGGTCCGTGCAGAAGGTCACGAAATATTCCACGCCGTCCCTCGAATGGCGGCCGTGACGCAGCGCGCGGTAGCCTTTGCTGGGGTCGAGAGCCATGAATGTCGCGAGCAAGCTCGCTCCCACAGAGGGGTTCAGCGGTAGAGCCTGATCAGTTCCTCGGTGCGGACCCAGCCGGACTGGCCGCCGGCGAAGGACAGCTTGGTCCAGCCGAGGAAGGTTTTCTCGGCGATCGCGATTGAACCGGCGGAGAGCGGGGTGGTCTTCTGCGTGGTGTCGGCCTCGGTCGGGATGCTGCGCAGCGTGGTG
>Ga0268298_10003351_pt1 | contig 16471 bp, 14 predicted proteins | sample WWTPWeurt_MetaG_FD_194462 | JGI IMG/M metagenome (GOLD analysis project Ga0268298, IMG submission 194462) | Activated sludge microbial communities from WWTP in Nijmegen, Gelderland, Netherland - WWTP Weurt | ecosystem: Engineered > WWTP > Aerobic digester > Activated sludge | place... | reverse complement strand
AGGCGCACGAAATTCAGCTTGGCCTGGCGCAGGAAACCTTCCACGTCGAAATCGGCCGGGATGTTGCGGGTAGCGGTACCGGCCGCCGTCGCGCCAGCGCTGTGCGTCCCTCCGGGAACTTTTGACGAATCAAATTGGGCAGGCGTGAAGTCGGCCGGCACGACATTGCCGGGCGTATTGGCCGCCCCCGCATACTGCATGCCGGACTGGGGTGAGCGCTTGCTCAGCAACCAGCGTACGACGAAAACGGCGGCCATGACCAGTACGAGGAGCATCAACATGCCCGCCATTTCTTCACCCAGGCCAAAGTGGGAAAGCAGCGCCGCGATCCCGAGGCCGGCCGCGAGGCCGGCCAGGGGGCCGAGGAAGCGACCCATGCCTGCGGGTTTGGCAGCCGCAGCAGGAGCCGCAGCAGCAGACGGAGCGGCTGCCGGCTTGCCGGCAGCTGCCGGTGCCGCAGGCGGCGTGGCCTGGCGCTGCATGCCGAAGGACTTGCCACCGCCGAGGCGCTTGGCTTCAGCATCATGAACCATCATGCCCAGGCCCACTACCGCCGCAAAGGCGGCAATCATCAAGCGCTTCATTGTCTCTTCTCCTCTTCAGAACTTGTAACCGCGATGCAGCGCGACGACGCCGGCGGTCATGTTGAAAACTTCGACACGCTCCAGCCCGGCTTGTTCCATCAGGGCCTTGAGTGTGGCCTGGTCCGGGTGCATGCGGATCGACTCGGCCAGATAGCGGTAGGACTCGGCATCACCGGCAATCTGTTGTCCCAGCCATGGCAGCAGCTTGAACGAATAGGCATCGTAAGCTTTTTCCAGCGGCTTCCAAACCCTGGAAAATTCCAGCACCAGCAGCCGTCCGCCCGGCCGCAGGACGCGGCGCATTTCGGCCAGAGCCTGGTCCTTGTGCGTCATGTTGCGCAGGCCGAAGGCCACCGTGACGATGTCGAAATGGTTGTCGGGGAACGGCAGCTGCTCCGCGTCGCATTGCGCAACCGGCGCCAGCATGCCTTCGTCCAGCAGGCGGTCGCGGCCGACACGGAGCATGGCATTGTTGATGTCGGTGAGCCAGACTTGCCCGGCACTCCCGACCTTGCGGGAAAAGGCCGACGACAGGTCGGCGGTGCCGCCGGCGACGTCGAGCACGCGTTCGCCGGGGCGCGGCGCGGCGATGTCGATGGCGAATTTCTTCCACAGGCGATGCAAGCCCATCGACATGAGGTCGTTCATCACGTCGTATTTCTGCGCGACCGAGGAGAAGACGCCGGCGACGCGTTGCGCCTTTTCCTTCTCGTCTACGGTTTCGAAGCCGAAATGGGTTTGTGTCATTGTCTAGTGACTGCCGCACCCGCCGGATTTTGGCGGCAGCGTAGTCGAATCGATATCGCGGCTGGCACCGGCCTTTTCAAGGCGCTCCAGGTATTCGGCCCACAGCGACTCATGGTTGACGGCAAGGTGATGGAGCCAGTCCCACGAATAGATACCGGTGTTATGGCCGTCGGAAAAAGTCGGCTGCACGGCATAGTTGCCGACCGGTTCGAGGGCGGTGATCTCGACATTGCGCTTGCCGGTCTGCAAGGTCTCCTGTCCCGGCCCGTGGCCGCGCACTTCGGCGGACGGGCTGCAGACGCGGAGGAACTCTGCGGGCAACTGGTAGTGGCCGCCGTCATCGAAAGCGATTTCGAGCGTGCGCGATTTCTGGTGCAGGGTGATCTCGGTGGGGATCGGGGTCTTGCTGTCGAGACCGGCCATGGCTGCAACTCCGTGATTGGGGCCGCTATCATAGCGCAGACGGCAACCGGATCGATGTCACGGAACCGTCATCAAGCTGCAATAGACTGCCATTTGTCCCTTTCCAAAGTAAGCCCATGTCCGCAACGATACTGGTGGTTGAAGACGAACCGGCGATCCAGGCGCTGATCGAGGTCAACCTGCGCCGCGCGGGGCATACCGTGCTGCTGGCGGCCGATGCCGAAACGGCGCGGCAACTGGTGCGGGATGCGCTGCCCGATCTGGTGCTGCTCGACTGGATGCTGCCGGGCATGAGCGGCGTCGATTTTGCCCGCTTGCTGCGCAGCGAGGCGCGTACCCGGCTGTTGCCGATCATCATGCTCACTGCCCGCGCCGGCGAGCGCGACAAGATCGAAGGTCTCGAACTCGGGGCGGACGACTATGTCACCAAACCCTTCAGTCCGCGCGAGTTGGTGGCGCGAATCAAGGCCGTGCTGCGCCGGCATGCGCCGCAGGCGACGGAGGACGCGGTCGAGCTCGGCGGTTTGCACCTGGATCCGGCGACCCACCGCGTTACCGCCGGCCAAGAGGAGATCAGTCTTGGCCCGACCGAGTTCCGCCTGCTGCATTTCCTGATGACCCACCCGGAGCGGGTCCATGCACGGTCCCAGCTGCTCGACCAGGTCTGGGGCGACCACGTGTTCGTCGAGGAGCGGACGGTAGACGTGCATATCCGCCGCCTGCGCGCGGCGCTCGAGCCAGGCGGGCATGACGCGCTGATCCAGACCGTGCGCGGCAGCGGTTACCGGATTTCATCGACGTGAGGGCGGTGGCAGCCGAGCTTCTGGTGGCTGTCCTGCTTGCAATGCTGGCGACGCTGGCCGGGTGGTTCGCGGCCGGCGAGCGCGGTGCGGTTTTGCTTCTGGCAGCGGCCACCGGCCTTGTTTTCCTGCGCCAGCTTTGGATGGTGGTGCGACTCATTCGTTGGGCCGGGTGTCCGCTGGGTACGCCGACGCCGAGCGCCTCCGGTGCCTGGGGCGCGGCCTTCGAGGCCTTGCACCGGCGCGCCCGGCTGGCCCGCGTCGAGCGCGAACAGGTTGCCGAGGAACTGGCGCGGTTTCGCCGCGCCGCCGAAGCCCTGCCGGACGGCGCGCTCATCCTCGACGGGCACCGTGCCATCGAGTGGATGAACCTGCAGGCCGAAGCCTGCTTCGGGCTCAAGGCCGCGGCCGATACCGGCAGTCGCATCACGCACTTGCTGCGTGAGCCGGAGTTCCTGGCATATCTCGACAGCCCGGACCATCGCGGCGCCCCGCTTGACCTGCAGACGCAACGGAATCCCGGGCGCACGCTGCAGATCCAGGCGGCGCCCTTTGCCGCGGGACGCACGTTGCTGCTGGTGCGCGACGTGACGCAGCTGCAGAAGCTCGCCACCATGCGTCGCGATTTTGTCGCCAACGTTTCGCACGAACTGAAAACACCGCTGACGGTGACGCTGGGTTTTGTCGAGACGGCGCTCGATGCGCTGAACGACGCGCCGCCGCCCGAAATCGCGCAGTACCTGCAAACCGCCGCGGAACAGGCGCGACGCATGCAGCAATTGATACAAGACCTGCTGACGCTTTCGGCGCTGGAAACGGATTCGCCGCCGCCGCTGGAAGACCCGATTGCGGCGGCCGGGCTGTTGGATGATATCCGCCGCGAAGTGGAGGCGCTGTCAGCCGGGAGGCATCGCATAACACTGGAAAACAAGGGGCCGCGGGAGCTGCTGGGCAGCGCTCGCGAACTGCGGTCCGCTTTTGCCAACCTGGCCGGAAACGCGGTGCGCTATTCGCCGCAGGGTGGTGAAATCCTGCTTTCCTGGAGCGCCGAAGGCGAGGGCGGTGCGCGGTTTTCCGTCTCCGACAAGGGTATCGGCATTGCCCGCGAACATCTGCCGCGCCTTACGGAACGTTTTTACCGGGTGGATCGCGGCCGCTCACGGGACGCCGGCGGCACCGGACTCGGCCTGGCCATCGTCAAGCATGTGCTGGAGCGGCATCAGGCGGTGCTGCAGATCGACAGCGAGCCCGGCCGGGGCTCGACGTTCAGCGTGGTATTCCCGGCGCACCGGGTTCAGTCGTAATAGTTGCAGCGCTCGAACTCGACGCCGCGATCGAGCACGCGGAACAGCTTCAGCTGGCGCGGTTTCTGGTCCGTCATGACCTCGATGCTGCGCTCGATCCGGTAGGTGCCGGCGGGCACGACCACGCTGGCCGGTTCATTGATGGCGGCTACTTCGGGCAGCAGGAAGCCCTGCCGCCACGGGTGGCCGGTGGCGCCCGGCTCCACGATCCTTATCGCGACGGGGTGCGCTTCGCCGGCAAACAGCTGGATGCCGGCGGCGAGCGCGCCTTCTCCTTCACGTAATGCCCAGCGCACGTTGCCCAGGGTGTAGCGCGGGCTGTCCGTGGTCTGGACGGCAACCATCATTCCGGCGCCGATACGCGCGCCCTCCTTGAGCGGCCGCGTGACGCGCATGCCGCCGGCCGATTCATCCACCAGACGCCACTTTTCGACATGCGAGTCGTTCCCCTCGGCGGCGGCCCGGGTGTCCTTGCCGCGCTCGCCGAAAGTCTCGAACTCTTCGCGTTCGCGGCGCAGTGCCGCATCGCTGCGCGTCGGGGCGCGGAAAACCTCGCGCCCCGACAGCTGGAAGTGCACCATTTCGAAGCCGGCGATGAAATTGCAGTCCGCGTCTGCGGCATGCCTTTCGTGGCGACGCGACACGCCTCCGCGGCACCAGCGCTGCAGGACGCGCTGCAACAACTGTGTCGCCGCCGGTTGCGTCACGTCATCGCCGAGTTGCAGTTCGGCCGGTTCGCGGCCTTGTGCCAGCAAGGTGATGCGGGCAATCAGGCTTTTCCGGAGTTCGGTGGTTTCGAGCCAGCGGCTGCCGCTCGACGGCTGCGGCATGTAAGCGGCCGGAAGATCGGATTCGATGTCCACCCACAGCGGCACGGCACGGTTGCGGATATCTTCGGGCGGCGCCTTGAGCAGGGCGATCTTCGGACCCCAGCGCTTGGCCCAGCGCACCACCCAGCCGAGATGGCGGGCAGAGAGCTCGTAGACGTTGGCCGTGCTGATCAGGTGGCATTCGGCGTAGGTTGCCAGCACGCTGGTATTTGCCGGTCCGTGGCGCAGGTGGTCGGACACGGCGCGCGTGGCGACGCCGAGAATTTCCGCGGCGTAGAAGATCTCGTGCAGCTTTTTCCAGTACGGGGCGTCGGGCAATTGCTCGCCGCGGCATAGATCGACCTGCCAGTCGGCGAATACCGACAGCGCGCGCTGGGTCAGCTTGGCGGCCATCCCGGCCAATTCGGGATGGCTCGCGATCTGGGCTTGTTGCGCCGCCAGGGCCGGCGCCGAGAAAACGCCGGCATTGCCGCCGCACAAGCTGTCGAAGCATCGCAGATAGCCAAGCGCCAGGGCGTGCCAGACGCTCAGCGTGCTGTCCATGGCGGCTTGTTCGTGGGGTGCGAAAGGCAGGGGTTTGCCGGCAAATTTCCTGCTGGCATCCTCCTGAACCTGGCAAACCGAATGGCGCAGGGTCTCGAGGATGGTGAAGCGATCGGTCGGCGGCAGGGTGAACCGGTGCAGCAAATGCAGCTGTTGCAGGAGCATGGCTTGCGCCTGCACGGCATTGGCCATGGGTACTTTCGTCAGCCATTCCTGGCAACTTTCAGCGGTTACAAACGCCGGGCTCTTTTCCGTTCCGGTGGGAGGCAGTTCGAAGTTCATGGCATCTGATTCATGGTCGAGAGTTCGGTTTCGAGGGCGCTGCGCAACACGGCATGTCCGGGGGCCGGGCGCAAGCCGGCGCTGCGTTGCGCGGTCGCCCAGATCGGCGCGGGGAAGTGGCTGTCATCACGCCAGCGCGGGATCACGTGCCAGTGCAGGTGCGGCACGAGATTGCCCAGGCTGGCGAGGTTGATCTTGTCGGGTTGCATGATCCTGCGCAGCGCGCGTTCGGTGGCGAACACGACATCCATGAAGTGGCGGGCATCGCCAAGCGCGAGCTGGCTCATCTCGGCCACATGCCGATTCCAGACCACGCGACAGACGCCCGGAAACGATTCGGCGGTCGAATCGACGACGCGAACCACGCGACATGACGCGTCGCCCCAGAGCAGGTCTCCGCCGGGAGCGGTGCACAATTCGCAATCCATGTCGTTCGCCACTCGCGAAGCATAACGCCAATCGACCGCCCTGTGCGCGCCGGCGTGCGCCGGAATCAGCGCGACGGGACCGGCAAGCCCATGCGCCAGGCCCATTCGCGCGGATGCGACAGGCCCAGCGCCGGCGGCAGGCGCTTGCTCCTGCCGACGCCGCCGGGGACCGCCGTCAGGGGCTTGATCGCCGACGGCTCCGGCAGCGGCGCGTCGAGCGCGCGCGGCGCGAAACAGTCGTCCATGCGGCCCTTTTCGTCCCGCTGCAGCTTCGGCCAGACCGCCTCGGCGCAGAAGGAGTGGATGCTCATGCAGCGGCTGCCGTCCGCCGCGCAGAGAAACAGGTCCCAGCGGGCATTGGTCTGGACCACCACCTGCGATCCCGCCGGGGGCACATGCTTTGCGCCGGTGAGGAAATAAAGCCCCTTCTCGGTCTGCACCACGACCCAGGCCGCGCGCCGGCCATCCTGGATTTCGACCGGCGTCGCGGTCTGCGGCGGGGAGACGAGGGTCACCGGGTGGAAGCGCTGCCAGAGCGGCGTGTTGTGCAGCTTCTGCTCGCCGGCGTAGCGAAAGCCGAGGACGACCACGGCCGTGCCGGCAAGGATGCCGAGCATCCAGAGAAAGGGGCGCTTGTCGAGCGGGCGCGCCGCCTCGGCGTTCGCGCCGCTCATAGCTTCGCCTCCGGGCTGTTTGTGGCATTCGAAGTCTTGCGCGGTCGGCTCGCATTGCCGTTCGCCTGGCACGCATCCCCGCTGCGCGGGGCCCCTGCTACGCCGCTCACAGCCTCGCCTCCGCACTGCCAGTGGCATTCAAGGTCCTGCGCGGTCGGCTCAGTTTGCCGTTCGCCTGGCACGCATCCCCGCTGCGCGGGGCCCCTGCTACGCCGCTCACAGCCTCGCCTCCGCACTGCCAGTGGCATTCAAGGTCCTGCGCGGTCGGCTCAGTTTGCCGTTCGCCTGGCACGCATCCCCGCTGCGCGGGGCCCCTGCTACGCCGCTCACAGCAATACCCGTTCGATGCCGCCGCTGTTGGCGGCGCGCACGTAGTCCTGCATCCAGTCCGGACCGAGGATCGCCCTGGCCATTTCGACCACGATGTAATCGGCCGTGATATCCGCATCGTTGTCGTAGCGCGAGAGGCCTTGCAGGCAGGACGGGCAGGAGGTGAGGATTTTCACCGCCGTCTCGCCGGCGCCGACTTTTTCGGCGTCCGCCTCGCGGAGGCGCGCAGCGCCGAGTTCTATCTCCTGCTGCTTGCGGAAGCGGATCTGGGTCGAGATGTCGGGTCGCGACACCGCCAGCGAGCCGGATTCGCCGCAGCAACGGTCGTTGAGGTCGACCTGCTGGCCCATCAGTGCATTCGCCACCTTGATTCCGGAATGGTGTTTCATCGGCGTGTGGCAGGGCTCGTGGTACATGTACCGGGTACCCTTGACGCCGTCGAGCCTGATGCCCTTCTCGTAGAGCCATTCGTGGATGTCCACCAGCCGGCAGCCGGGGAAGATCTTGCCGAATTCGTATTTCAGCAACTGGTCCATGCAGGTGCCGCAGGACACCACCACGGTCTTGATGTCGAGGTAGTTCAGCGTGTTGGCGACGCGGTGGAACAGCACGCGGTTGGCCGTGGTAATGGCCTGGCCCTTGTCCTCGTCGCCGCTGGCGGTCTGCGGATAGCCGCAGCACAGGTAGCCCGGCGGCAGCACCGTGGTGGCGCCGGCATGCCAGAGCATGGCCTGGGTGGCGAGGCCGACTTGCGAGAACAGGCGCTCGGAACCGCAACCGGGGAAGTAGAACACCGCTTCCGCATCCTCGGCTGCCCGCCGCGGATCGCGGATCACCGGAATCAGGCTGTCGTCGTCGATGTCGAGCAAGCCGCGCGAGGTGCGCATCGGCACGTTCTTCGGCATCGGCTTGTTGAGGAAGTGGATCACCTGTGCCTTGATCTCGGGGCGGCCCAGCGTGGCGGGCGGGTGCTTGACCGTGTCCTGGATCAGGCCGAAGGATTTCGCCAGCCCGTGGCCCAGGCGTTGCGCCTTGTAGCCGAGCTGGATCATGCCGGCGCGTACCAGCTTGATCGTCGCCGGGTCGGTGGCGGAAAGGAAGGCCATCGCCGCTGCCGATCCGGGATTGAACTTCTTCTTGCCCTGGCGGCGCAGGAAGTTGCGCATCGCCACCGAGACGTCGCCGAAATCGATGTCGACCGGGCAGGGCGTGACGCACTTGTGGCAGACCGTACAGTGGTCGGCGACGTCGGAAAACTCGTCGAAGTGCTGCAAGGATATGCCGCGCCGCGTCTGCTCTTCGTAGAGGAAGGCCTCGATCAGCAGCGAGGTGCCGAGGATCTTGTTGCGCGGGCTGTAGAGCAGGTTGGCGCGCGGCACGTGGGTCGAGCAGACCGGCTTGCACTTGCCGCAGCGCAGGCAGTTCTTGATCGAGTCAGAAATCTGCCCGATGTCCGACTGTTCCATGATCAGCGACTCGACGCCGAGCAGCGCGAATGACGGCGTGTAGGCGTTGGCGAGATCGCTGCCAGCCATGAGCTTGCCGCGGTTGAAGCGGCCCTCGGGGTCGATCTTCTGCTTGTAGTCGCGGAAGGGGCGGATCTCGTCTTCGCCGAGGAATTCCAGCTTGGTGATGCCGATGCCATGCTCGCCGGAGACCACGCCGCCCAGCGATTTCGCCAGCGCCATGATGCGTTCCACCGCCTTGTAGGCGGTTTGCAGCATGGCGTAGTGGTCCGAGTTCACCGGAATGTTGGTATGCACGTTGCCGTCGCCGGCGTGCATGTGCAGGGCGACGAAGACGCGGCCGCGCAGCACCTCCTTGTGGATGGCCTCGATGCCGGCCAGCACCGGGCGGAAGGCATTGCCCTCGAACAGGGATTCCAGCGGCGCCTTGAGTTCGGCCTTCCACGATACCCGCAGGCGGTAATCCTGCAGCTCGCGGAAATGCAGGTCGAGCTTGTCGAGCAGCGCCTGCCAGTTCGCGCGCACTCCGGCGACCAGTTCCAGCGCCTGTTCGCGCTTGTCGCCCAGCAGCAGTTCCGGATCGAGGTTGGCGTCGCCGGCATGCAGCGGCAGTTCGCCCCGCAGGTAGTCGGCCAGCGCATCGGCCAGTTCGATCTTGTTGGCCAGCGAGAGTTCGATGTTGATGCGTTCGATGCCGTCGCAGTAATCGCCCATGCGCGGCAGCGGAATGACGACGTCCTCATTGACCTTGAAGGCGTTGGTATGGCGCGAGATCGCGGCGGTACGGGCGCGGTCGAGCCAGAACTTCTTGCGCGCCTCGGGCGAGACGGCGATGAAGCCCTCGGCGCCGCGCAGGTTGGCCATGCGCACCACTTCGGAGGCGGCGGCCATTACCGCCGTGTCGCCGGCGCCGACTATGTCGCCGATCAGCACCATCTTGGGCCGGCCGTGGCCGCCTTGACCACCCCGGGCCTTGGTCGCGTAGCCGACGGCGCGCACGTAGCGCTCGTCGAGGTGCTCCAGCCCGGCCAGTTGCACGCCCGCCGCGAGGCCTGCACCGCCGGGCTTGAAGTAATCGGTGATCTCTACGATGGACGGCACGGCATCCGTCACGCGGCCGAAAAATTCGAGGCAGACCGTGCGCGTCACCGGCGGCATCTTGTGCAGCACCCACACCGCCGAGGTGATCAGGCCGTCGGTGCCTTCCTTCTGCACGCCGGGGATGCCGGCGAGGAACTTGTCGGTGACGTCCTTGCCCAGGCCCTCCTTGCGGAACATCCGGCCCGGCACGTCGAGCCGTTCCTCGCCCAGTTTCTTCTTGCCGCTCGCGTCGTAACGCACGAGGCGGAAGCTGACCAGTTCCTGCTCATGGATCTTGCCGAAGTTGTGCTTGAGGCGCTCGACCTCCAACCAGTTGCCGTCGGGCGTCACCATGCGCCACGAGGCCAGGTTGTCGAGCGCCGTACCCCACAGCACCGCCTTCTTGCCGCCGGCGTTCATCGCGATGTTGCCGCCGATGCAGGAGGCGTCGGCCGAGGTCGGGTCGCAGGCGAAGACCAGGTCGGCCTTCTCCGCCGCTTCCATGACGCGGCGCGTGACCAGCCCGGCGCCGGTGCGTACCGTGGCGTAGTCCCGGTCCGTGCCGGGCAGGCGCCGCATCTCGACGGCGCCGAGCTCGATCAGCTTCTCGGTGTTGATCACTGCCGACAAGGCATCGAGCGGCACCGCGCCGCCGGTGTAGCCGGTGCCGCCGCCGCGCGGGATGATGGTCAGGCCGAGTTCGATGCAGGCGCGCACCAGCGGCGCCATTTCCTCTTCGGTATCCGGCGCCAGCACGACGAAGGGGTATTCGACGCGCCAGTCGGTGGCGTCCGTCACGTGCGAGACACGCGCCAGGCCGTCGAAACAGATGTTGTCTTTACGTGTGTGGCGGGCCAGAACCTTGAGCGCCTTCTTGCGCAGGCTGCGGGTTTCCTCGAACCAGTGCTCGAAGGACTGTACGGCGGTTTGCGCGGCGCTCAACAGCAGCGCCACGCGCTCGTTACTGGGTGTGCCAACTTCGCGCCGCTTGTCGATCTCGCGCAACCGATGGCGCAAGGCCTCGACCAGCGCCTCGCGCCGCTCGCGGTTGGCCAGCAGGTCGTCTTCCAGGTAGGGGTTGCGCCGCACCACCCAGATGTCGCCCAGCACTTCGTAAAGCATGCGCGCCGAGCGGCCGGTGACGCGCTCCGCGCGCAGTTCGTTGAGCGTCGCCCAGGCCTCCGCGCCCAACAGGCGAATGACGATCTCGCGGTCGGAAAACGAAGTGTAGTTATAGGGGATTTCGCGCAGGCGAGCAGTCATGCAACGGTGCCGGGAGGAGTACGAAGCAGTTCATTTTAGGACATTGCACCGCAACACGCAGCAGACGCAAGACCCTTCATCATGTACGGGCACCCTTGTATTTCCTTTGGGCAGGCGTCATATTGGATACGTTTGCCCCATTCACGGAGATTCCCATGCGCATGCGTCTGCTCGCCGTCCTCGCCCTTGCCGCCACGCTGCTGTCCGGCTGCGGCTACAACCAGATCCAGATCAACGACGAGTCGGTGGGCGCCGCCTGGTCCGAAGTGCTGAACCAGTACAAGCGCCGCGCCGACCTGATTCCGAATCTCGTGTCGGTGGTGCAGGGCTATGCCAGCCACGAGAAGGAAGTCCTGACGCGGGTCACCGAGGCACGCGCCAACGTCGCCGGGCTCAAGGCGACGCCGGAGCTGATCAACGATCCGGCCGCCTTCGCCAGGTTCCAGAAGGCCCAGAGCGATCTCGGCGGCGCGCTGTCGCGCCTGCTGGTGGTGGCGGAAAACTATCCGAACCTCAAGGCCGACGCCAACTTCCGCGACCTGCAGGCGCAGGTGGAAGGCACCGAAAACCGCATCACCGTGGCGCGCAACCGCTACATCAAGGCGGTGCAGGAATACAACATCTCGGTGCGCACCTTCCCCAACAACCTGACGGCCATGGTCATGGGCTGGCAGACCAAGCCCAACTTCACGGTCGACGACGAAAAGGCCATGTCGGCGCCGCCGGCGATCAAGTTCGACGCACCGGCGCCGAGTCAGCCTGGCTCACCCGCCGTCACGCCGGCGCCGACTTCTGCACCCGCACCGGCCAAGTAATACCGTGATGCTGCGCTGGCCGGCATGGCTGGCCTTGCTCTGCTTGCTGTTCCCCGGCATGGGGTGGGCGGCCGAGCCGGTGCCGCTGCCCGCTCTGGCGGCGCGCGTCACCGACCTGACCAACACGCTCGATGCCACGCAGCGCGGCCGCCTCGAAGCGCAGCTGGCGGCCATCGACCGCTCTGGCCGGGCGCAGATCGCCGTCCTGCTGCTGCCGACCACGCAGCCAGAGACCATTGAAGCTTTCGGCATCCGGCTTGCGGAAGCATGGAAAATAGGCCGCAAGGGTGACGACAACGGACTGATCGTGATCGTGGCGAAAGACGACCGCAAGATGCGCATCGAGGTCGGCTACGGCCTGGAAGGCACGATCCCGGATGCGATTGCCAAGCGCATCATCGCCGAGCGCATGGCGCCTGCCTTCAGGCAGGGCGATTTCTTCGGCGGTCTGCAGGCCGCCGTCGCGGCGCTTGACCAGGCCATGGGCGGCGCACCGGCCGTCGCACCGGCGACCGCCGCCGCGCAACCCGCGCCGCAGGACACGAACACCGGTTGGCAGGACATCCCGGTCTGGGCATTCATTTTCCTGTTCGGCTCAGGGATCCTGAACGCGATTTTCGGCCTGTTCGGATCGCTGCTTGCGGCGGGTATCGGCGGCTGGCTCGGCTTCATGTTCTTCGGCAACTGGCTGAACGCGGCCATCGCTGCGGTGGTGGTGTTCCTGTTCTCCCTGGGCAAGATGTCCTCCGGCGGTGGAGGCAGCGGCGGGCTTTCCAGTGGCGGCGGTTTTTCCTCGGGCGGGGGCGGCGGCTTTTCGGGTGGCGGCGGCAGCTTCGGCGGCGGCGGCTCGTCGGGGAGCTGGTGACATGAAACCGATCCGTTTGCTCAGGCATCTGCTGCTGCCCGACTGGTTCGTGCGGCGGGTATTCGCCCGCGGCGATCTGGCGGTCATCGGCGACGCCATCGCGGCCAGCGAGAAATCGCATCGCGGCGAGCTGCGTTTCGTCGTCGAGGCCTCAATGCCATTGACCAGCCTTTGGCGGGACCAGTCATCGCGGGCGCGGGCGGTCGATCTGTTCTCGACGCTGCGCGTCTGGGACACGGCGGAAAACAGCGGCATCCTGATCTACGTGCAACTGGTCGAGCGCCGCGTCGAAATCCTCGCCGACCGCGGCATCGCCGCGCGCGTGCCGCAGGCCGAATGGGATCTTATCTGCCGCGAGATGGAGGCCAGCTTCCGCCATGGCCGATGGCGCGCCGGCGCGCTGCAGGCCGTGACACGCGCAGGGGCCTTGCTGGCGCAACATTTTCCGGCCGGCGCCAGCAACCCCGACGAACTGCCCGACCAGCCGCTGATGCTGTAGCGGGCGGCGAGGCAGCGCTCCACCCTCGGCTAGACTTGGCGGGTGACCACCCCCCGTTCCCTCCCCCGCGAACTGCTGCACCTCGCCTGGCCCGTGCTGATCGCCCAGGCGGCGGTGATGGCCAATGGCGTGATCGACACGCTGATGGCCGGCCGGTTGTCCCCGGTCGATCTGGCGGCGGTCGGCATCGGCGCCAGCATCTATGCCACGGTTTTCGTCACCGCCATGGGCGTGCTGCTGGCGCTGACCCCCGTGGTCTCCCACCACTACGGCGCCGGCCGCTACACCGAGATCGGCGCCGACGTGCGGCAATGCGCCTGGCTGGCGCTGGGCCTGTCGCTGCTCGCCTTCGCCGTGCTGAAGAATCCCGATCCGCTTTTGAATTTTTCTCGCCTGACGCCGGAAGTCGAAGTCAAGGTGCGCGCCTATCTCGACGGCGTCGCCTGGGCGGTGCCGGGCGTGCTGTTCTTCCGCGTTTTCTTCGGCTTCACTACCGGCATCGGCCGGCCGCGGCCGGTGATGGTTTTCAACCTGCTCGGCCTGCTGCTGAAAGTGCCGCTCAACTGGGTCTTCATGTACGGCTATTTCGGCTTTCCCGCCATGGGCGGCGCCGGTTGCGGCTGGTCCTCCGCCGTCATCATGTGGGCCGTGGCGACCCTGGCCTGGGCTTGGTGCCGGCGCGACGCCGACTACGCGCCCTATGCGGTCTTCGCCCGTTTCGATCCGCCGCGCCCGGCGGCGCTGCGCGAGTTGCTGGTGCTGGGCCTGCCGATGGGCGCCACCTTCATGGTCGATGTCACCGCCTTCACCTTCATGGCACTGTTCATCGCCCGGCTGGGGCCGGAAGTCTCGGCCGCGCACCAGATTGCGGCCAACGTCGCGGTCTTCGTCTTCTTGGTGCCCATCGCCCTCGGCAGCGCCACCGGCGTGCTGGTCGGCCAGGCACTCGGCGCACGGGACAGTCGGCGCGCGCGACACGCCGGTCTGCTTGGCCTCGGCCTCGGCTGCGGTATCGCCGCCGTGGTCGGCGGTGCCATCTGGCTCGGCGCCGGCCCGCTGGCGCGCACCTACACGACGGACGCGCAGGTCGCCGCTACGGCCGCGACGCTGCTCGCCATCGTCGCCCTCTATCACGTCGCCGATGCCATGCAGGCGGTGATGGCCCAGGTGCTGCGCGGTTACAAGCGCGCCCTGGCGCCGATGGTGATTTATGCGATTTCGCTGTGGGGCGTCGGTCTCGGCGGCGGCTACCTGCTCGGGCTTACAGACATGTTCGGTCCGCCGCGCGGCGCCGCCGGCTTCTGGACCGCGGCGGTGGCGAGCCTGACGCTGGCGGGAGCCGGCGTGCTGGCCTACTTCCTGCGCATTTCGGCTCAGACCATCCCGGCGCCGGCCACCACCACGGCATAGCGGGCCGCCTTGCCGGCCGCCATCCACACCACGCAGGCCAGCGGCGGCAGCCGCAGCCAGCCGGCGGCGGCGCATAGTGCGTCGCCGATGATCGGCGCCCAGGCCAGCAGCAGGATGGGCGCGCCGCGCCGTCGCGCCAGCGCCGTCCCGCCAGGGGATACCGATTCGCATAATTTTTCCGGGGCCAGGTGTTGCGGCAGCAGGCGGCCCATGTAATAGGTCAGCATGCCGCCCAGGGTGTTGCCGACGGTGGCGAGCACCAGCGCCGGCAGCGTTTGCTCCGGATGCAGCCGGATCACGGCGAACAGCACGGCTTCCGAACCGCCCGGCAGGAGCGTTGCGGAAAGGAAACTGGCGAGGAAAAGGCCGGCCAGACCGGCTTCCGCGGTGAATGCGAAGTCCATGGCGCATGTTACCCTTCACGGCTGTCGAACCAATTTCCCCGCCGTCATGGACTACCTCGAAAAAATCCTCAACGCCCGCGTCTATGACGTGGCCATCGAAACCCCGCTGGAACTAGCGTCGATCCTGTCGGCACGTACCGGCAACCGGATTTACTTCAAGCGCGAGGACATGCAGCCGGTGTTCAGCTTCAAGCTGCGCGGCGCCTACAACAAGATCGTGCATCTGACGCCGGCGCAGCGGAAGCGCGGCGTGATCTGCGCCTCGGCCGGCAACCATGCCCAGGGCGTGGCGATGTCTGCGCAGAAGCTGGGGCTACGCGCCGTGATCGTGATGCCGACCACCACGCCGGCCATCAAGGTCGATGCCGTGAAGAAGCGCGGCGCCGAAGTGGTCCTGTTCGGCGATTCCTACGACGCGGCCTACGCCCACGCATTGGAACTGGAGAAGAAGCAGAAGCTCAACTTCGTCCACCCCTTCGACGATCCTTATGTGATCGCCGGGCAGGGCACCATCGGCATGGAAATCCTGCGCCAGCATCCGGAGCCGATCGACGCGGTGTTCTGCTGCGTCGGCGGCGGCGGCCTGATCTCCGGGGTAGCGGCTTACATCAAGCGCCTGCGGCCGGAAACCAAAGTGATCGGCGTCGAGGCGGCGGACGCCGACGCCATGGACCGTTCGCTCAAGGCGGGCCGCCGCGTGCGCCTGGAATCGGTCGGCCTCTTCGCCGACGGCGCGGCGGTGAAGTACGTCGGCCAGGAGACTTTCCGCCTGTGCCAGCAATACGTGGATGAGATGGTGCTGGTCGACACCGACGCCATCTGCGCCGCGATCAAGGACGTCTTCGAAGATACCCGCTCCATCCTCGAACCGGCCGGCGCGCTGGCGGTGGCCGGCGCCAAGGCCTGGGCCAAGAAAAATGCCGTGCACGGCAAGACGCTGGTGGCGATTGCTTCCGGCGCCAACATGAACTTCGATCGCCTGCGCTTCGTCGCCGAGCGCGCCGAAGTAGGCGAACAGCGCGAGGCGGTGCTGGCCGTAACGCTGCCGGAAAAGCCCGGCGCCTACAAGAAGTTCGTCGCCCTGATCGGTTCGCGCAACATCACCGAGTTCAACTACCGTTTCCACGATGCCGGCGAAGCGCACGTTTTCGTCGGCATGCAGGTGGCCAATCGCGCCGAGGCGACCAAGCTGGTCGCGCTGCTGAAAAAGAACGGCTATCCGGCGCTGGACCTGACCGACGACGAAATGGCCAAGCTGCACATCCGCCACCTGGTCGGCGGCCACGCGCCGCAGGTGAAGAATGAACTCATTTATCGCTTCGAGTTCCCCGAGCGCCCCGGCGCGCTGATGAACTTCCTCAACAAGATGAGCGCCGGCTGGAACATCAGCCTGTTCCATTACCGCAACCACGGCGCCGACACGGGCCGCGTGCTGGTCGGCATGGAAGTGCCGCCGAAGGAGATGAAGGACTTCCGCGCCTTCCTCAAGAACCTCGGCTACCGGTATTGGGACGAGTCGAAGAATCCGACCTACAAGCTGTTCCTCGGCTGACGCCATGCAGCGGGCGGCCCCATGAGCTTCGACTTCGATGCCCCCGTCGAGCGCGCCGGCAGCGACTCGACGAAGTGGGCGAAATACGCCGGCCGCGATCCTGACGTCATGCCGCTGTGGGTTGCCGACATGGATTTCGCGGCGCCGCCGGCGGTCATCGAGGCCCTGCGCC
>Ga0268298_10003350_pt1 | contig 16472 bp, 11 predicted proteins | sample WWTPWeurt_MetaG_FD_194462 | JGI IMG/M metagenome (GOLD analysis project Ga0268298, IMG submission 194462) | Activated sludge microbial communities from WWTP in Nijmegen, Gelderland, Netherland - WWTP Weurt | ecosystem: Engineered > WWTP > Aerobic digester > Activated sludge | place... | reverse complement strand
AACCGGCATTGAGTTCAAGTGCCTGGTTAAACTTTTTTGAGTTTAATTTAAGACGTTCGTTACTGATGGATGGCTCTCAAATGTCGTTCAGAGATTCCCGGTCGACAGGAAGTACAAATACGCGCTATACAATTACATCATCAGTGCCTGTAAACATTTGGGATGTTACCGATGGGTATAATATAAAGCAAATGGACCTTGTGCAAAACGGGACGAATCATACATTTCAAACAAACACAGAAAAGCTCACTGAATTTATTGCGTTTGACGGAACTCAGTTTCTTGTTCCGGGAGCGGGAGTTAAAGTAACTAATCAAAACCTGCATGCTAAGGGGCAGCCGGATATGGTTATTGTTGCGTATCCCGATTTTGTTTATGATGCAAAACGATTGGCCGATTTTCACACACAGCAGTCGGGAATGAATGTGCTTGTGGTTACTCCCGAGCAAATTTACAATGAGTTTTCCTCGGGGACACCCGATGTGAGTTCTGTCCGGAATTTTATGCGAATGTTTTACGAAAGAGGTGGAATGACCAATCAACAACCCAAATACCTGCTCATGTTTGGTGATGCATCTTTTGATTACCGGGATATTAAAAAATGGAAAGGAAATTTTGTTCCAACCTACGAAAGCCGCAATTCATATGCACCAACTGCTTCTTATTGCTCTGACGATTTTTTTGGTTTTCTTGATCCGGAGGAAGGATACTGGGACGAGCAGTTTGGAAAGGAAGAAGGGTTGGATTTAGGCGTTGGCCGTTTGCCCGTAAAATCAACAACAGAAGCATCGCAGACGGTAAACAAAATAATTTCGTATTACAGCAGCAGTTCCATGCGAAACTGGAGAAATGATGTGGCATTTGTGGCCGATGATGAGGATTTTAATATTCACCTGAGCCAGTCAAATAATTTAAGTGCCATTATTGATACCGATTACGTAAACTACAATATCAATAAAGTATTTTTTGATTCATATAAGCAGATTTCTACGCCCGAAGGGGGCCGCTATCCGGATGTGCGTACTGCCATAAACAATCAGGTAAACAAGGGGTGTTTAATAATTAATTATACGGGGCATGGAGGTGAAACACAGTGGGCACATGAGCAGGTTTTAACTTTGTCCGATATAAATGCATGGACAAATAAAAATGCCCTCCCGCTTTTTATAACCGCTACCTGCGAGTTTAGTAAATTTGATGATCCGGAACGAACCTCGGCAGGCGAGTTAGTGTTAATTAATCCAAATGGCGGGGGGATAGGTTTGTTTACAACAGTGAGGCTGGTATTTGCCTTTCCCAATTATTTGTTAAATATTAATGTATTGCAGAATAATTTATTCTCAGACCCGGGAAATAAATTCCCCACGCTGGGTGATGTACTGGCAAAGGCAAAAAATATTGCACCCGACTTTAACAGCCGTAATTTTACGCTGCTGGGTGACCCGGCAATGGTACTCGCATATCCCAAAAATAACGTAGTCACCTCTTCGGTAAACGGAAAGCCTGTTAACTTAATCCCCGATACAATTAAAGCATTGAGTAAAGTTACCATTAGCGGCAATATTCAGAATATAAACGGACAAAACCTTACCGGGTTTAACGGTACACTTTACGTATCTGTTTATGATAAGGAAGAAACTTACACCACGCTGGCAAATGATATAGCAAGTTTCCCTGCTACATATAAGATGAGGCGAAATGTAATTTACAGGGGAAGGGCATCGGTGAACAACGGGGCATTTACTTATTCTTTTATTGTTCCTAAGGATATTTCGTATGTGAATGGCTTTGGCAAAATAAGTTATTATGCCGAAAACGGAGTGACAGATGCTGCCGGCAACTATTCAAACTTAATTATTGGCGGAACATCGGATTCGGCAGGAATTGATAATAAAGGTCCGCAAATAAAACTTTACATGAACGATTTTGCTTTTGTGAGCGGAGGTACTACCAATACAGCTCCGCTTTTTCTGGCCACACTTTTTGACGAAAACGGAATTAATACTGCCGGCAACGGCATTGGCAGGGAGATAACGGCCACCATTGACGGAAATGTGCAATCGTCTATTATAATGAATGATTATTACCAGGCTAATCTTAACAGTTTTACTAACGGACAGGTAAAATATAATTTCAGTTCGTTAACACCCGGAGTGCATAATATAAAACTTAAAGCGTGGGATGTTTTTAATAATTCATCCGAAACTTCTCTTGAGTTTATTGTAGCGTCAGAGGCCGGATTAGCCTTAAATCATGTATTAAATTATCCCAATCCGTTTACCACGTCCACCACTTTTCAATTTGACCATAACAAGTACGGACAATTTTTGCAGGTACAAATTCAGATTTATTCGGTTTCGGGTAAACTGATTAAAACCATCAATCAGGATGTGGTGGCGGCAGAAAGCCATTTTACCAGCGTGCCCTGGGACGGGCGGGATGAATATGGAGACAAGCTGGCTAAAGGTGTGTATGTGTACAAAGTACGCGTAAAATCGTCTGACGGAGAGATGGTCGAGAAGTTTGAAAAATTGGTACTTTTAAACTAGGTAATAAGTTGTAAATTCGTGAACTTTTAAATTTTGCATAATGTATATCAAGCGTTTGTTATTTGTTTTATTTATTGTTTTGTTTGAGTTGCTCGCAACAAAATCTCATGGTCAGCAAAATCTGAGAACAGCCCAGTTGTCGGGTCAGCAAAATGTGATAACCACTGCGGTTCCTTTTCTCACCATTACCCCCGATGCACGCCATGCAGGTATGGGCGATATTGGTGTTGCCACTTCTCCCGATGTAAACTCCATTCACTGGAATTCGGCTAAGCTGGCATTTATTGAGCGCAAAGCAGGGGTTTCGCTTTCTTATACTCCCTGGTTGCGTCAATTGGTGCCCGATGTTTCGCTTTCCTATATTTCAGCTTATTCTAAAATTGGAAAGAGGTCGGCATTTGCAGGCTCATTAAGGTATTTTTCCTTGGGAAATATTCAGTTCACTGATAATTATGGAAACAATACCGGAAGTGCCACACCAAATGAGTGGGCTTTAGACGGTGCGTATGCAACCCAGCTTTCCGATAAACTTTCAATGGGCGTTGCCTTTCGTTTTATCTATTCGAATCTTGCACCCAATGCAGTTCTCTCCAGCGGAATTCAGGCTAAAGCCGGTATAGCAGGGGCCGGTGATATTACCATGTACTACCGAAACAAATTTAAAGTAGAGGGTAAAAAAGTAAACTATGCAATTGGGGCAGCCATTACCAATATTGGTTCTAAAATTACGTATACCACTGCCGAAAACAGAGATTTTATTCCTATTAATTTACGTTTGGGAACTTTTGGCACATATGAAATTGACGAATACAACACCATTTCTTTCGGGATTGATTTAAATAAATTACTTGTTCCTACAAATCCGTACTATTTAAAAAATGCAGCCGGAAACGGAGACAGTCTGGTGAACGGAGTGCCTGTAATTGATAAGGGAAAAGCACCCGACCAGCCAATTATGAAAGGAATGATGCAATCGTTTTATGATGCCCCCGGTGGCTTAAAAGAAGAACTGAGGGAAGTAAACTATTCGGCCGGAATGGAATACTGGTATGATAAACAATTTGCGCTGCGGGCAGGTTATTTTCACGAATCTCCTTACAAGGGCAATCGTAAATACATGACTTTCGGGGCCGGATTGCGCTATAAAGTATTTGGATTGGATGTAGCTTACCTTGTTCCTTTTCAACAACGCAACCCGTTAGAAAATACCCTGCGATTCACCATGATATTTGATATTGATGCGTTCAAATCGCAACAACCGGCTCCTGAAGTAAAATAATGAATATCCGGATAGGTTTCGGGTTTGATGTTCATCAGTTGTCGCAGGGTTATCCTCTTTTTTTAGGCGGGGTAAAACTGGATGCTGAAAAAGGTGCAGTGGGGCATTCGGATGCCGATGTATTGATTCATGCAATTTGTGATGCCATACTTGGTGCCGCTGCAATGCGCGATATCGGTTTTCATTTCCCCAATACCGACCCCAGATACAAGGGAATTGACAGCAAATTATTGTTGAAAGAGGTGATGGCTAAAATAAACACCGCGGGTTATAAAATCAGCAATATTGATTCAACCATTTGCTTGGAGCAGCCTAAAGTAAATCCACATATACCGGCAATGGTAAAGGTGCTTGCTGCCATTTGTGAAATAGCTGAAGATGCGGTTTCCATTAAGGCCACCACCAACGAAAAATTAGGATATATTGGCAGGGAAGAAGGCCTGGCAGCTTATGCTTCAGTGCTTCTCTACAAATAATTGCTTATTCGCATTTTTCGCAATCTTTATCCTTTTCAGGATTTTTTTTCTTCCACGGACGTATCAGTTGCCAGAGTAAAAAGGCAAAAGCAGTTGCCACTAAAACCAGAATCAGGAAGTTTTGTATGCCGGTTTGTTCCATCAGGCTAAAAACGGATTACTTAATTTTTCGTATCCAATGGTTGTATTTGGTCCGTGTCCGGGGTAAACCACATAATCATCACTAAGGCTGAATAGTTTGTTTTTGATGGAAAAAATAAGTGTGTCATAATCTCCGCCCGGCAAATCGGTTCGGCCTATGCTACCGTTAAAAAGCACATCACCCGAAACAATGAGTTTGTCGGCTTTACTATAAAAACTAAGACTGGCCCTTGAATGACCTGGAGTGAGGAAAGTTTCCAGCAGCGAGTTGCCAAACTGAATAATATCTCCTTCTGTAATAAATATTTTGCGCTCGGGGCCTTCGTTTATGCTCATTTCAAAAAGACTGGCCCAGCTTGCTGCTTCGCGCATGGTAATTAATTCGTCTTCATGCAGGTGAAGCGGAAGTTTATATTTATCGGCCACAAATCCGTTTCCCAAAATATGGTCAATATGGCAATGGGTATTTATCAATGCAACCGGCTTCAGCTTTCTGCTGTCAATGAAGGAGGTGAGTTCCTTTTGTTCAGTCGATTTCTGGCAGCCGGGGTCAATAATTACACATTCTCCGGTTTCGTCATGCAGTACGTAGGTATTCTCAGCAAAGTCATTAAATGTAAAAGTACTAACTCTTATCATGTTTTTTCTGAAAATTAATAAGCTAAAGAATAACTTTGCGAAGAACGTGCTTTTTTCAAACAATAACATATTCCCGTTTTTAAGGAAAATTCTCTGTTTCCTGCTCCTGCTGCTTTCTTTTCATCAACAGGCAGCCGCTCAGGGAATGTACACCGACTTTGGTCAGAATAGAGTGCAGTTTGAAAAATTTGACTGGCAGTTTTACCGCAACGAAAATTTTGATGCATACTTTTACACAGGCGGAAAAGAACTAGCGGTGTATGCTATGAAGGTAGCTGAAAAACATTTAAAAGCCATGGAAAAGGTAATGGATTACCGCATTTCGGGCCGCATTGAATTTGTTATTTACACCACTCAGTCCGATTTCAGACAGAGTAATATAGGGATGACCGAGGTACAGATAAACACTGGCGGAGTAACACGGGTTTACGATACCAAGGTTATTTTAACCTTTGACGGAGATCACGAGCATTTTACCCAGCAAATACGGGCAGGTTTGGCCGAAATAATTGCCAACGAAATGCTCTATGGCGGCACCCTTACCGACCGGCTTCAAAATGCTGCCCTGCTTACTTTGCCCGAGTGGTATATTAATGGACTTATTAATTACCTGGCCGAAGGATGGACCGTGGCTGATGACAGCAGGATGAAGGACGCTTTAAAAACCCGAAGGTTCAAAAAGTTTAGTACCCTAACGGAAGATGAAGCTGTTTTTGCAGGTAAATCCATCTGGAAATTTTTGATTGAAAGCAATGATGAACGTATAGTTTCTAACTTACTTTACATAACCCGTGTTACCCGAAACATTGAGTCTTCTTTCTATTACGTGCTGGGCATGCGCATGCACGAGCTCACTGATAACTGGGAAATTTTTTATAACCATATTTATGAAAAAGACGATCAGGGAAAAACACTTCCTACCGAAGAAATTAAACTAAGTAAAAAAATGAGGAGAACCTTGCTTCCTCAAGTTAGTTTAAGCCCTATGGGAAATAAATTGCTTCTTACCACAAACGATCACGGGGTGTATAAAATTTACACTATTGACCTGTACAATAAACAAAGGGAAAAAATATACCGTGGCGGATTTAAGTACCGCAATATGATTCAGGATAAATCCTTCCCGTTGATAGGGTGGCACCCAAACGGAAAATCAATCGGGTGCTTTTATGAACGTAAAGGAGCAAGTTATTTCATGACAATTAATCTGGAGACCGGGAAAAAGGAAAGATTCAAGTTACAAAAGCTGGATAAAGTAACCGGATTTGAATTTAACCCGAGCGGAAACATGGTTTTACTTACCGGAACCCGCAAAGGACAATCGGATATTTATTTATTAGATATAAAATCGCAGCGCGAACGACAACTGTCGAATGACTTTTACGATGATAAAGATGCGCATTATATTGATGAAGGCAAACGAATTATTTTTGCATCCAACAGAGTGTCCGATACACTTAGCGCTCCTTCGGACGGAGTGCTGACCAAAGAAAATAATTACGATATTTTCATTTATGATCTGGAACATGAAGACGATTTGCTGCACCGGGTTACCAATACACCTTATGTCAACGAGTCGGCTCCCTTGCCTTATAGTGCCGACTACTACAGTTACCTTACCGACTACAACGGAGTAGTAAATCGTTATGCGGTAAAAGTTGAACCCGTGTTTGATTTTGCCGAACTCAGACTGATATCAAAGGATACTTTCCTTCGAAAAAACGATACACTTTTTTTAGATACACTTATTGACGTAAGCGCGCCATTTTCGGTAAGAGGTAAAGCTTATGCTATTGATTCGCTCACCGAACGGGTGGATACCATCATACATTATCGGAATAAAACATATACTTATCCGCTCACCAATTATTACCGGAGTGTTTTGGCGCATGATGCCTGTGTACCGGCAGCGTTTTCGGTAGAGTTGGTTTATAATGAAAATTCACTGCGCATTTACAAAACCCCGAACTTTACCGATATTCCTGAACAAACAAAGGATATTGCCACGTACTACACCAACTGGCGAAATAAAAAATCATTTCAGATAAAGCCGTTTAAAAGAGGAGCATCATTTTCGGTTGCATCGCTATGGGTAAGGGATACGCTTTCGCAAACAAGCATGGAGAACGAGCCTTTACAATTACCTAAACTACATGGGCAGGATTCCTTACAAAAGCAGCCTGCCGACAGCATGAAGTATCGTTTTCTGAATGAATTTACCAATCGCGAGAACTTTAATATTGATCAAATACTTGCAGAGCAACCGGTAATAAAAAATATAAGCAAAGAGAAACAACTGCGCCTTCCGCCACCACGCACCTACCGATCGGTTTTTTTACCTGATTATTTCGTAACACAGCTCGATAATACCGTAATCAATACGTATTACCAGCCGTACACGCCCGGGTCAATTCAATTTTTTAATCCGGGCTTTAACGGGATGTTTAAACTTGGGATTAACGATATGTTTAACGACAAACGGATTATAGGTGGTTTCAGGTTGTCGGTTGATTTGAGAGGAACTGATGTTTTTTTAGCTTACGAAAACAACAAAAGACGGGTTGATAAAAGGATTCAGTATTTCCGTTCTTCCCGGTTTGTGCAGTCTGATTTTGATTACCAGCGTACTTTAGTGAATGAAGTGCGGTTTATTCAAAAGTATGTATTCACCGAACGCAGCTCCCTGCGGTTTCACGTCTTCGGGCGACAGGACGTTACAAATATTCTGTCGTCAGATATTTTCAATGCGGGCCGTGCTTCTACAGAGCGAAACTGGGCCGGGGGAAAACTTGAATATATTTACGACAACACGGTAAATAAAGGATTAAACCTGTTAAACGGACTTCGGTATAAAGTTTTTGTTGAGACATACAAAGATGTAAAAAGAGAAAATACCACTTTGGCCACAGCCGGAATTGATATTAGGAATTATTTAAAAATACACAGGCAATTGGTTTTAGCAACCCGTTTTAGTGCCAACACTTCATTCGGAAGTGCTCGTGTGGTTTATTTTTTGGGAGGAGTAGATAACTGGATTAGTCCGCGATACAACAAGGACATTTTGGTAGATGCAACTAAAAATTATGTATATCAGTCTTTGGCCACAAACCTGAGAGGATTTACTCAAAATATACGAAACGGAAGTTCATTTGTGGTAATGAATAACGAACTGCGGATTCCTTTGTTTGCTTATATCACCAATCGTCCGATGAAAAGTGATTTTCTGAAAAACTTTATGATTGTTCCCTTTTTTGATTTGGGAACTGCCTGGTCGGGAAAATCGCCAAATGCCGATGATAATACCTTCAATAAGCGGGTGGTCAGCCGTTATCCTATTACTGCAACCATTATTAATATCCGTCAACCTCTTGTAGGTGGTGCGGGAGCCGGACTGCATCTTAAGCTATTTGGCTATTATGTACGTGGCGATATGGCGTGGGGAATTGAAGATATGCAGTTGAGTAAGGAGCCGGTATACTACGTATCGCTGAGCACCGATTTTTAAACCTGATTTCGTTTTTTCATCCCTTCGGCAAAACACTTGCGGCAGCGGGGTTCATAACTCTCCTTTTCACCAAGTAAAATTTTGCTCTCATCGGCAATGGTGCGGTACGAATGATTGGCATGATCCCCGCATACCACACAAATAGCATGAACCTTGGTAACAAATTCGGCTATTGACATCAGCGCAGGCATCGGGCCAAATGGTTTGGCTAAAAAATCCATATCCAGTCCGGCAACAATAACCCGAATACCCTGCGAGGCCAGTGTTTCGCACACATACACAATTTCAGCATCAAAAAACTGAGCCTCGTCAATCCCTATTACATCCACTTCATTGGCCATTAATAAAATTTTAAGAGAAGAATCAACCGGAGTCGATTTGATGGAATTGGCATTATGCGATACGATATTTTCTTCATGATAACGGGTATCGGTAGCCGGCTTAAAAATTTCTACACGTAAATTAGCAATACGGGCGCGTTTTAATCTGCGAATCAGTTCCTCGGTTTTTCCCGAAAACATACTCCCGCAAATTACTTCTATCCACCCCTTTTTATGGGTTATATGGTATGACGGCTCAATAAACATGTGCTGCAAATTAGGATTTATCGGTCAAATTATACAGCCCTATTGAAATGTGTAAAAGTTACCTGTTGTTGCAGAGGCATAAATGGTATTTTTGTTTAGACAAATTGGTTTATGGAAACTAGTATTCAACTCAGGGAACTTGCTCAAAAGATAGCCACCCTTACCGCACAGCCTGTTCTTACAGCGTTTGAACAGGACCTTTTGCGGAGTTATTTATTGCAAATGTACGATGCGCTGGTAAATCAGATTGCTCCTGCAGGCAATCAGGTGCCGGCCCCGCAAAAGCAGGATGAGCCCGTAGCTGATGTAATTGTGAAGCAGGAGTTGGTTATTCCGGTTATAAATGATATACCCGATGAAAGTAGTGAATCGTCTTTGCCTCTGGAGCCTGAAATGGAGGAAGAAGTAATTGAAGCATTGAATCTTTTTTCTTCTACCGGTTCTGTAACCGAAGAACCGGAGATTTCTGAAATAGTACCTGTGGTGGAGGCAGCAGAAGAACCGGAGGTTTTACCAGTGGCCGAGGCAACAAAAACCACAACTCCACAAAGCGTAATTGAACTGTTGACAAGTGAAAAGGCCGATGAAGAAAAACTGATTGACCGCATAACACAGGAGCAGAAAACGCTTGCCGACAAAATGCAGATTACTCCCATTGATAATATTAAATCACATATTACCCTCAATAAAAAAGTAGCTTACATTATCGGGCTCTTCAATCAGGAGAGTGAGGATTACAATAAAGCACTTGACCAGTTAAATACTGCCGATAATTTGCAGGATGCCTTAAACACCCTGCATATGCTAAGAACCAGATACAACTGGAAAGCAGATTTGGATTTGGCCAAAGAACTGGAGCAGTTAGTTAGAAGAAGATACACTACCTCAATTTAATCTCATTATATCCTTTGAGTCGTTTATTCAGACGGAAAAATATTAACAGCATTTTGGCCGAGGGGTCGGATACGGGGGAGCATTCGCTTCAGCGTAACCTTACCCTGCGCGATTTAACTTCTCTGGGAATTGCCGCCATTATAGGAGCAGGTATTTTCAGCACCATCGGGAATGCAAGTGCTTCGGGCGGGCCGGCAGTGATTTTACTATTTGCATTTATTGCCGTTGCGTGTTCATTCTCGGCTATGAGTTATGCCGAATTTGCCTCCAGTATTCCAATTTCCGGAAGTGCCTATACGTATGCCTATGCATCGTTTGGCGAACTTATCGCGTGGATTATAGGGTGGGCACTTATTGTAGAGTATGCTATCGGAAATATTGTAGTGGCCATTAGCTGGAGCGATTATTTTACCGGACTGATGGATGGAATGGGATGGCATATTCCCGAGTATTTTACAATGGATTATTTTTCGGCTAAAAGTGGGTACACAGAGGTAGAGAAGGCGTTGGCCGCCACTCCGGAAAAGACTAAAGAATTGTGGGAGCACTTTACCAATGCACATATTACTGCAAAACATACCGCCTGGGTGAATGCACCGGAGTTTTTTGGATTAAAAATGATTTGCGATTTGCCCGCATTAGCCATTGTGTTTGCCATTACCGCATTAATTTACCGAGGTGTTCACGAAACCAAAACGGTAGGAAATTATTTTGTAGGGCTCAAACTTATTGTAATTATTCTGGTAATTATTGTAGGGGCGTTTTATGTAAACCCTGCTCACTGGAGTCCGTTTGCGCCAAACGGGTTGCCTGGTGTGTTAAAAGGAGTGGCATCGGTGTTTTTTGCGTATATCGGATTTGATGCGCTGGCCACCACAGCCGAGGAATGCAAAAATCCGAAAAGAGATTTGCCTAAGGCCATGATTGCCTCTTTAATTATCTGCACGGTTTTATATATACTCATCGCACTTACCCTTACCGGGCTGGTAAGTTATAAAGAACTTGGTGTAGGCGATCCGCTGGCTCATGCATTTAGCTTAATTCACGTAGACTGGATGAGCGGATTGGTGGCCGTAAGTGCAGTAATTGCTATGGCAAGTGTGCTGCTTGTATTTCAAAATGGTCAGCCGCGCATTTGGATGAGCATGAGTCGTGACGGACTTTTACCTAAACGATTCAGCAAAATTCATCCTAAGTTTAAATCACCTTCGTTTTCTACTTTAGTTACCGGAGCAATGGTGGCCATTCCGGCTTTATTTATGAATTTGCAGGAAGTAACCGACCTGTCGAGTATCGGGACTTTATTCGCTTTTGTATTGGTGAATGCAGGCGTTATTCAAATGGAAACACATCGCAACCAAAATCACGTTGGATTCAGGGTACCTTATTACAACGGTCGTTTATTTATTCCGCTGCTGTGTTTAATTTCACTTTTTGTATTTATTGTTTTCGACACCAGCGATGTGTTTTTTCATTTAAACGAGCGCGAAAACTGGCCAGCGGCTATTTTTTGGATTATGTTTATTACACTTAGCGTATTAAGCTACAAGTACCGTTATTCGGTTATCCCTGTTTTGGGCATGGTGAGCAATTTTTACCTCATGACTCAACTAAATTTTACCAATTGGGCAGCTTTTATCGTTTGGTTACTTATCGGCTTAATTGTATATTTTCTTTACGGATATCGCCATAGCAAACTGAATAAACCGGTTTAAAACACTGCTTTCTGCATTTTATCGGCTATTATCTGCAGTTTGTCCTTTTTCTTTCTTTTAAGCGGGGTATCATTAATAATTTCGTGCCCTCATTTCAAAAACGGTTTCTATGAAACAATTTCTTATAGGTATGTTCATGTTTGCAGTTGTGCTATCTGTTAATGCCCAGCATAAACACACAGTGAGCGGAAGAGTAAAAGACCAGAAAACAGGGGAAGAGCTGATAGGAGTGATGGTAAAAGTTGACGGGCAAAGCATTGGGACAGTAACTAACTCGTACGGTTTTTTTTCGCTCACACTTCCCGAAGGCAAGTACAAAATTCTGTTTTCCTATATTGGTTATAAATCACTTGCTGTTGATGTAGATTTAAAAGCAGATGTGGTATTGAGGCCTGAGATGAGTGATGATAAGAACGAACTGAAAGAAGTAAAAGTTCAGGCAACAAAAGGCAACGATAATATTGAATCTACCCGAATGAGTGTGATGAGTGTAGATATTCAATCGCTCAAAAAAATGCCCGCCCTGCTGGGAGAAGTTGATATTTTGCGCGCCTTGCAATTTATGCCTGGGGTGCAAACGGGTGGAGAAGGGAGCACCGGATTTTATGTGCGCGGTGGAAATGTTGACCAGAATTTAATTTTACTGGATGAGGCCATTGTATATAATCCTTCCCATCTTTTTGGTTTTTTCTCGGTGTTTAATGCCGATGCCATTAAGGATGCAGAATTATATAAGGGGGCAATCCCCGCCCAGTTTGGCGGAAGGCTATCATCAGTGCTTGATGTAAAAATGAAAGACGGAAACTCAAAACATTTTTCGGCATCGGGCGGAATTGGGACTATCTCAAGCCGTATTACACTTGAAGGGCCAATTGTGAAAGAGAAAAGCTCCTTCATCATTTCGGCCCGCAGAACCTATGCAGATATGTTTTTGAAATTATCTCCCGACAAAGAAGTGCAAAAAAGCAAGTTGTATTTTTATGACCTGAATGCAAAAGTAAACTACACCATCAATGATAATAACCGCATTTTTATTTCAGGCTATTTCGGGCGCGATATTCTTGGGTTTGATAATACGTTTACGCAAGGCTGGGGCAATGCAACCGGAACACTTAGGTGGAATCATGTGTTTAATAAAAAGCTGTTTTCGAACGTAACGCTTATTACAAGCAGCTATAATTATAAACTTGAAGCAGAAACCGAAGAATCGCAGGGTTTCTTGTGGAAATCGGATATGTCGGACCAAACGGTGAAAGGTGATTTTATTTACTACGTTAGTCCTAAAAATACCATTCGTTTCGGAGCTGGAATTACCTGGCATGCCTTGTTTCCGGGCAAGGCGGGGCCAAATAATCCCAAGTCGGTAATCAATGAACAAAAATTACCCGTAAGCAATTCGCTCGAGCATTATTATTATATCGATAATGAGCAGAAAGTAAATTCACGCTTTACGGTTGATTACGGAATTCGGTTTTCGGTGTTTCATAATGTAGGCTCTGCCACGGTGTTCACTTACGGAGTAAATCGTTACGGAAATAATCCCGATACAAAAGATTCGGTTGACTATGGCAGCGGAGTTATTTACCATACTTATACCGGGTGGGAACCGCGCATTTCCATGAAGTACTCTATAAACGAAAACAGTTCAGTAAAGGCATCGTACAACCGAACTTATCAGTACCTGCATTTGGTTTCCAATACAAATTCCGCATCTCCAACCGATATTTATATTAACAGTAGCCCCAATATAAGACCACAATATGCCGATCAGGTTGCTGCAGGTTATTTCCGGAATTTTAATAATAATACCTTACAGGCATCGGCCGAGGTGTACTATAAACAAATGTACAATCAGGTGGATTATGTAGACAATGCCAACCTGTTCTTGAATAAATACCTCGAGTCGCAATTACTGGCTGGTACAGGTACTTCGTATGGGTTGGAATTGATGGTTAAAAAGAAAACGGGAAAAGTAGACGCGTGGATGAGTTATACCTTATCAAAAGCCGATAGAAAAATTGATGGGATTAATAATAACAAAGCCTATCCCACCCGATACGATCACCGGCACAATCTCTCCTGGGTTTGTATGTATGAGCACAGTAAGAAATGGACTTTTTCGGCCAACTTTATTTATGTAACAGGTGGGGCATTCACTGCTCCCAATGCCCGCTATGAGTTTGATGGATATGTGGTGCCTTACGTATCATCGCGCAATAATTACCGCATGCCCGATTACCACCGACTGGATATTGCAGCAACCTTATATCCTAAAAAATATGAGGGAAAAAAATTCAAAGCCAATTGGACCTTCTCTCTCTTTAATGCGTATGGTCGCAAAAACGCCTATTCAATTGTTTTCAGGCAGCGCGAAGGATATCCCGATACGTATCAGGCGGTAAAAACATACCTGTTCACATTTATTCCATCTGTAACATGGAATTTTAAATTCTGATCACCCATGAAAAAAGTACAAAATAAAATCAGCTACTTGTTTGCCTCACTTATTACCTTAACGCTATTGGTTTCGTGCCAGGAGGTGGTAACTTATGATTTGGATGAGTCAAATAAAATTTTAGTTATAGATGGAATGGTAACTGACCAACCTGGTCCTTACACCGTTAAATTATCGCTTACAGGGCCCTACCTTAAAAATGCTCCCACCAACAGGGCAACAGGCGCAACGGTGATTATACGCGACAATGCCGGTAATACAGATACACTTGCCGAACAACTACCGGGCGAATACAAAACCACGGCCTCATTTTCCAAAGGTGAAATAGGGCGCACCTATCAGTTATATGTTAACTACGAAAATAAAGTGTACACTGCCAGCGGAGAAATTCTTCCCATTTCAAATGTAGATTCACTCACGTATAAATATCATGAAGAAAGTATTCTGTACCCCGAGAACGGATATTATGTAACCATGTATGCACAGGAGCCGGCCGGCAAAGGAAACAATTACCGGTTTAAGTTTATTGTAAACGGATTTTTCTCCAATCGTGCCGATCGCTTTATTGTAGTAAACGATGATTTTGTGGATGGCAATTACATCTCGTTTACTACCCCGTTTCCGGTGGCCCTTGGCGATAGTGTGGTTTTGGAAAGTCAATCTTTTACCAAAGCAGCCTACGATTATTATTTTGCACTGTTGTTTCAAATGAATCCAAATGGTTTTTTTGATGCCCCTCCCGCAAACTTACCCACCAATATTACAGGCGGGGCATTGGGATATTTTAATACTGTTGCCATCAAGTACAATGGAATAAAAATTAAATAGTTTCAGCATAGATTAAGGTTAAACAATGCCCTGTGGTAGCCATACTACGGGGTTTTGTTTTTATTTCCTTTAAGGAATGGCAGTTAATCTGCTCGCGAAAAATGTAGTAACTTGCATTCGCAAATTAACTCATGAAGTTTCAACTTGAATTTAATCCGCCCCCCTTGGCGGTTCCGCTCAGTATCCGAAAACCGGTGTGGTTATCGGGTTCGTGTTTTGCTGCGAATATGTCGGAGTATTTTTTGCGTAACCGCTTTATATCTCATAGCAACCCCAATGGTATTTTGTTTAATCCGGTAAGTTTACTACAGGGGCTTTATCATGATGTACTGTGTAAAGAATATACCATTTCCGATTGTGTGCAACAGGATAAACTATGGCATTCCATCCACCATCACGGGGTTTTTGGTAACACATCCAAATCGGACCTGCTGCAAAACATAAATGAAAGGATGGGAGCCAGTCACAGGTTTTTAAAAACCACCGATTGGATTATTCTTACATTTGGTTCGGCCTGGGTTTACGAATGGAATGAGTCGAAAACCATAGTGGCCAACTGTCATAAATTGCCGGCTGATTTATTTCAAAAACGGTTGTTGCAGCCCGGTGAAATAGAAGCCCTTTTTGATGAAGTTTATGCAGAAGTGAAACAACTGAACAGCGCAGCAAAATTTATATTCACGGTGAGCCCCGTAAGATATGTGCGGGATGGTTTGGCTGAGAATAACCTGAGTAAATCCGTTTTGCTGCAAGGTGTTCACCGCATAGCGCAGCAGCATAAGGATTGTTTTTATTTTCCCGCTTATGAAATGGTTATTGATGTGTTACGTGATTATCGTTTTTTTGAGGCTGATATGGTACATCCCAATAAGCAGGCAATTGATTATGTATGGATGAAATTTACGGAGAGTTTTACGGATAGCGAAACCAGAGCATTTATTAAAAGTTATGAGGCGGTACTCACTGCCAGGGCACACCGCCCTTTGCATAAAGTACCCGAAGAATGGATGCGGTTTACCGGGATAATGCGCGAAAAAATTAACGAATTGAAAACTACTTATCCGTTTATAGATTTTAGCGAAGACGAACAGTATTTTTCATAAAAACAAAAAACCCGAATCTTAGTTGATTCGGGTTTTTTTATGTTATGGATTTTTAAAAATCTTAGTAATCCATTCCGCCCATACCACCCGGCATTCCGCCCGGCATGGCTGGTGCTTTTTCTTCTTTTTCTTCTACCAGTGCACACTCGGTAGTTAAAATCATGGCAGCGGCCGAGGCAGCATTTTGTAAAGCAACACGGGTTACTTTAGTTGGGTCAATTACACCGGCTGCAATCAGGTTTTCAAATTTTTCGGTGCGGGCATTGTAACCAAAATCGGCTTTGCCTTCACGTACTTTATT
>Ga0268298_10003348_pt1 | contig 16474 bp, 17 predicted proteins | sample WWTPWeurt_MetaG_FD_194462 | JGI IMG/M metagenome (GOLD analysis project Ga0268298, IMG submission 194462) | Activated sludge microbial communities from WWTP in Nijmegen, Gelderland, Netherland - WWTP Weurt | ecosystem: Engineered > WWTP > Aerobic digester > Activated sludge | place... | reverse complement strand
ACCCGAACGGCTGCCTGAACAGTGCGGAGAGGGTGTGAAGAAATCGTAGCGAGCGGTTCGAGTTCGCCCCAAGAAGCGCAGCCGTACAAGGGTACGGTGAGCATCGCAGGGGCGAAATCGGATCGTGCAGCAGATTTATTCACACCCGCTGAGAGGGACATCCACAGGCGCGGTGACACGGGCTTCAGCCGCTGGCCGGCAGCCGCTGCTGCAGACTCTCGACGACTTGCAGCGTCAGCCCTGCCAGGGCCGCGTAGAAGCGGGTCGAGGCGCGCTCGGTCACCCGGCCGGCGAAGCGCGGCAACCATTGCATGAGGTGTTCGTCGATGAAGCGACGGGCCTCGCCGCCATGGCCTTTGGCCAGCAGGTAGGCGACGAAGGCCAGTTCATTGGCGAGGTGGTCGTCGGCAATGTGCCGCCAGTTGGCGACCGACAGTCCGTGCCTGCGGTAGCAGTCGCGCACCGCGAAACTGGGGCCCTGCATCATCAGGTTCTCCTCATCAAGCCACACGGATTCGCAGGGCGAGGCGCGCAGGGCGTGGGTGAGGTAGATGCCGGCGAAGTCGGCGTCGAGGTCATCCTGGAGTGCGGCCTGTTCCTCCGCGCCCACCTGGCGGATCACCGCCAGCGCCTGCTCCATGTCGGTGACGGCCGGCATGTCCGGCCGGGCCAGGGTCAAGCCGTCGGGGAAGCCCCCGGCGTGCAGGCGGCCGAGGGTGCTCACGTCCCGTTCGGACTCATGCAGCCAGGCGAGTGCAGCCAGGTCTTCGGATGCCGCTTCCAGGGGCAGGGCGGTGGCTTGTGGTGCCGGTTCGAGCTTGGACGTGCTCATTCGACGCGTCCCTTCGGATGGGCAATGAAGACGATGGAAGGGTTGGTCAGTTCAGGGCTGGCCATGTGCTGCACCTGGCGCACGGGCTTGTCGCCCTTGACCATTGCCTTGGTGTTCATCAAGCCCGCCCGCAACTGATCGATGGGGCCGATGTCGAGCACGCGCATCATGCAGGCCATCACACAGTAGGGTTTGCGACCGGCGTCGATTTCGTCAACACACATGTTGCATTTCTTGACCAGATTGTCGACCGGGTCGAACTGGGGGGCGCCATAGGGGCATGCGGCCTCGCAGCGCCGGCAGCCGATGCAGAGGGTGGAATCGATATCCACGATGCCGTTGTCGGCACGTTTCCAGATGGCGCCGGTGGGGCAGGTGGGCAGGCAGGCCGGTTCGGCACAGTGGTTGCACGACATGTTCACCTTATAGGCAAAGACGTCGGGAAATTGCCCGCCCTCCACGTACATCACGCGACGGAAGCGCGGCCCGGGGGCAAGGCCATTCTTGTCCTTGCACGCGATCTCGCAGGCGCGGCAACCGATGCAGTCCATGTTGTTGTGGATGAAGCCGAGCTGCTTTGCCGGCTTGACCGGCTCGTAGGTCGCCGCGTCGCGGCGGGCCTGGGCGTCGGGCACCTGGGCCCGGGCCTCGGCCCCCAGCTTGCGGATGGTCTTCTTGTCAGCCATAGCTATGTACTCCTTCTGCGTCGCTGGCGATGCGTTCAGTAGTCGCGCCGGAACACGCTGGAGCGCGCAGTGGCGAGCTCGTCCCAGCCGGGACGATGGGCAAGTTCGGACTTCTTCACGTTGACCAGCGCGGTGTTGTAGGCGAAAGCACCGGCCGGACTCGGTTCGTCGAGGGTCAGGAAGTCAGGGTTGCCCGCGCGGTCCACGCCGTTCTCGTCCAGGTCCATCCAGGCACCCTCGAAGAGCACCGCCACGCCGGGCAGGCAGCGTTCGGTGACATAGGCCGGAACCACGCACTTGCCGCGCGCATTCCAGACTTCCACCGTGTCGCCGGTCTGGATGCCGAGCCGGCGGGCATCGGAGGCGTTGAGGGTCAGTTCCTGGTCGTAGGTCTCGCGCAGCCACGGGATGTTGTGGAAGATCGAGTGGGTACGCCAGCGCGGGTGGGGGCTGATGAGGTGGAAAGGGTAGTCCTTGGTCAGGGGGCTGTTGAGGGACTCGAAGGGCTCGATCCACTTGGGAATGGGCGGGATGGCATAGCCGTACTGGGTCTTGGTCCAGTCGTCGATCTCGGCGAGATAGGGCGAAAAGATCTCGATCTTGCCGGAGTTGGTTTCGAAGGGTTCGCCCTTGACGATCTGATCGCGGAAGGCCACCAGGGGGCGTTTGAAGACGAACTTGTAGACCCCGTGTTTCTTGAACTCATCCCAGCTCATGGTGACGCCCTGGTGCGGGCGCACCTTGCCGTTCCACCAGGCCGAAAGATAGGCCTCGTCCACCGGGTCGGCGTTGTGGAAGTAGTCGCGGGTGGCGCGGGGGTTGTAGCGCTTGCCGAAGTCCTTCACCGTCGGGTCGATGGCCTCGAGACGGTAGGCGAGCTCGGTAAAGATCTGGAAATCGGAGCGGGACTCGCCAAGGGGCTGGATCACCTTCGGGCGATGGATGTAGTAGTGGCCCTTGTACCAAGGCAAGGCCACATCGTGCCGCTCGAAGTGGGTTGCCACGGGGAGCAGCACGTCGGCCCAGATGCCTGATGGCGTGATGGTCGAGTCCATGCACACCACCAGGTCCAGCTTCTCGATGGCCTGGATTTCCTTGTTGATGTTGGTGAGTTGGTTGAACCAGTCCGATCCCTGCCAGAAGATGGCCCGGATATTGGGGATCTGACCGTCCAGTTCGTCTTCCCGCGGCCACAGGCCGACTTCCTCCCGGCGTACGTTGGGGTAGTTGAGCACGCAATGGGCCCAGCGATCCGACTTGATCGATCCGAACCACACGTTGGCGAATTCGTCGTAGGGGTAGGCGATGGATTCGGAGTGCCAGGCCTTGCCCACGCCCTCGGCACAGCCGCCCAGCTTGCCGATGTTGCCGGTCATGGCCTGCACCGCGGCGGCCATGCGGTTGTACTGCTCGCCGTAGGCGGCCCGACCGGGTGCCCAGGAGGCTTTCAGCGCAGCGGGCTTGGTGGTCGCGTACATGCGTGCCAGCTTGCGGATGTCGTCGGCCTTCACGCCGCAGATGGCCTCGGCCCATTCGGCCGACTTGGGGATGCCATCCCGGGTACCGAGGATGTAATCCTTGAAGCTCTCGGCATCCTGGTGCTCCGGGGGCAGGGTTCCCTTGTCCATGCCGAGCACGAAGCGATCGATGAACTTCTGGTCGTGGAGGTTTTCGCTGAAGATGACATGGGCCATCCCGGCCAGCATGGCGGCGTCGGTATTGGGGCGGATGGGGATCCACCAGGCATCGTAGGCAGATGCCGAATCGGTGTATTGCGGGTCCACCAGCACGAACTTGCAGCCGCGCTGCTTGGCCATCCGCATGTAGTAGAACGTGTTGCCGCCGTGGAAGGTGTAGGCCGGATTCCAGCCCCACATGATGATCAGCTTCGAGTGGGCATAGGCATCGTCCTCGTTGCCATCCTCGATGGTGCCGAAGGTGATGCGGCTGGAGAAGGTGGTGCCCTGATAACTGGGCACCGACCAGCTATTGGTGCGGCAGCCGAACATGCCCAGAAAGCGCCCGAGCAGGCCCTCGATCTGGTCCGACTTGTGCAAGACGCCATACGATGCACCGGCGTAGCTCTGGTCGAGGATCGCGGTGGGGCCGTAGGTCTTTTTCAGCTCGACCATCTTGTGCGCAAGGAAGTCGAGCGCCTCGTCCCACGATACGCGCTTGAACTTGCCCTCCCCGCGCTTGCCGACCCGCATCATCGGGTACAGCAGACGCTCGGGCGAATACAGCCGCGAGCGGTAGGAGCGGCCGCGCAGGCAGGCACGAAGCTGGGGCTCGTCGACGGTGTCCTTTCCGTAAGCGCCCCCCTTCTGGTAGCGACCGTCATCGGTGGACAGGCGCACGATCACGTCGCCCTTCTTGTGGGCCACAAGCATGTGGCGTGAGCCGCAGTTGTGGGCGCAGGAGGTGACAACGGTGGTGAGCTGGTCGTCGGTGGGATAGGGCTCGTAGGCAAAGGCCGATGCTTCCCGCGGTGCCACGGTCAAGCCGCCGAGCCCGGCCAGACCGGCGCCGACACCCATGACTTTCAGGAAATCCCGCCGGCCCGTCTGGTTAGGGATATCCGGGTTGGCGCCCTTGAATTCGATCTTCATTTTGATTGTCCTTTTGCCCTGTCCCCGGTGAGGAAGCGCGCTTCCGATTCCGTTGGCCGTCCTTTGGCCCAGTCCGGTGTCTCGTCGGCCATCCCGGGCCAGGCGTGGCGTGGATAGGGGTAGGTCGTGCGATACCAGGCCCTGCCACCATGGCAGCCGTAGCACACATCGCCGTTGCCCTTGCCGGCGGTCTCGATGGCGTCGGCCTTCAGATAACTCACCTGGTGCCGGTTGGTGCGGATCGCCGCGTGGCAGGTGAGACAGTCGTTCTGGAACATCTCGCGGCTGGTGTGCCAGGGGCCGGGCAGACCCATCACGGCGGTGTTCATCTGGCCGTGACACTTGAGGCAGGTGGTTTCGGGAGTGACGCTCTTGCGCAGGCGGAAGCCGCCCTCCCGTTGGGCGCTCGCTGAACTCAGCGGATGCTCGTCCCGGGGATCGTGTCCTTCGTGGCAGGTGGTGCACTGGAGCGACATGGTCGTCCGCGCGAAATCGCTTTCAAGGTGACGGCGATGAAAGGTGTCCTGAGCACCCTGGTAAGTCGATACCTGCTGATACCACGCCTTGGCATCGGCGGCCTTGACGCCCGCCGGCGAGCGCTCCCGGACGGAGGGTTTGAGTACTTCCGCGTGGCAGGCAAGGCAGTCCGCATTGCTTGCGGATGCGATGGCCGGTTTGAAATGCAGCGCGCTATAGCGCGCGCGTTGGTAATCGTGCGCTGTCTGCGGCGTGTTGTCGGCGGAGCCGGCGGCGACGAGCCGTCCTCCGGATACGAGCAACAGAAGCAGTGCGGCGGAGAAGCGTATTGTTCTTAGACTGACCACCATGACAACCTCTCAGTACATGCCCGGCAGACGCGCTGACCGCGGCAGGAAACGGCCCCTTGCGGGGCCGTGAAAGGAAGGGTTACTTGCCTTCCATGCCGGACATGCCGGACATGCCCGACATCCCGGACATGCCTGACATTCCTTGCTGCTTGGCCTTCTTGGCTTTCTTGGCCTTGTTCCCGGACATACCAGACATGCCGCTCATGCCCTTCTGGCCCTGCATGCCGGACATGCCGCTCATGCCCTTCTGGCCTTGCATGCCGCTCATGCCCTTCTGGCCTTGCATGCCGCTCATGCCCTTCTGGCCCTCCATGCCGGACATGCCGCTCATGCCCTTCTGGCCTTCCATGCCGGACATGCCGCTCATGCCTTTCTGGCCTTCCATGCCAGACATGCCGCTCATGCCCTTCTGGCCTTCCATACCGGACATGCCGCTCATGCCCTTCTGGCCTTGCATGCCCGACATGCCGCTCATGCCCTTCTGACCTTCCATGCCGGACATGCCGCTCATGCCTTTCTGGCCTTCCATGCCCGACATGCCGGACATGCCTTTCTGACCCTGCATACCGGACATGCCGGACATACCCTTCTGATCGTCCTTGGCCGAGACGGGCAGCGCTGCGCAGAGGGCGATGGCGAGGGCGGAACAGCTAACGAGTTTGCCGAAAGACTTCATGGGGTTTCTCCTTCGTTGACAGAATTGAGATGCGGGTTGAATCCGGAGGCCTCACGGGGTGGGGGCATCCGGGAGCATCGCGGCGACCGGAGGTCGTCACGACAGGTTCTCCGGCTATCGGGCATGCAGACCACGTAGGTCGTATGGCCCGGGCAGACCGGGTTGAAACAGGGGGGAGTACCAGTTGCCCTGGGCGGCGATGGCTTCCAGATTGCCGGGCCAGGGTTGGGAGATGCCCTTCAGACGCTGCTCCTTCAGGGCCTGGTCGATCACGACTGTCATCGTCCGGGGAGGCTCCGCGGGACGCCGATCGGGCTTGAGTCCGGCAATGAACTCGGCAGCCGGGACTGCGGACGAGAGCTGGGACAGCAGAACAAAACTCAATACCCTGATGGTTGGGCTCATCAATCTATCCTCCTTGCCATCTATTCAGCAGGTAGCGTGCCTGACCTCCTGCATGGCACAAGTGGATGTTTTTATTGGGTTATGTTTTCGTGCCGGCTATCGTGGCGGGATTGGTCAAGTCATATTGACAGGTGCTGTCTGCCAAACTGGCAGGCTTGTGGATGGGCCTTGGCGCGCGATCACCGGGAGGCTCGGCAGGGCGATGCCCGGTATCCGATCCGTTTTGGCCTGTTTGATGGCCCCTGCCTGTCGTGTTGTCATGCTGGCGCTGGGGGGCGGGTCGGCCTAATCTGTTGAAGGGGGCGGGCGTCCCCGGGGTGTTTCTGGAGCCGAGTGGAGTGGATATGGTGGTAAACGGCGTGGCACGCAGCGGTTTGCGGGCGAGCGTGGTGGCAGCGCTGGCGGTGGCCATGGCGGTCTTCGCGCCGTCGGCTGTCGCCGTGAACAAGTGCGTCGGTGTCGATGGCAAGGTCACCTATACCGACGGACCCTGCGGAGGCGGAAGTCAGGTGAGCCGGGTGGAGACGCCGCCGCCCCTGAGCCGGGAAGAGCAGGCGGCGGCCATGTCGCGCAGCGAAGGCCTGGTGCGTGAAGCGCGCGAGCTGGAGGCGCGCAGGGCGAGGGAGGCTGCCGAGCGGCGGCGTTACGAGGACATGCAGCGCCAGATCGAGGCGCAGCGGCGTCAGGCCGAGTTGGACGAGGCCGAGCGCCTGTCGCGGATGTCGGCGCAGCCGGTCTATTCCGTACCCGTCTATCCGGTGCCCCTGCGCTACCGTCCCCATTCGGTGCTGCCACCCGCGACTCAGGCGGCACCGGTCGCACCGCCGGCCAAGATGCGGGCCTACCCCTTCCGCTGAGCGTGTGCCGCCCGTCGCGAGTTCGGGCTGCGAGCTAAGGTTTTTCCCCGCGCGCCAGGTGGGGCTGGATTGTCTTTGCTTCAAGCACGAGCAGGCGGATCGGATGTTCTGCCTTCCCGGCCGCGGTGCCCAGGGCGGCGGCGATCTGCTCAACGCGGCTTGCCGACAGGCGGTCAAGCACGATCAGGGTCGGGCGGCGGGGTATCCAGCGCGCCAGGGCCGCAAGGCGGTTGTCATCCACCTCATCAAGCCAGGCATCGTCCCAGGGCTCGTCCGGGCGCCGGGGGAGAAACCACAGCAGGGGGCGCATCTGCACGCCGATGCGGTAGAGAATTCCGCCGAGGCGGCCGCGCTCATCGAGTTGGTGATAGCCCGCCAGACGATAGCCGAAATGGCGCACCGCATTTTCCTGTCCGTCCGGTAGCTGCAGGCGGGAGAGCGGGGTGGGAAGGTGGGCCGTGGCCCACGGCAGAAGGGCTGCGCCGCTGCCGGCGCCGTCGCGGACCCAGGCGTTCAGGCGTGCCTTGAGGGCTTCGTCACCGGGGTCGGCCTCGGGGCGGCGGGTGATCGGGCTGAGGGCCGTCGCGTCGTAGCGTCGGCGCAGATGGGGCAGGCGCGGGGCAAAGGCGGCGGCGAGCCCCAGGGCCAGGGCCAGCTCGACGCTCAGCACGCGAAGCGGCTCCGCAGCTCGGTCAGATTCAGCTCACCGAGAATGGCTTCGATGCGCTCGCCGGCATTCTTGCGCGGCGCGCCTGTGTGCCGTGCAATGATCAGTTCGTTCTTCATGGAATGCTCCCAGCCCACCAGTTCGGTGACCGTGACCTGATAGCCATGGGCCTCGAGCTGCAGGCAACGCAAGGCGTTGGTGAGCTGGCTGCCGAACTCCCGGGTGTGGAGGGGATGGCGCCAGATCTCCGACAGGGGCGTCTTGCCGAAGCTGGCGCTCTTGTTCTGGCGCAGCACGCTGGCCACCTCGGCCTGGCAGCAGGGCACCAGCACCACAAAGCGCGCGTCCTTGGCAAAGGCGAACTGGATGGCGTCGTCGGTGGCAGTGTTGCAGGCATGCAGGGCCGTGACCACGTCGATGCGCTCCGGCAACTGGCCGGAGTGGGTGGACTCCTCGACACTCACATCCAGAAAGTGCATGCGCGGAAAGCCCAGGCGTTCGGCCAGCTCGCGGGAGCGTTGCACCAGCTCGGCACGGGTTTCGATGCCGTGGATGGTGCCGGCCGGCTTGTCCTTGAGGAACAGGTCGTAAAGGATGAAGCCCAGGTAGGACTTGCCGGCACCGTGATCGGCCAGGCTCAGGTCGCCGGTCTCGGCCAGCACCTCGGCGAGCAGGGGCTCGATGAACTGGTAGAGGTGATAGACCTGCTTGAGCTTGCGCCGGCTGTCCTGGTTGAGTTGGCCGTCGCGGGTCAGGATGTGCAGTTCTTTCAGCAGCTCGATGGATTGACCCGGGCGGATCTCCGGGTGAACTGCCGGTGTGCCGGCAGGCTTGGCGGCGGCGGGCTTATTCTTCGCCATGCTTCTTGGCGGCCCCCGAAACCGTCAGGCCCAGGGCCTTCCAGCCGGCAATCCCCAGCTTCTGCAGGGTTTCCATGTTGCGCTCGTAGATCTCCTCGGCCTCGGGGAAGGCTTCCACCGCCTTGTCGATGCTGGCCTCACGGATCAGGTGCAGGGTGGGGTAGGGGGAGCGGTTGGTGTAGTTGGTGATGTCGTCCGGCTCGGTGCCCTCGAACTGGAAGTCCGGGTGGAAGCTGGCGAGCTGCAGCACGCCGTCCAGCTCATGCTCGGTGATGGCCTCGTCGGCGATTTCGAGCACGTCGTTGAAGAGCAGGAAGTCGGGGAAGAGCGTGGGATGCACCAGCAGGGTGGTGTCGGTGATCTCCGGGTCCACCTCGGCCAGGTGGTCGAGCTCCCGGTCCAGATCCTCCAGGAAGCCGTCCAGGTGGCGGGCGTCGCTGACCACGATGCGGACCTGGTTCTTGACGTAGACCGATTTGGCAAAGGGGCACAGATTGAGGCCGATGACGGCCTTTTCGATCCATTCGCGGGTGGCGGCGATGACTTCTTCGTGGTTCATGGTGCGGGATGTCCGGCAGAGTTTCCTTCGGGAGGGCGACATTTTGCCCTGATAATGGCGGGCTTACATTGATTCCGCGCACGCCCATGTCCATCCAGTGGTTTCCCGGTCACATGACTTCCGCCCGCAAGAAGGCGGCGGAGAGCATGGAACGGATCGACGTCGTCATCGAAGTGCTCGACGCCCGCCTGCCCGAGGCCAGCTGCAATCCGATGATCCGGGAGCTGCGGGTGCACCGCCAGCGCCCCTGCCTGAAGATCCTCAACAAGGCCGATCTGGCGGATCCGGCGGTCACGGCCCAGTGGCTGGCCCACTTCAACGCCCAGAAGGGGGTGCATGCGGTGGCCCTGTCGTGCAAGAAGCCCGGCGACGTGGCCAAGGTGGTGGGCCTGTGCCGGCCCCTGGCACCCCACCGCAACGACCGCCTCAAGCCCCTGCGCATGATGATCATGGGCATCCCCAACGTGGGCAAGTCCACGCTGATGAATGCCCTGCTCAAGAAGCGCGTGGCCAAGGTGGGGGACGAGCCGGCGGTGACCAAGACCCAGCAGGTGCTGGATCTGTCGCCCACGGCCACGCTCATCGACACCCCGGGCATGATGTGGCCGAAGATCGCCTACGATTCCGACGGTTACATGCTCGCGGCCAGCCACGCGATTGGCCGCAACGCGGTGATCGACGAGGCGGTGGCCAACTTTCTCGGTGATGTGCTGCTGGCCCGCTACCCGGCCCTGGTGGCGGCCCGTTACAAGCTCTCCGTCGAGGGGCTGGACGGGCCGGCCCTGGTGGAGGCCATTGCCCGGCGCCGGGGCTGTCTGCTCAAGGGTGGCGGGCTCGATATCGAGAAGGCGTCCCTGATCCTGCTCCAGGAATACCGGGATGGCGCCATCGGCCGGGTCAGCCTGGAGAGTCCGGACAGCCGCGCCGCCATGCTGCTCGCCCATGCCGAAGCCGAGGCTGCCCGGTTGGCGGCGAAGGAGGCCGCGTTTGAAGCCGACCGGGAGAGCGACGCGGAGCGGGAGGAGTGACCCCTGCCGGCTCTGCCCGCAAGGGGCCGGGCCATTGAGTATCGGTCTCAGACGCGCAGCAGCAGGGTCTTCAGGGGTGGGTTGCCGTCACTGCTGGGAAAGTCCGCTTCCGGGGTGATCCATTCCATCCCGCGGACTTCGCGGCCGGCCTTTTTGGCGCTGCGTACCAGCTGATCCGCCCAAGCGTCCCTCTCCACCTGGGCCACATTGTTGCAGCACACCAGTGTGCCGCCCTCGTGGGTGCACAGCAGGGCGGGCTTGAACAGGGCGGGGTAGTCATTGACCAGGTCCACTACCCCGAAGGCACTTTTGGCGTAGCGGGGCGGGTCGAGGAACACCAGGTCGAAGCGGTGCTTGTCCAGCGCGGGGAAGGGGGGCAGGTGCTTGCCCCGCACCATCTTCGGCTGGCCGATGCCGGATAGCTGGCGCATGGCGGCGAAGGCATCACTCTTCACGAAGCGCGGCCGGAAGGGCAGGGTGTTGAGGCGTGCATTGGCTTTGCCCACCGAGAGGCTCGACTCGGCAAAATCCACGTTCACCACATGCCGGGCGCCGGCTTTGGCCGCCGCCACACCAACGCCGCAGGTGTAGGCAAACACATTGAGCACGGATTTTTCGGGGGCTTCGGTCATGATGCGCCGACGCGCTGCGCGCAGGTCGAGGAACAGCCACGGGTCCTGGCCGCCATGGCGGGCCTGGACGTTGTACTTGACCCCCAGTTCGGAAAACTCCCGCAGGGCTTCGGCGCGGGCCAGGCGCTCAGGCGGCAGCGGGTTGCTGACCCGGGAGTTGGCGTGGCTGCGGTCGTTGTAGACATGATCGGTGTCGGGGAAGGCCTCGAGATAGAAGGCCTCCAGGGCCTCCTCATCGGCTTGGGACAGGGGGCCGTGGAAACTCTGGGTCAGGATCAGGCTGCCGTAGCGGTCCACGGTGAGGCCAGGGCGGCCTTCAACGGTGCCGTGGAACAGGCGGTAGGCGTCAGTCCCCTCGGCGTGCAGCCGGGCGATGAGGTCACGCCGGGCGTCAAGGGCGGCGCCGAGGGCTGTGATGAGGGGGCGGGAATCGGGCATTGTGCGGGTGTACTTTCTAGGTGACGGTCAGGGGGGCGCGGGTTGGTTCACAGCCCGAAGAATTCGCGGATCTTCTTGCCCAGGGCCGCGACGTCGGAGCCCTGGGGGGAAAGGGAGGCGGGCTTGCCCTCGGCATGGCCTCTTTCGAGGGCCTGGAAGTGTTCGAGTCGGGATTCGAGAATGGCCGAGATGCCTTCGGCAAGTTCCGGCCGGGCGCGGATGATGTGCTCGAAGCCTGCCTTGTCGAGGCGATAGGCTTCCATGTCGGTGATGGCGACCACCGTGGCTCGTCGGGGCGCGCCGGTCATCAGGCCGAGTTCGCCGAAGACGCTGCCGGGGCCACGCTTTTCCAGCAGGCGCTGGGGGCCGCCATCGGGGGGCTGCCACCAGGCTTCGGCTTCGCCGCTGACAATGATGTAGAGCCAGTGGGCGATGGCACCCTGGCGGGTGACGATGTCACCCCGGGCGAAGGGCGCGTTCACCAGCCGTCCGGCAAGCTCGAGCTGCTCGGCCTCGGAGAGGCGCGAGAAAAGGTCGATCTGGGAGATGGCCTGGAGGCGACGGTTCAGCTCGCGGGCACGGACTTCGCCCCGATGGGCTTCACCTTCCTGCACCAGGTGGATGGTCTGATCGCTCACGGCCAGACGGATGCCTTCCCGCTGGAGGGCGGCGAGCACGTGATGACGGACGTCCGAGTCGGTGATGTCGTCCGGGCCCGGGTCGATGAGCCAGTAGCGTAGCTGGTAGCGGGCAAAACCGGGTCCGAAGTCCATCAGCAGGCACAGGGGGGCCGGGTCGAGGCTGACGTTGGGGATGCGGGCGGTCCGGATGTCCTGGAGGACAGCGGCCGTGACCCGCGCGGGGGGGACAGACAGGTCCACATTGAAGGCGATGTTACGCCGTTGCTGGGGCACGGCCTGGCGTTTGTTGCAGACTACCGCATAGCGGTTTTTCATGAGGTGACTGTTGGGAATCACCACCCGTTCGCCGTTGCGGGTGACGATGGCGGTATAGCGCCACTGGATGTCGCTGACCCGCCCGCCGACATCGCCCATCTGGATCCAGTCGCCGATCTCGAGAGAGTTGTCCATCTGCAGGGCCAGGCCGCCGAGGAGATTGCCCAGGGTGTCCTGCATGGAGATGGCGACCACCGCGGTGAGAACCGCCGAGGTGGCGAACAGGTGGGAGAACTCCACTCCGGCCAGGTTGAGGCGCAGGAACGCCCAGGCCACGTAGCCGATGATCACCAGGATGTCGGCCAGGATGCCGGAGATGTGCACCCGCATCTGGGGCAGCACCACGATGAAGAGGGCCAGACCGAGGTAGCGGATGACCGCCAGACCTTCGCCGAACACGGCCATCTCCCGCAGCCAGCGCAGGGCGGCGGGCTGGAACTGCCCGGCGAGCAGTCCCGCCAGCAGATCGCCCGCGAGACAGGCGGCGAAGAACACGCCGGTATTCATCAGCGAACGGCGCCAGGCCTGCAGTGGGCGCAGAACCAGGGCGGCGCCAACCAGCATGAGCAGGATGGCGAAGGGAGCCTCGGGGCTGAGGAAGGGCAGGGTCATGGTGGCAGGCCTTGGTCGGCGGGCGCGGTGAGCTGCAGTGTTGCCGTTGACGGAATGCGCCCGCCCCGGTGAGGGGGCGGAAAGGGCTTCAGATCACGGCTCGCAGGCGTTCGGCCATGGCGTCCAGGGCTTCGCGGCTCGGGGAGCTGGCGGGCCAGAAGGGTAGCAGCTTGTCGTCGTTGAAGCGGGGCAGCACGTGGATGTGGAAGTGGAAGACGGTCTGTCCGCCGGCCACTTCATTGGCCTGGAACAGGGTGATGCCGTCGCAGCCGGTGGCAGCCTTGACCGCACGGGCGACCCGGGTGGTGGCCTGGAAGATGGCCGCCGACAGGGTCTCATCCAGGTCGTAGATGTTGGCCACGTGGGGCTTGACGATGACCAGGGCGTGGCCAGGGTGGGCCGCCATGATGTTGAGGAAAGACAGGGTGTGTTCGTCCTCGTGGATCTTCGAAGCGGGCAGCTCGCCGCGTACGATGCGGCAGAAAATGCAGTCGTCCATGGGCAGGGTCTCCGTGTTGTGGTTGTCAGGTGTTTCTGGCGGCCAGGGCGCGTCTCAGGTTGCGTTCGGTCTGCCAGCTACGGCGCAGGGGATCGGCATGGGCATGGTAACGGCTCTCCTCGGGTGTCTGGGTATGGAAGCTCTCGAGGGTGCGCTGCAGCAGCTCCAGGTGCGGCAGCATGGTGCCGAAGAAGAGCACCGTGTCGTCGCGCTGGATGAGCAGGGTGGGGAAGTTCTCCACGTCGTAGTCGTCGACCAGGTCGGCGTCGTCCTCCACATCGATCCACAGGAAACGGGCCGCGGGAAAACGTGCAGCGAGCGCGTGGAAACCCGGCTGGTAGTCCCGGCAGGTGCCGCACCAGGCGGCGCACAGGCAGGCGACGAGGAACTCAGGCGTGTCCGTGTTCATGGGGCGGGATTGTCGCGGGTTTCGGGGGCGGGTAGCTGCGGGGGTGGGCCGAGGGCGATCCATCTGACCCACTGGCCGCAGGCGTTGCGTGGGCCGCGCCGGCTGCTACCGTGCCAGGGGCCTTCCTGGCAGGGGCCGCGGTCATTGTTTTCGTCATAGTCCACGGTGTCGGGCTCTTTGCCTGGCGCACGCTCGCCGCCCCAGCGGTTGCAGCTGAGGCAGCGGCGGCGTTCGGCGGACTGGCTGGCCACGGCTCACGCACGGGTCTGGAGGTCGGTGGGCAGGACGGCAAGCTTGCGTACCTTGACGTCCACCTCCATGCCCATGAAGTCACCGTCGTGGCCGGTGTAGCTGCCGGTGAGGGGGCTGGCCTGGGCCGGGTCGCGCACGTACGCGACGCGGATCAAGTTGTCACCACCGAAAAGGCTGTTGGTGGGGTCAAAGGGCAGCCAGCCGGCACCCGGCAGGTAGATCTGCAGCCAGGCGTGGGTGGCACCCGAGCCGATCATGCCCTCGGTGCCCCCATCCAGTGCCGGGTCGTAGAGGTAGCCGGACACGAAACGGGCGGCGAAGCCCAGGCGGCGCACGACCTCCATCATGAACAGGGCATAGTCGCGGCAGGTGCCGCTCTTGAGCTCCAGGGTTTGCAGGGGCGACTGGGTGCCTTCCACGTAGCGGGAGGTGTAGGAGAACTGTTCCCGGATGCCGGTGGCGATGTCGATCAGCAGCTCGCGGGTTTTGCGGTGCCGGCCTTGCGCGAGAAACTGGTCGGCCCACAGGCGCAGATGGCCGTTGGGGTCGGGATAGCAGGGTTCGATGAAGTTGCGCAGGTCGTAGCGCTCGGACACGCTGTATTCGAAGGGGAAGACCTCGGCGGAGGCGGCCAGCGGCAGTTCGAGATTGCGCACGCCCAGGTGCTCGACGGCAACGCGGGCGACGAACTTCAGCTCGGCGGCCTGGCCGGGAATGTTCACATGGGTGACCGAGTTGGAGAACACGTCATGCACCCAGCGGATCTCTGCATCGGGGCTCACGTCCAGCGTGCAGGTGAGCACCCGGATGTCGTGACTGGTGCGTGGCAGGAACATCATGCGGTGTTCGCCGAAGCTGACCGGCTTGCGATAGCGGTAGATCGTGGTGTGCTCGACTTCGAGGATGACCGACATGGGAGCGCCTTCCGAAGGGGATCGTCCGGATTATGGGGCAGAAACGATGATGTGCCTGCCTGCCCGGCAAGCCGGACTCACTTGCGCAGGGGAGCCTGCAGGGCTTCGAAGCGGGCTGGCGCCACGTATTGCATGAGTTCCTTGCCCTTGCTGTCGAGGACGATGTCGAGGCCCTTGGCGGGGTAGAGCAGATGTTCCAGGTGCTCATTCACGCGGATACGCTCGCTGGGCTGGCCGAAGCGCTCGAGGATCACGCTTTCGTCCAGTTGGGCACTGGGGATGAAGGCGATGCCGCGGATCGGCGCGGCCAGTACGGCGGCCCGGTCGGCTTCGGCCAGGGTCGCCTTGCGGGTGGTGCTCTGCATGTATTCGGTCTTGGGGGCGCGCTCGCGCATGCCTTCGATGACTTCCTTCGACAGGTCAGCGGTGATGATCAGCTTGCCGGCGACAAAGCCGAGGGTGATGGCTTCGTAATAGCCCTCGGCGTTGCCGGTTTCCTGGGGCTCGGCAACGATGGCGAGCTGCATCTCGTTGCCGAAGCGGGCCCGGGCGTCGGCCAGGGTGCTGCGGCCGAGGGTCAGGTCGAAGACCTTTGACTCGCCGCTGGGCAGGGTTTCGATCTGCCAGGGCAGGCCGGAGGTGGGCACGGCCTGGGGGTCGTAGTGGGTGAACTGCCAGACCACGGGCCCGACGAGGACGGCCAGGGCGAGAAGGATGATGCCGAGAGCGAATTTCATGGGTGGGGGTCAGTGGGGGGCGTGGAAGCCCGCAGGCACCTTGGCATGGAACACCACCGGGACGGCCGGGGTGTCGAGAACCGACTGGCGGATGCGGCCGATGACGTGCATCTCGCAGCGCTTGCAGTCGAATTTGAGGGTGAGCTTTTCCTTGCCGTTGATCAGGGTCATCGGGTCGGGCTTGATGCCTTTCACTTCCTTCGGACACAGGTTGAAGCTGTAGCGCAGGCAGTGCTTGGTGATCATCAGGGAGGCATCGTCGGTGTGCTCGTTGGCCTCGTAGGCGGCCTCGATGAGTTCGACGCCGTGACGGTGATAGAAGTCCCGGGCCTTCTGGTTGAGCACGTTGGCCAGGTAGCTCAGTTCGGTTTCGGGGTAGGGCACAGGCGGCTCGACGGCGGGGCGCGGCATGAGACGTGGCAGGGCGGCCAGGCGGGCGGCCTCGAGCTGCTCCACCGCATCCCGGCGCAGGGCGTTGATGGCGCCGGCGGGGAGGAACCACGGTGCGGATAGCTGCAGCTCGATGCGGCCAGCCTCGAAAATCGTCGCCCCCAGTTTGCCAAGGCTGTCCTTCAGGCCGCCCAGGGCGCGTTCGGCATCCTTGGCGGGCTCCTTGGCGTGGGGCAGGTTGGCACTGGCGGAGACGCCGGACTCGTCGGTGAGGGTGAGGGTAAAGCCGTCGGTGGTTTCGGCGAACAGCATGTCGACGGCAATGCGGCGTTCGGCGGATTTCTTTTCGAGCATGCGCTCGAATTCATGGTCCCGGTTTCGGAACAGGCCGCTGCCCGGGAAGAGGTCGGGCGGCAGGGGTTCGGCCGTATGGACGCGGAAATCCTCGCCGATCTTCTCGGCGCGGTTCACCCGCAGGCCGACCAGCTCGCCCTTGCGGTCGTAGAAGCTGAGGCCGTCGCCGTTGTGCAGCTCGACTGCGCTGGTGGTGTCGAAGTGGCGGCGCTGCTTGCCGTCCAGGCGGATCACGCTGCCCACCGGCTCGCCGACGAACTTGGGGGAGTCGAAGG
>Ga0268298_10003347_pt1 | contig 16477 bp, 14 predicted proteins | sample WWTPWeurt_MetaG_FD_194462 | JGI IMG/M metagenome (GOLD analysis project Ga0268298, IMG submission 194462) | Activated sludge microbial communities from WWTP in Nijmegen, Gelderland, Netherland - WWTP Weurt | ecosystem: Engineered > WWTP > Aerobic digester > Activated sludge | place... | reverse complement strand
TAGCTGCACAGCGGCTGCACGCGCAGCCCCTGGGCCCGCGCATGCTCGAGCGCCGCGCGCACCAGCGCGGCGGCGATGCCGCGCCCTTCCAGCTGGTGCGGCACACCGGTGTGCGTCATGCGCATCACCTGGCCAGCGAGCTCGTAGCAGGCCTCGCAGCGCAGGCCGTCCACCTGCATCTCGAAGCGTTGCGCGCGGGGGTCGTGGACAACGGCCGGCAGGGGTGGGTGCATGGGTTGCTCAGCGCGCCAGGCGCTGCCAGAGGTAGGCGAATTCCAGCGCCTGCATGTCTGCGCGCTGGGCGTTGTCGGCCGCGCCGCCATGGCCGCCTTCGATGTTCTCGTAATACACCACCTCATGGCCCTGGGCGAGCATGCGCGCGGCCATCTTGCGGGCGTGGCCGGGGTGCACGCGGTCGTCGCGGGTGGACGTGATGAACAGCGGCGAGGGGTAGCGCGCGCCAGGCTTCACGTTCTGATAGGGGCTGTACTTCGAGATCCAGGCCCACTCTTCGGGCAGATCGGGGTTGCCGTACTCGGCCATCCACGAGGCACCGGCCAGCAGGGTGTGATAGCGCCGCATGTCCAGCAGCGGCACCTGGCAGACCACGGCGTTGAACAACTCCGGCCGCTGCACCATCACCGCGCCCACGAGCAGCCCGCCATTGCTGCCGCCCTGGATGCCGAGGTGGCGTGGGCGGGTGATCTTGCGGGCGATCAGGTCCTCGGCCACGGCGATGAAATCGTCGTAGCTCTTCTGCTTGTCGGCCTTGATGGCCGCCTGGTGCCAGCCCGGCCCGAATTCGCCGCCGCCGCGGATGTTGGCCACCACCAGCACGCCGCCTTTGGCGTACCAGGCCGTGCCCATGGCGCCGGAGTACCAGGGCTCGAGCGGCACCTCGAAGCCGCCATAGCCATAGAGCAGGGTGGGGTTGTCGCCGTCGGCCTTGGCGCCCTCGGGCCAAACAACGAAATAAGGCACCCGGGTGCCGTCCTTGGACACGGCAAACTGCTGCTCCACCCGCATGCCCTCGCTGGCGAAGTAGCGCGGCCTGGATTTCAGCAACTCAGCCGGGCCGGCATTCACCCGGCCCAGTGACAAGGTGTCGGGTGTGAGGAAGTCCGTGTAGGACACGGTGAAGGCCTCGGCGAGCGGATCGCTTTCACCCAGCTCCGGGTTGTGCAGGCCGTGCACCGACAGGTTGCCGGGGAAGGGCGCCGGGATCGGCTGGCCTTGCCAGCGCCCGTCCAACCGGGCCCAGGCCTCGGCGCGCCCGGCCACGTTGTCGTGCAGGTTCACCAGCACGTGCGCGCGTGTGAATGAGTAGCCGGCCAAGGCGCGCGTGGCCGTGGGCGTGAACAGGGCCTGGAACTCGCGCTCGCCGGCCAGATAGGCCTTGGCCGGGGCGATCAGCAGGGCGCCGCGCGGCCAGGTCTTGCCGCCCACGGCCCAGTCGCTGCGCAACTCGAGCAGCACCTGGTCGCGCCAAAAGCTCAACTGGGCGTCGAGCGGCTTGTCGATCGCCTCCAGCTTGCCATCGCGCCAGAGCCAGAGGTGGCTGGTGTAGAAATCGGGCGCGCGCTCGAAGACCACGCGCTCGAAGCCCGGCGTGTGGTCCACCGAGGCGCCGGCGGCCACATCACTGCGCTCGGCTTCGAACACCTTCTCGGCACTGGCCAGCGCCTGCCCGCGTTTCCAACGTTTGACAACACGGGCATAGCCCGAATCGGTGAGCGAGCCCGGGCCGAAATCGGTGCCCACCAGCAGGGTGTCGCGGTCCAGCCAGTCCACCTGGGTCTTGGCCTCGGGCAGCTTGAAGCCGTCCTCGACGAAGGCCTTGCGCTGGGTGTCGAACTCGCGCACCACGGTGGCGTCCGCGCCACCGCGCGAGAGCTTGATCAGGCACTGCGGGGATTGGGGGCCCAGGCAGACGGCACCGCCCCACACCCAGTTCTCGCCTTCGGCTTTGCCGAGCGCGTCGACGTCGAGCACCGTCTCCCAGGCGGGCTGGGGTTTGCGGTATTCGGCGAGCGTGGCGCGCCGCCACAGGCCGCGCGGGTGCTGCTCGTCCTGCCACAGGTTGTAGAGCCATTCGCCCCGGCGCGTGAACACGGGGATGCGGTCGCGCGAATCGAGGATGGCCTTGAGTTGCGCACGCGTGGCATCGAAGCCCGGCGTGGCCTCGAGCGACTGGCGCGTGATGGCATTGCGCTCGCGCACCCAGGCCAGGGCCTTGGCGCCCTGCACGTCCTCCAGCCAGAGGTAAGGGTCGTCAGGGCTGGGGGCTGGGGCGGCTTGGGTCATGGAAGAGGTGGCGAGCAACAAGGCTGGCAATAAGACGTTGATGAGCCGACGCATCTGAGACGGATACCTTTCAGGCACCGCCGCGCCACAGCGCTTCCGGCACCACTTCGACGGACTGCGCGGTGTCGCTCACCCAGATGTGCCCATCCTGGATGCTCACCTGCAATTGCATGGATCGATTGGCCATCTTGGCCAGCGCCTGCGCCTGGTCGGCCGGAACACGCCAGACGGCCAGGTTGCGCAGGCGCGTGACCTTGTTGGCCATGCCCTGCCACCAGATCAGTGCGGCCTGGGCATAGACGTAGAGCGTGACCTGGTCGGCTCGGCCGCAGGCCTTGGCGAGGCGGCGTTCTTCGGGCTGGCCCACCTCGATCCAGTGGATCACGCGCTCGGTGAGGTCGCGGTGCCAGAGGTCGGGCTCGTCGCTGTCGGCCAGGCCTCGGGCGCTCTGCAGGCTGCCTTGCAGGTCGTCCGCCGTCACGTTCAGGGCGTAGGCCAGCAGGCGCATCATCAGGCGCTCTTCGGTCTCGGACGGGTGCAGGGCCAGCGTCAGCGCATGATCGCCATAGATCTGGCGGTCCATGTCGGCAATCTGCAGATTGGCTTTGTAGATGGTGGATTTGATGGCCATCGAGGGCGGACCGGGTCGGAGCAGGGGCCGCCGAAGGGCCGACGGGGAAGGCGGCACTGTGCCACAGACACCGGCTGCGATCGGTGCGCCAGGGCAAGCCCGGCGGCGTGGCGCCGCGCCCTCAGATCTGCGCGGCCTTGAAGGTGTCGCACTGCGACATCTGGCCCGTGCCCATGCCGCGCTTGAACCAGTTCACCCGCTGCGCGCTGCTGCCATGCGTGAAGCTCTCGGGCACCACGCGGCCCTGCGCGTTGCGCTGCAGCGTGTCGTCGCCGATCTGCGAGGCGGCATTCAGCGCTTCTTCCACATCGCCCGGCTGCAGCACCTGCTTGGCCTGGTTGTAGTGGTAGGCCCAGACACCGGCCAGGCAGTCGGCCTGCAACTCGAGCCGCACCGACAGCGCGTTGGCGGCGCGCTCATTGCTGCGCTGGCGCGCCTGGTCCACCTTGTCGCTGATGCCCAGCTGGTGCTGCACGTGGTGGCCGATCTCGTGTGCGATCACATAGGCCTGCGCAAAATCGCCGGGCGCACCGAGGCGCGTGCGCATGGTCTCGTAGAAGCTCAGGTCGATGTAGACCTTTTCGTCGCCCGGGCAGTAGAACGGGCCCATGGCCGCCTGGCCCGTGCCGCAGGCCGTGGCCTCGCGGCCGCGGTAGAGGCGCAGCTTGGGGTCGCGGTAGGTGGCGCCCATGGCCTTGAACTGCTGGCGCCACACATCCTCGGTGCTGGCCAGCACCTGCTTGACGAAGCGCACTTGCGGGTCTTCCTGCCCAGGGCTGGGTTGAACGGGCTGCTGCTGCACCGCCGGGGCGGTGTCGCCCATGCCGCCGAGCACGCCGATGATGGTGAGCGGGTTGATGCCGAAGATCCAGCCCCCCACCAGGGCAATGGCGATGGTGCCCAGGCCGATGCCACGCCCGCCGATCATGCGGCCCCCGCCCCCACTGCCGCCGCGGTTGTCTTCGACGTTGTCGCTCTCGCGTTCGCCATCCATCCTCATGTCACTGACTCCTGCTGAGCGTTCATCGGGATCGCCGTCACCGCCAGCTCTTGACGCAAGCGGGCGCTGGTGCGCCCGAGATCCTGCAGCCAAAGCACTTGCAGGGCATCCTCCGCCGGGACGGGGTTGCGCCCCACCCCAAGGATGGCGTCGCGCACACCCGCATAGTAGGCGGGCCAGCGTCCGAGTTCGTTGGGATGGTCTTGTGTGAGCAGGCTGCCGTCGGCCTGCGCCAGAGCGAGGCGGCCTGGCAGCGGGTCGAAGCCCCAATCCTGCGGGCGATCGACATCGGGCCGCAGCCCGGCCTTCAGGGCATCTTCTTGCACATCCAGACCGTGCTTCACCCAGCTGCCCTGGGTGCCGTGCAAGGCAAAACGCGCGCCCGGCAGTGCGGTGAGCATGCTGGCGGCCAGCGTCACGTGCAGGCCGTTCGCGTAGCGCAGCCGGCATTCGAAGGCGTCATCGCTGCGGCCGCCATCGCGCAAGGTCATCAGGTCGGCCTGCAGTGCAACGGGCGGGCCGAACAGTTGCAGGGCCTGGTCCAGCAGGTGCGGTGCGAGATCGTTCCACAGGCCGGCGCCCGGCCCGTCGCCTTCGCGCCAGCGCTCGCGCACGGTGGGGCGGAAGCGGTCGAAGTGCAGGCGCGCTTCGGTCAGCCGGCCCAGGCGGCCTTGCTCGACGAGCGAGCGGGCGGTGAGGAAGTCGGCGTCCCAGCGGCGGTTGTGGAACACGCTGAGCAGGCGCTGGCTGGCGAGCGCCTGTTGCAGCAGGGGCAGTGCTTGCGCCACGTTCAATGCGAAGGGCTTGTCGATCACCACGTGCTGCCCGGTGGTGAGCGCGGCCTGCGCAAGAGCGGCGTGGGTGTCGTTGGGCGTGGCGATGACGAGCAGGTCGATGTCGTGCCGCAGCGCCAGATCCAGCGCCTGTGGATGCACCTCCACCTCCGGGCCCAGCTCAGCCTCCACCCGCAGCGGGTTGTGGCTGGACACGGCCACCAGGTGCAGGCCTGGCGTGCGGCCGATGAGCGGGGCGTGCAGTGTGGCGCCGGCATAGCCGAAACCGGCCAGTCCGACTCTGAGGGACCGGGATTCGTGCATGTCCTCGCTTCCGATATCGCCAATGGGGGGCGGCCAGTGTCTCGCATTCGGCCGCCGTGGCGCAATGGCATCATTCGCGGCCAGCCCCCCATTCACCACCGGAAGCCTGCACACATGGATGTCGAGACCAACGCCTTGCTCATCGACTGGGATCGGCCCTTCGGCCTGCCGCCCTACGACCAGATTCGGGCGCACCACTTCAAGCCGGCCCTGCTGCAGGCGATGCTGCAGCACCGGGCCGAGGTGGCGGCCATCACGGCCGACCCGGCCGCGCCGGATTTCGACAACACCGTGGCTGCACTCGATCGTGCGGGCGATCGATTGGGGCGCATCGAGGCGGTGTTCCATGGCCTGGGCGCCTCGTTCACTACGCCTGAGCTGCAGGCTGTGCAACGCGAGATGGCTGCACCTGTGGCCGCGCACTGGAGTGCGGTGTACCAGGACGCCGCGCTCTTCGCGCGGCTGGATGCCGTGCATCGGCAGCGCGAAAGCCTGGCCCTGTCGCCCGAGCAGCTGCGCCTGGTGGAGCGCCTGCACCGCGACTTCGTGCGCGCGGGCGCCCAGCTCGACAGCGCGCCGCGCGCCCGCTTCGCCGAGATCCAGCAGCAGCTGGCGCAGCTGACCACCCGCTTCGGACAGAACGTGCTGCACGACGAAGCAGCGTTCAGCCTGCCCCTGCCCGACGCGGCGGCGCAGGCCGGCCTGCCCGATTTCCTGTTGGCCGCTGCGCGCCAGGCGGCGGCCGATCGCCAGGCCGGCGAGGTGCCGGTGATCACGCTGTCACGCTCGCTGATCGTGCCCTTCTTGAGCTTCTCCTCTCGCCGCGACCTGCGCGAGCAGGCGTGGCGCGCCTGGGTGCAGCGCGGTGAGCAGGCCGGGCCCAACGACAACCGCGAGCTGGCCGCGCAGATCCTGCGCCTGCGGCACGAGCAGGCGCGCCTGCTGGGCCACGCTCACTACGCCGAGTTGAACCTCACCGACACCATGGCGCGCAGCACCGATCGCGTGTGGGCCTTGCTGGACGAGGTGTGGCAGCGCGCGCTGCCGGCGCTGGAGAGCGAGCGCGCCTTGCTGCAGCAAGCCATGGCCGAGGCGGGCGAACACAGGCCCTTGGAGCCCTGGGACTGGCGCTTCTGGGCCGAGCGAGTGCGGCAGACCCGCTATGCGCTCGACGAGGCGCAGGTCAAGCCCTACTTCGCCCTGCCCAACATGGTGGCCGCTGCGTTCGACTGCGCCCAACGCCTGTTCGGCCTGCGCTTCGCAAGGCGCGACGATCTGCAGGCCCATCACCCCGACGTGGTGCCCTACGAGGTGAGCGACGCCAGCGGGGCCGCCATCGGCCTGTTCCTGCACGACAACTTCAGCCGGCCCGAGAAGCGCAGCGGCGCCTGGATGAGCGCGCTGCGCTGGCAGCACCGCAATGCCGGCGCGGGGCGGCCGGCCACGCGGCCGGTGATCGTCAACAACAACAACTTCGCCAAGGCCGCGCCAGGTGAGCCCACGCTGTTGTCGCTGGACGATGTGCGAACCCTCTTCCACGAGTTCGGCCACGGCCTGCACGGCCTGCTTTCCGATGTGGGCTATGTGCGCCTGTCGGGCACCAAGGTGCTGCGCGATTTTGTCGAGCTGCCCTCGCAGTTGTTCGAGCACTGGGGCGAGGAGCGCGAGGTGCTGCGCCAGCACGCGCGCCACCACCAATCGGGCCAGCCGATCTCGGACGAGCTGATGGACCGCATCGAGGCCGCGCGCAAGTTTGGCGCCGCCTACGAGACCATCCGCTACACCGCCAGCGCCATCGTCGACATGGCGGCGCACCAGAGCACCGAGCCCATCGATGACGTGGTGGCCTTCGAGGCCCGTGTGATGGCCGAGCGCGGCCTGCCGCCCGAGGTGGGCATGAACCACCGCCTGCCGCACTTCCAGCACCTGTTCGCGGGCTCGGGCTATGCGGCCGGCTACTACGTCTACCTGTGGGCCGAGGTGCTGGATGCGGATGCCTACGAGGCCTTCGTGGAGGCCGGCAACCCCTTCGATGCGGCGGTGGCCGACCGACTCAAGCGCTGCATCTACAGCCGTGGCGACAGCGTGGAGCCGGGGGCGGCCTATCGCGCCTTCCGCGGGCGAGACGCGCGCATCGAGCCCATGTTGCGCGGGCGCGGGCTGATCGATTGAGCCGCCGGATCGCGCAGCGCCCAGAAACGACAAAGCCCACCTCGCGGTGGGCTTCTGTGCAGAAGCGGCGACGGGCCGGTGCGGCCCGCGGCGATCACTTCAGCTTCATTTCCTTGTAGAGCACGTGCTTGCGTGCCTTGGGATCGAACTTCATGAATTCCAGCTTTTCAGGCGTGGTCTTCTTGTTCTTGGCCGTGGTGTAGAAGTGACCGGTGCCGGCTGTGGATTCCAGCTTGATCTTTTCGCGTCCGCCTTTGGCTGCCATGGTGTTTGCTCCTGGTGTGCGGTGTAGGGATCAGAGTGCGTTTTTGGCGCGCAGGTCGGCAACGATCTTGTCGATGCCCACCTTGTCGATCAGACGCAAGGCGGCGCTGGTGACGCGCAGGCGAACCCAACGGTTCTCGCTCTCGACCCAGAAGCGGCGGTACTGCAGATTGGGCAGCCAGCGACGCTTGGTCTTGTTGTTGGCGTGGGACACCGAGTGACCCACCATCGGGCCCTTGCCCGTAACCTGACAGACGCGTGCCATGACGCTTCTCCTGCAACTGTGACGATTTCAGTACGGCGGCCACTGGGCAAGCGCTGAATGCCGCGCCGCTCGATGACCACCCATGTGTTTGCGAGGCTTGCCTTGCGGCAGCCATGCCTTTGTTGACCTTGACGACTTCAGCGCGCCATCAACCACCACGGCACGCATCAAGCCAGCCAACATGAAGCCAGCCAACATTGGCAAAGACCGCGATTATAGCCAGAAAGGACTTCGCGTCCAGAATCAGTCGTTCTGCTCCAGATAACGCTGGGCATCGAGCGCGGCCATGCAGCCGGTGCCGGCCGAAGTGATGGCCTGGCGGTACACATGGTCCTGCACGTCGCCGGCGGCGAACACGCCGGGAACGCTGGTCATGGTGGCAAAGCCATCGAGGCCAGTGCGGGTGACGATGTAGCCGTCCTTCATCTGCAGCTGGCCCTTGAAGATGTCGGTGTTGGGCTGGTGGCCGATGGCGATGAAGCAGCCCTTGAGCGCCAGCGTCTCGGTGCTGTCGCCAGCGGTGGCCTTCAGGCGCACGCCGGTCACGCCGCTGGCGTCGCCCAGCACCTCGTCGAGCGTGCGGTGCAGGTGCAGCTCGATCTTGCCGGCGGCCACCTTCTCGTGCAGCTTGTCGATCATGATGGGCTCGGCGCGAAACTTGTCGCGGCGGTGCACCAGGTGCACCTTGCTGGCGATGTTGGACAGGTACAGAGCTTCTTCCACCGCCGTATTGCCGCCGCCCACCACGGCCACCGTCTCGCCCCGATAGAAGAAGCCATCGCAGGTGGCGCAACCGCTCACGCCGCGGCCCATGAAGCTTTGTTCCGACGGCAGGCCCAGGTATTTGGCGCTGGCGCCGGTGGCGATGATCAGTGCATCACAGGTGTAGGTCTCGCTGTCGCCCTTGAGTCGGAACGGGCGGGCGGACAGGTCCACCTCGGTGATCTGATCAAACACCATGCGCGTGTTGAAGCGCTCGGCGTGCTGCAGAAAGCGCTGCATCAGCTCCGGCCCCTGCACCCCCATCACGTCCGCGGGCCAGTTGTCGACCTCGGTGGTGGTCATCAGCTGGCCGCCTTGCGCCAGGCCGGTGATCAGCATTGGCGAGAGGTTGGCGCGGGCGGCGTAGATGGCGGCGGTGTAGCCGGCCGGGCCGGAGCCGAGGATCAGCACCTGGGCATGCGTGGGGGTGGTGGTCATGAGTGCTGTGGCCTCAAAAATGTGGGGGCGCGGCGTGGTGCCGCACAGACGATGGATTCTCACATGGGGGTCGAAACTGTGACGTCAAGCGTATCCATCGGCACAATAGCTGCCTGACAGAATCTGGCGGCCTCCAGCCGCCGCAGGGCGACGTGGCCACTGAGGGCTGCGCGGCCTTGACCAAACCGTCCAAGTCAGATGAGGGGATCCCGCAATGTCGATGTTGACGAATCTGGATTTGATTCGCCGTGTGCCCTTGTTCTCGTTGCTCACCAACGACCAGGCGCAGGCCATCGCCGACAGCGTGGTCAAGCGGCGCTTCCGCCGCGGTGAGCTGGTGGTGGAGCAGGGCCGCAAGAGCAATGCGTTGTTCATCCTGCTCAATGGCCGCGCCCGCGTGCTCACGTCCGACACCCGCGGCCGCGAGGTGATCCTGGCCGTGCTCGAGTCGGGCGACTACGTGGGCGAGATGAGCCTGATCGACAACGAGGCCCACTCGGCCACCGTGCGCTGCGAGATCCAGACCGACATGCTGATCCTGGGCCGCGCCGATTTCGCGCGTTGCCTGCCTGAGAACTCCACGCTGTCCTACGCCATCCTTCGTGGCCTGGTGCGGCGCCTGCGCCACGCCGATCGTCAGATCGAATCGCTGGCCTTGCTGGATGTGTATGGCCGCGTGGCGCGCACACTGCTCGAGATGGCCGAAGACGTGAACGGCGTCAAGCTGATCCGCAACAAGGTCTCGCGCCAGGACATGGCCAAGGTGGTGGGCGCCTCGCGCGAGATGGTCAGCCGCGTGATGAAGGACCTCGAAGAGCGCGGCGTGATCGAGACGCAGGACAACGGCTCGGTGGTGATCAAGGAGCGCGCGCCGCAGCCCGAGTGATCGGGCGCCGCCGCGCCGGCTGAGCGTGTCGCTGCCTTCGGGCGCGATGCGACACAATCGTCGGCATGACATTTTCGCTCGGTACCCTGGGTGGCCAGGGCGCGGCCCACGCCCCTGGCAGCTCGTCCCCCACGCCACGTTGGCGCACGCAGTTGGGCCTGTTGATCGGCGCGGTGCTGTGGCTGCTGCTGGTGCTGTCGCTGCTCACGCACAAGGCGTCCGACCCGGGCTTCTCCACGTCCGGCCTGGGTGGCCCGGTATTGAACCGCGCCGGGGCGCTGGGTGCCTGGGTGTCGGACCTGGCCTACTTCGCCTTCGGCTACTCGGTGTGGTGGGTGGTGCTGGTGGCGCTGCGCAGCTGGTTGTCTCGCCTGGCGCATGCCTTGCGCGGCCAGCAGGACGATGCACAGCGCGCCATCTGGTGGGTGTGGGCGGGCCTGGCGCTGCTGCTGCTGGCGAGCTGCTCGCTGGAGTGGACGCGGCTCTATCGCCTCGACGCCGGCCTGCCCGGCGGCCAGGCCGGTGGTGCCTTGGGCCAGATGGCCGGGCGCGCGTCGATGGTCTGGCTGGGCTTTGCCGGCTCGGGGGTGCTGTGGATCGCTGCCCTGGTGACGGGGCTGTCGCTGGCCTTCCGCTTCTCGTGGCCGAATGTGGCCGAATCGCTCGGGCTGTGGCTCGAAGGCTTTGGTGCGCGGCGCACCGAGGCGCGTGAGCGCCAGGAGGACGAGCGCATCGGCGAGGTGGCCCAGCGCGAGCGCGAGCAGGTGGTGGAAGAGGTGCGCGCCGAGGTGGAGGACCACACGCCCATCGTGATCGAGCCCGAGATCATGCAGGTGCCCAAGTCCACCCGCGTGGCGAAGGAGCGCCAGAAGCCGCTCTTCGTCGAGCTCGCCGACACCAAGCTGCCGCAGGTGGATCTGCTCGACGCTGCGCCCACGCGGCAGGAGAGCGTGCCGCCCGAGTCGCTGGAAATGACCTCGCGCATGATCGAGAAGAAGCTGCGCGACTTCGGCGTGGAGGTGCGCGTGGTGGCGGCCTCGCCCGGCCCGGTGATCACGCGCTACGAGATCGAGCCGGCCACCGGCGTCAAGGGCTCGCAGGTGGTGAACCTGGCCAAGGACCTGGCGCGCTCGCTGTCGCTGGTGAGCATCCGCGTGGTGGAGATCATCCCGGGCCGCACCACCATGGCGCTCGAGCTGCCCAATGCGCGGCGCCAGATGATCCGCCTGGCCGAGATCCTGGGCTCGCAGATCTACAACGACGCCGCCTCGCAGCTGACCATGGGCCTGGGCAAGGACATCGTCGGCGCGCCAGTGGTGGCCGACCTGGCCAAGATGCCGCACTGCCTGGTGGCCGGCACCACCGGCTCGGGCAAATCGGTGGGCATCAACGCGATGATCCTGAGCCTGCTCTACAAGGCCGAGGCGCGCGATGTGCGGCTGATCATGGTCGACCCGAAGATGCTCGAGCTGAGCGTGTACGAGGGCATTCCGCACCTGCTCTGCCCGGTGGTCACCGACATGAAGCAGGCCGCCAATGCGCTCAACTGGTGCGTTGGGGAGATGGAGCGCCGCTACAAGCTCATGAGCAAGATGGGCGTGCGCAACCTGGCCGGCTACAACAAGAAGATGGACGATGCCAAGGCGCGGGGCGAGCTGATCGGCAACCCCTTCAGCCTCACCCCCGAGGCGCCAGAGCCGCTCGATCGCCTGCCCTTCGTGGTGGTGGTGATCGATGAGCTGGCCGACCTGATGATGGTGGTGGGCAAGAAGATCGAGGAGCTGATCGCGCGCCTGGCGCAGAAGGCGCGCGCCTCCGGCATCCACCTGATCCTGGCCACGCAGCGGCCCAGCGTGGACGTGATCACCGGCCTGATCAAGGCCAACATCCCCACGCGCCTGAGCTTCCAGGTGAGCAGCAAGATCGACAGCCGCACCATCCTCGACCAGATGGGCGCCGAGGCCCTGCTGGGCCAGGGCGACATGCTCTACCTGATGCCCGGTGGCGGCGTGCCGGTGCGCGTGCACGGCGCCTTTGTCAGCGACGACGAGGTGCACCGCGTTGTGGAGTATCTGAAGAGCCAGGGCGAGCCGAACTACATCGAGGGCATCCTCGAAGGCGGCACGCTCGACGGCGATGCCGAGGGCGGCCCCGGCGCGCCGGGCTCGGCCGACGGAGAAGCCGACCCCATGTACGACCAGGCCGTGGCCATCGTGTTGCAACACCGCAAGGCGTCGATCTCGCTGGTGCAAAGGCATCTGCGCATCGGCTACAACCGCGCGGCGCGGCTGCTCGAGCAGATGGAAAAGTCGGGTCTGGTCTCGGCCATGTCCACCAATGGCAACCGCGATCTGCTCTTGCCCAAACGCGAGGAATGAAGCCACTGTGCAAAACCGGATGAGTGCCCTGCGCAAGACCACGCTGGCCGCGCTGCTGGGTCTGGCGGCCCTGGCGTTTCAAGGCCTGGCCCGTGCCGATGCGCTGGACACGCTGCAGCAGTTCTCGCGCGAGGTGAAGTCCGGCCGCGCCGAGTTCACGCAGACTGTCACGTCGCCCGATGGCGCCAAGAAGAAGGTGTCCACCGGCAGCTTCGAGTTCGCGCGCCCCAACCGCTTTCGCTTTGCGTACAAGAAGCCCTTCGAGCAGCTCATCGTCAGCGATGGCAAGACGGTGTGGCTGTACGACGTGGACCTGAACCAGGTCAACATCCGGCCCTACGATCAGGCGCTGGGTGCCACGCCGGCAGCGCTGCTGTCGGGCGCGGGCCTGGAGCGCGATTTCGTGCTCAGCGCCCAGCCGTCACGTGATGGCCTGGAGTGGGTGCGTGCCGTGCCCAAGGTGAAGGGCGGCAACATCGAGTCGGTGCAGATCGGCTTCAGGGGCCAGGCCCTGGCAGCGCTCGAGCTGCTCGATGCCTTTGGTCAGCGCTCACTGATGCAGTTTGGCGAGGTGGCCACCAATGTGGCCATCGGGGAGGCCACCTTCAAGCTGGTGCCACCCAAGGGCGCAGACGTGGTCGAGCAGCGTTGAACTAGAACGCGGCCTTCAGCCCCAGCGTGAACTGCTGCGGGCGATGGCTGTTCATCTGGCGGCCCAGGCTGGTGTCGAGAAAGAACTTCTCAGGCACCACCGTCCAGCGCAGGCCCACTTGAACCCAGGGCGCGCTGTCGCGGTCGTTGCCGAAGACCTCGCCCATCACGTCGATGCTGGCGGGCATGCTGCGCTCCAGCGCCAAGGCCCAACCGGTGGTGCTCTGCCGGGCCGATTGCGAGCGCGACCAGCCGAGGTTGGCATGCAGCTTCAGTGCGTCGTCGATGGCGCGGGTGTAGACGCCGTTGATGAAGCTGGTTTCGTGCTTCATGCTGCCGCCGTCGGGCCGCACCGCGGCCAGACCCCAGGCCACGGCCCAGGCATTGCCATTGGCGGGCTCGCCCAGGGCCGTCTTGCCGTTGAGGGCGATGCCGCGTTCGGTTTCACCGCCGCCACGGGCGGTGGCCACCGCCAGAGCCACCTGCGTGTTGCCGGCGATGCCGCAGCCCAGTTGCACCGAGGCGCCACTGATGGATGGGCTGGCGCGCTCGGTGGCGTGGGCGAAGAAGCTCTCCACCTCGCAGGCCCCGCGCTCGATGACGCCAGCGTCTTCAGTGGCCAGGGGCCGGCCCGCCCATGCGGTGGTGCCGCCCGCAAGGAGCAGGGTGGTCAGCGAGAGGGTGCCAAGTTGCTTGATCATGTGCGGTGCCTGTCGTGGCTGGAGCTCAGTGCAGCAGCTGTTCGATCAGGCCCATTTCGGCACTGGACATCAGTTGCTCGATGTCCATCAGGATCAGCATGCGTTCGCTGTCGCCGGTCTTCACGGTGCCCAGGCCGGTGATGTAGGTGGAATCGATCGTACCGTTGAATTCGGGTGCGGGCTTGATCTGGTCTGCGCCCAACTCGAGCACGTCGCTCACCGAGTCCACCACGATGCCCACGGTGCGGCCCACCACGTTGAGGATGATGACCACGGTGAAAGCGTCGTACTTCACGTCGTCCAGCGCAAAGCGCACGCGCATGTCGACGATGGGCACGATCACGCCGCGCAGGTTCACCACGCCCTTCATGAAGGAGGGCGCGTTGGCGATGCGGGTGGGTTGTTCGTAGCCACGGATCTCCTGCACCTTGAGGATGTCGATGCCGTACTCCTCCGCGCCCAGGGTGAACGACAACACTTCACGCGGTGTGCCGTGCACGGCCTTGGCGTTGGCAATGGCGGCAGGGTTCATGGTCTTGGTCTCGTGACTGGCAACGGCGCTCATTGGGGGCTCCTCGGTGGGGAAGTTTCGGGCTGGCAGGCTGGCTGACGAATCGAACGCTTGCAGCACGGCCTTCTCGCGCCAGTGTGCGCGCCGTGGTGCTGCGGCAAACAGGCGATCAGGCGCGAAAATCCGCGCCAGTTCCTGCGCTGAGACAATCGCAGCCCATGGCGATCCAGGAACCGCTCTTTGCCGCCGAGCCCGTCGGGTTCGAGCCCGCGCCCGCGTCCGCGCCCTTGGCCGAGCGCCTGCGGCCGCGCACGCTCGACGAGGTGATCGGCCAGGCCCACCTGCTGGGCCCGGGCAAGCCCCTGCGCGTGGCCTTCGAGACCGGGCGCCTGCACTCGATGATCCTGTGGGGCCCTCCGGGCGTGGGCAAGACCACGCTGGCGCGCCTGGTGGCCGGCGCGGTGAGCTCGCGCTTCATCGTGCTCTCGGCCGTGCTGGCCGGCGTGAAGGACATCCGCGAGGCCGTGGAGCAGGCACGCGCCTCGCGCCAGGCGGGGCAGGGCACGGTGGTCTTCGTCGACGAGGTGCACCGCTTCAACAAGGCGCAGCAGGATGCCTTCTTGCCGCACGTGGAATCAGGCCTGTTCACCTTCATCGGGGCCACCACCGAGAACCCGTCGTTCGAGGTGAACTCCGCGCTGTTGTCGCGCGCCTCGGTGCACGTGCTCAAGCCCTTGGATGATGCGGACCTGGTGCTGCTGATCACCCGCGCCAGCGCGGCGATGGGCGCGCCGCCAATGACGCCGGCCGCGCGAGACCGGCTCGTCGGCCACGCCGATGGCGACGCGCGCCGCCTGCTCAATGCCTGCGAGACCGTTTTCGAGCTGGCCAGCACGATCGAGCTCATCGACGAGCCGCTGCTCGAGCAGGCACTCGGCGAGGCCCTGCGGCGCTACGACAAAGGCGGCGACCAGTTCTACGACAGCATTTCGGCGCTGCACAAATCGGTGCGCGGCTCCGACCCCGATGCGGCGCTTTACTGGCTGGCGCGCATGCTCGATGGCGGCGCCGATCCGCGCTACGTGGCGCGCCGCGTGATCCGCATGGCCAGCGAGGACATCGGCCTGGCCGACCCGCGCGGCCAGGCGCTGGCCCTGCAGGCGGCCGAGGTCTACGAGCGCCTGGGCTCGCCCGAGGGCGAGCTGGCGCTGGCGCAGGCCGTGGTCTATCTCGCCGTGGCGCCCAAGTCCAACGCGGTCTATACCGCGTGGAATGCCGTGCGTGCCATGGTCAAGAGCGATGTCACGCGCCCGGTGCCGCTGCACCTGCGCAATGCGCCCACGCGCCTGATGAAGCAGCTCGACCACGGCAAGGACTACCGCTACGCCCATGAAGAGCCCCAGGGCTATGCGGCGGGCGAGACCTATCTGCCCGAGGGCCTGCCCGTGCAGCGCTTCTACCAGCCTGTGGCCCGCGGCCTCGAGATCCGCATCGGTGAACGCCTGGCCGAATTGAGGGCCCTTGACGACGCGGCGAAGAATCGTCGGTAGCCGCCGCGATTTCGGAGGTTTGTTCGGGTATGGCGAGGGAATGTCCCCGCGTTTCGCGCAAGGCCCAACCCTAGAATCCCGCCCAGCCTGTGGCCGGCCTGGGCAGCACGCAGGCGCAGATATTGCATAACAAGCTTTCGGCGACCTGCCGAGGTGACAGTAGGAGATCCCCCCGATGGACACTCTTGTGCAACAGATCATCAATGGTCTGGTGCTGGGCAGCATGTATGCGCTCGTGGCACTGGGCTACACGATGGTCTACGGCATCATCAACCTCATCAACTTCGCGCATGGCGAGGTGTTGATGGTGGGGGCCCTCACCAGCTGGACCGTGATCAGGGTGCTGGGTGACGCCGGCCTGCCGGGCTGGGTCTTGCTGCTGATCTCGCTGGTGGCCGCCATCGTGGTGTGCACGCTGCTGAACTTTGCCATCGAGAAGATCGCCTACAAGCCGCTGCGCAATGCGCCGCGCCTGGCGCCGCTGATCACGGCCATGGGCATGAGCCTGCTGCTGCAGACGCTCGCCATGATCATCTGGAAGCCCAACACCAAGCCCTATCCGATCCTGTTGCCGTCCGAGCCCTACTTCATCGGCGGGGCGGTGATCAACCTCACGCAGATCATCATCCTGGTCGTCACGGCGGTCACGCTGGCCGGGCTGATGTACCTGGTCAACCACACCAAGCTGGGGCGCGCGATGCGGGCCACGGCCGAGAACCCTCGCGTGGCCTCGCTGATGGGCGTGAAGCCCGACATGGTGATCTCGGCCACCTTCATCATCGGTGCCGCGCTGGCGGCGCTGGCCGGCGTGATGTATGCGGCCAACTACGGCTCGGTGCAGCACACCATGGGCTTCCTGCCGGGCTT
>Ga0268298_10003346_pt1 | contig 16491 bp, 15 predicted proteins | sample WWTPWeurt_MetaG_FD_194462 | JGI IMG/M metagenome (GOLD analysis project Ga0268298, IMG submission 194462) | Activated sludge microbial communities from WWTP in Nijmegen, Gelderland, Netherland - WWTP Weurt | ecosystem: Engineered > WWTP > Aerobic digester > Activated sludge | place... | reverse complement strand
AACCTAGGGGCCTCCTCCCAATCCTTATCTCTAGGCCGGCGGGAAACGCTCCAACCCGCGACCTGGGGGCCCCCAGAGGCACCGATGACTCCATAAACGATCGGGTTATCGCCGCTGCTATAATTACTGATTGGTTATTTTTGAATAATCGATCCGCTGGATCGCTTGCGGCACTCGACAGGAGCACTCATGGACACACGCAACAAGGGCTTCAACACCAAGCTGGTGCATGCGGGGATCCGCGAGGATGCCCACGGGAGCGTGGTCACGCCCATCTACCAGACCTCCACCTTCGCCTTCCGGAACGCCCAGCAGGGAGCCGATCGGTTCGCGGGAATCGAGGATGGCTACATCTACACCCGCATCGGCAACCCGACGACGGCGGCCCTGGAAGAGAACGTGGCCCAGCTCGAAAACGGCTTCGGGGCCACGGCCATGGCCAGTGGCATGGGTGCCGTGAGCACCGTGTATCTTGCCCTGCTCAGCGCCGGCGACCACATGGTGAGCACGGATTCCGTGTATGGGCCCAGCCGGGGCCTCATGGAGAAGCACATGAGCCGGTTCGGTGTCGAATCCACTTATGTCGACACGTCGGACCTGGAGAACCTGTCCAACGCCATGAAGGTGAACACCAAGCTGGTCTACATCGAGTCCCCTTCCAACCCCGCCATGTCCGTCACGGACATCGCCGCGGCGGCGGAGATCGCCCATGCCGCCGGCGCCCTCCTGGTGGTGGACAACACCTTCGCCAGCCCCCACCTCCAGAAGCCCCTGGATCTCGGCGCGGATCTGGTGCTGCACTCGGTGACGAAGTTCATCAATGGCCATGCCGACATCGTCGGCGGCATCGTCGTGGCGAAAACGGAGGCGCTGCACAAGCAGATCCGCGCCATGCTCATCAACCTGGGCGCCAACATGGACCCCCACCAGTCCTACATGGTGAGTCGCGGCTTGAAGACCCTGGCCCTGCGCGTTGAGCGGGCCGAGGAGAACGCCCGCAAGGTCGCTCCCTGGCTGGAGGCCCATCCGCAGGTCGCCTGGGTGCGCTACATCGGCCTGCCCAGCCATCCCCAGCACGACCTCGCGAAGCGGCAGATGACGGGCTTCGGCTCCATGATCGCCTTCGAGCTGAAGGGGGGCATGGACGCGGGCCGCGTGGTCATGGACAACGTGCATCTCGCAGGGCTGGCCGTATCGCTGGGCGGGGTGGAGACCCTCATCAGCCATCCGGCTTCCATGACCCATGCCAGCATGGCCCGCGAGAACCGCCTGGCGGCTGGAATCACGGATGGACTCGTCCGCCTCTCGGTCGGCATCGAGGATCTCAGCGACATCCTGTCAGATCTGGAGCAGGCCCTCGGGTGCATCGGGCAAGTCCAGCTGGTCGAGGATCCCCAACTGGCAGGGCTGCCCTGAGCAGGCCCCTTCCCCACCCCACGAATAGCCCGGCACTCATCCATTGATTTTGAAATACTTCACAAGCAACCACTGCATAATGCAATGGTGGAGGCGAGCATGAAGCGCTTCGCGAAAAAGGGGCAGGCTGGAGCAGCCTCGGACCAGCTCTCGCATGACCTCCGCACCATCCTCGACTCCATCAATGACGGCGTGTTCACCGTCGATGACCAGTTCCACATCACCTCGTTCAACCGGGCGGCGGCGGAGATCATCGGCATCACGCCAGAAGAGGCCCTGGGGAAACCCTGCTGGCAGGTGTTCAACGCGGACATCTGCGAAGGCGCCTGTGCCCTGAAGGAGACGATGTCCACTGGGACGCCCCTGATCAACAAGCACGTGAACATCCACACCTCGGCCCACCGGAAGGTCTCCATCAACGTCAGCACGGCCCTGCTGCGCAATCAGAGCGGGGATGTGGTCGGGGGCGTGGAGTCCTTCAGGGACCTCACCCTCGTGGAAGAGCTCAGGAAGGCGGTCGAGGGCCGGGCGACCTTCCACCACATGACGTCCGCCAACCACCGGATGTGGGAGATCTTCAAGCTCCTCCCGCTCCTCGCCCAGAGCGACAGCACCGTGCTGATCCAGGGTGAGAGCGGCACCGGCAAGGAACTCATGGCGCGGGCCATCCACGACCTGAGCGCCCGGGCCCGGAAACCACTGGTCACCCTGAATTGCGGGGCCCTGCCCGACACCCTGCTCGAGGCCGAGCTGTTCGGACACAAGGCGGGCGCCTTCACGGACGCCAAGCGGGACCGCAAGGGGCGCATTGCCGCCGCCGAGGGCGGAACGCTGTTCCTGGATGAGATCGGGGACATCTCCGCCCCCCTCCAGGTCCGGCTCCTCCGGGTCATCCAGGAACGGACCTACGAGCCCCTGGGGTCAAATGACTCAGTGAAGGCGAATGTCCGCTTCATCGCGGCCACCCACCGCGACCTCCGCACCGAGGTCAAGGCAGGCCGGTTCCGGGAGGACCTCTTCTACCGCCTGAACGTCATGCAGATTGCAATCCCGCCCCTCCGGGAGCGAAAGGAAGACATTCCGGCCCTGGCACGGCGCTTCCTGGCCCGCCAGATCGCCCTCCACGGCCGGCAGGTCGAGGGTTTCGTCCCCGAGGTGATGGATCGATTCATGCGCCACGCATGGCCTGGCAACATCCGCGAGCTGGAGAACGCCGTGGAGCATGCCTACGTGCTTTGCCGACGGGACCGGATCCAGGTCTCCGACCTCCCCTCGACCTTCGAAGCAGCGGATTTGAACCCATCACCAAAGGGCAGATCGACATCCAGCCAGGACCTGCGGAGCCAGGAGAGCGCCCTGATCCAGGCCGCTCTGGACCGCCACAAGGGGAATCGGACCGCTGCCGCTAGGGAACTGGGCATCCACACCACCACCCTTTGGAGAAAGCTGCGACGCCTGTGATTCGTCCTGCAAGATGCAATGATCGACGGTTTTTCAATCCATGCATTTTGCAGTAAGTCCATGCCCGCTTAACTCGATTGGAATATTTTAATACTGATTTATTTACTGTTGTGATTATTGGCAAGGTTTTGGCTTTGCTCCTACTGCTGGATGCTCTCAAGTGACTTTCCAGTCGTCCATGGACCACGGTCAGCCAATCGTCCATTCAGCCTGAATCCTCTCAGCCAGGAAGGCGGTCCACCAACCGCCGGGGCATCCTGCGCCTCTCGCCAGTCTTCCAGCACTTTCGCCACTGCAGTCGCGGCCGGGATGCGTCTGCCTGAACGAACCCCACACCCACTCAACAGGAGGTCGATATGAAACCCTACAGGATGCATCCAGCGTGGCGCACGGTCCTTGCCCTGCTGGCCATGGGCGGCTTCGCCTTCGGAGCCGGCCAGCAGCAGAAGGAGGGGCGGGTCACCGTGGCGGTGGCAGTGGTCGACATCGAGCCCATCGTCAGGGCGGTGGGTGGCGGACAGGTTGATACCGTGAACCTCTTCAAGGGCTGCATCCTGCGCAAGGACCTTCAGGTGGAGCCCGCGTCGAAGGCCCGCCTGGCGACAGCGGAAGCGGTCGTGTGGACCGGGTTCATGAACGAATCCGCGGCGGTCTCCGACGTGCTTCGCACTGCGGGAAGCGCAGGTCGCAAGGGTGGTGAGCCCAAGTGGATCGATGTGTCCAAGGGGACCGTGCGAACCAACCAGCCCACCTCCACCTGCTTCGGGTCCGTCGATCCCGCGTTCGCCTCCGGAGACCCCTTCTTCTGGCTCAACCCGGAGAACGGTGGCCTCATCGCCCGGAACATCGCCAGGGGTCTTGGTGAGTTGAGACCCTCCAGTCGGGCGATGTTCATGGCCAATGCAGAGGCCTTCCAGAGGGCCCTGGCGAAGGACATCCAGCGGTGGAAGACAGCCTTGAAGCCTCTCCACGGAGTGAAGGTCTTCACGGCGCAGTGCGGCTGGCAGAATTTCTCATCCATGGGCGGGCCCCAGTTCCTGGTCTGCAAGGGGACTCCCGGCGAGCTTCCGAGTCCGCAGACCCTTCTGCTCCACATCAAGCAGATGAAGGCCGACTTCATCCTGGTGGATCCGAATACACCCGCCGAATACGCCGACGCCTTCCGTGAGTACTCCAACCTGAAGGTGATCGAGGTCTCCTCCTCCATCGAGACCATTCGCGGAGCCACGACCTACAGCGCCCTGTTCGACAACTTCATCAGGACCTTGCAGAGCCAGGCCAAGCACTGATCCCTGCTCCTGAAGGCTGACCAAGCCCATCAAGGAAGGACCCCATGAATCATCGACCGACCTGCGCCTCGCGCAGGCTTCAGGAAGGGTCCGCGCCACGCGGAGCCGAGCCAGGGGGAACAAGATGACTGGCCACACCCCAGAGACACTGGCCGATCCTTCGCGGCCCCCGAGCGTCGCCTTCACCCTCCGCCCGATCGGCATCGTTCATCAGGCCCCGAAGAAGCCCGTGCGTCCCCCAAAGTATTTCGCGCCGATCCAGAGGGCCACTCTCGAACTCTTCCGACCCTACCTGCCAGGACTGGCCGGATTGTATGAAGGCGTCGAGCTGTGGGTGGTCACCTGTCACGCCCCGTCCGGCCAGGTCCCCGCAGACGCATGGCAGGGAGGGGACGGCGTTCCTGGCGTCTTCGCGACGACCACCGTGGAACGCCCCAATCCCATCGAATTCCTCCGAGCCAGGCTTGTAGACATCGACCGAGAGCGGGGCCTGCTCCAGGTCGTGGGCCTGGATGTGGAAGAGGGCGCAGCCCTTCTGGACATCCGACTGGCCACCTCTCCCCACCATCGCCTGACAAGACCCGGCGAATGAAAGGACCCGCAGATGAAAGTAGCCGTCGCCATTGATCACCGCTCCGAGATCTCAGCCCACTTTGGGCGGAGTCCTGCCTTCCTCGTCTGCACCGTCCGGGATGGCCGGATCGAGCAGCGCGAAGTCCGCGCCAACGACCAGGCCCCTCCCGAAGGCGCGCCCACCCACCAGGATGGGCACCCGCATGCCCATGCGCACGATCACAGCCGGTTCGTCCGCCTGCTGGGGGACTGCAGAGCCGTGATCGGCCTCGGCATGGGATCCGGGGCACGCATCGCCCTGGAGTCCGCCGGAATCACGGTGCGGATCCTTTCCGCTCCCTGTGCGCCCGAGGAAGCAGTCCTTCAGTTCGAGTCCGGCCTGCTCGACCCTGACCCGGGCCGGTCCTGTGGATGCCGTGGCCATGCGCAGCCTACCCCACAGTGACCCAGGCGGAATGGGTCTCGGACCCTTCTGACCGCTCTCGCGCCATTCCCTTCCAGAAACCCCGGCGGCGCATCCTTCGCCTGCGCCAGCGGCTTGCCTCGTCCGATCCCAGGGATCCGTGCACTCACGTTCTTGACTCTGCACTCAGGAGAATTCATGCCTCATCCAACCAGAAAGCCGTGGTTCATCTGGCTGCCGCGAACATTTCGAACCTTGATATGCCTTGCGGTGCTCCCGTCCACGGCGGTCCAGGCCCAGCAGCCTGACCTACCGGTTCCCACTGGCCATGGTTCCTACACCGCGCTCCACTTGACCAAGAAGCGACGTCTCACGGCGGATCACAGCAAGTTCAAGATCCTCCAAGGCCCCTTCAAGGAAGGTGACGGCCCTGCCGTGACGCGAGCCTGCCTGACCTGCCACACCAAGGCCGCCGAGCAGGTCATGGCGACGTCGCATTGGACCTGGAATGTGGCCAAGGACGGCAAGGATGGCTACGGGAAGTCCACCCATCTGGTGAACAACTACTGCATCTCCATCATCGGCGGAAACACCGAATCCTGCGCCCGCTGCCATGCCGGCTACGGGTACAAGGACAAGACCTTCGATTTCACCCGCCAGGAGAACGTGGACTGCCTCGTCTGCCACGACACCACTGGCGACTACGAAAAGGAGAAGGGGGGATGGCCCAATCCCGCCGTGCCCCTGGCGGACGTGGCCCAGAAGGTCGGCGCCCCCACCAACAGGAACTGCGGCGTGTGCCACTTCTTCGGCGGCGGCGGCGACGCCACCAAGCATGGGGACCTGGATGACACCATCCTGAAGGCGCCCCGGGCCGAGGACGTGCACATGTCCAAACAGGGCGCGGGCATGGACTGCGTGGACTGCCATGTTTCCGATGCCCACCAGGTGGGCGGCCCGAACTATGTCATTCCGGCGGATCGCCGCGAGCAGCCCAAGTTCCCCGGTGAGAGCGTGTCCCGGATGTCCTGCGCGGCCTGCCATTCGGATTCGCCGCATAAATCCTACGTCCTGAATCGCCACTACCAGAAGGTCGCCTGCCAGACCTGCCACATCCCCGCCTTCGCCCGGGGCACGCTGCCCACCAACACCTACTGGGACTGGGCCACCGCCGGCCGCTTGAAGAATGGGCGCGGCTACAAGGAAGAGGATGCCAATGGCTATGAGTCTTACAACAGCATCCATGGCGAGATGCTCTGGCAGCGGGACGTCAAGCCAGCCTATGTCTGGTACAACGGCAATCTGAAGTTCACCCGCCTGACGGACACCATCACCATTCCGGCAGACGGCAAAGTCGTGCTGAACCCCGCCGAGGGTTCCTACGCCGATCCCAACGCCAAGATCTGGCCCTTCAAGTTCCATGAAGGCAGCCAGCCCTACGACACGCTCCAGAACAAGTTCGTAGCGCCCTACACCGCCGGTCCCAAGGGCTCCGGCGCCTATTGGGGCGACTGGAACTGGGACATCGCCATCAAGATGGGCATGGAAACCGCCGGGCTGCCCTACAGCGGGAAGTACGGCTTCGTGAAGACCACCATGCTCTGGCCCATCACCCACATGGTGGCGCCCAAGGAGCAGGCCCTCGCCTGCACCGAGTGCCACAGCCGGAATGGTCGCCTGGCTTCGGTCCCGGGGTTCTACCTCCTGGGCCGTGACCGGGGGACCGGCATCGATGCCATTGGGCTCGGCATGGTCATCCTCACCATCCTCGGCGTGGGTATCCACGGCCTGATCCGCTTTCTCCACAAGTAGCCCCGGGAGCCTCCATGCGACGCATCGTCCTGTATGAAACCTTCGAACGTCTCTGGCACTGGGCCCAGGCACTGATGATCATCCTCCTGATGCTCACGGGCTTCGAGATCCGAGGCTTCGGGTTCCACCTCTTCGGCTTCCAGAGGGCCGTCTCCCTGCACAACATCCTCGCCGTGGCCTTGATTGTTCTCATCGTCTTCGCCATCTTCTGGCACATCACCACCGGCGAGTGGCGCCAGTACATCCCCACCCGGAAGTTCCTGAGGGAGATGATCGCCTTCTACCTCACCGGCATCTTCAAGGGTGCACCCCACCCGGTGAAGAAGCATCGGATGGCCAAGCTGAATCCCTTGCAGCGGCTGGCCTACCTGGGCTTCAAGGTTTTGATCCTCCCCGTTCAAGCCACTACGGGTGCCCTGTACTACTTCTATCCGAACCTGCAGCATGCGCTGGGTTGGTCGCCCAGCTCGCTTTGGTTCATTGCCGTCATCCATGTGCTTGGCGCCTTCGGCCTCGTGGCCTTCCTCATTGGCCACGTCTATCTGACGACCACGGGGCATACACCCCTGACCAACATCTTCGCGATGATCACCGGCTGGGAAGACCTGCAGGACGATGCCTATTTTGAGGAGAGTTGAGGCGGCCTCGCGGTGACAGGTGGTCCATGGAATTGATCTGCTGGAGGCGACCTGGGGCGAACCGGGTTGCCCCCGGTCGGCCAGTCCCGGTCCCTCCCAGTCATTGGCACCCCTGTGACGAAACCACGGGTCGATTGCCGTCAGTCCTCCCGGAGTCTCGCGTCACTCCGCTTGGGGACGGATGGCCCCCTGGAGGCACTCCCTGATGGTCTGGCTCATGGCGCTCCAGTCGAATGGCTTCTGAACCAATCGGGTGACCCGGACCATCTGGAAGCTATCGTGCTCAATCCGTTCGCTGTAGCCGGTGCACAGGATCAGGGGGAGATCTGGTCGCACTGCCAGGAGAGATTGGGCCACCAGGTCACCTGTCATGCCCGGCATGGTCATATCTGTCATGACCAGGTCGACGCCTAGGGGGTCGGCTTCAAACCAGCGAATGGCCTCCAGCGGATTCGTGAAGGTGATGGGCGTGTAGCCAAGGTCCTCCAGCATCTCTTCGGCCAATTCGCAGAGAATCCTTTCGTCATCGATGAACAGGATGCGTCCGGAACCATGCTCACGTCGAGCCTGCTCGCCCCCTGGGCCGAAGTGAGTGGCGTGGTGGACGGGCAGGAGGATTTCGAAGGTGGAACCCATCCCCGGACTGGACTGCACACTGACAAGGCCATTCATGGAGGCCACCAACCCGTGAACGACGGCCAGCCCCATTCCGGTTCCGCCAGTGGAGGCCCGGGTTGTGAAAAAGGGTTCGAATATCCTCGCCGCGACCTCAGGTGACATCCCGCAGCCGGAGTCTGAAACGCGTATCCGAACATACCGACCTGGTGAAAGATCAGGCCGAGAACATTGGGACCCGGATCCGATTTCCTGCTCATCAAGGCTTACGGAAAGAACGCCAGATCCACCTCTCATGGCCTGCATGCCGTTGGTGCAGAGGTTGACGATGATCCGTTGCAGCTCCGTGGCATCGGCGAGGACTGAAGCTTCCGAGCCGATCTCCTGCTTGATCGTGATGGAGGCGGGGATGGTGGCCCGGATGAAGCGGAGGGCCTCGCCCAGGACGCCCCGGACCTCGATGGACCTGCGTTCCTGTGATTTGCATCGGCTGAAGGCCATGATCTGCTGCACCAGGTCCCTGGCCCGATCGGTGGCGCGGAGAATCCCGTCGAGGGAGGCGCTGAGCCTGGTGTCCTTGGCTTGGACCTGTGCGATCTCGGCGAACCCCCGGATGGCCATGAGCATGTTGTTGAAGTCGTGTGCGATCCCGCCCGCCAGATTGCCGATGGCCTCCATGCGGTGGGACTGCTCCATGCGCTGTTCGAGTTCCACCTGCCGGGTGATGTCTCGATGCGTCCCGATGAAGCCAAGGAGTTTCCCCTGCCCGTCCCGCAAGGCGGCGATGCGGCTTTCAAGGATGATGACGGCGCCGGCCTTGGTGCGACCGGGAAAGCGCCCCTGCCACTGCCCGGTGTCTCGGACACTGGTTTTCAGTTCCTGGTGGAGGGGGGCGTTCATCCCGCTGCCCAACAGTTCCAGAGGATGACGGCCCAGGGCCTCCTCGGTGGAATACCCCGTGCTGGCGGTGAAGGCGGCATTCACATAGGTGATGCACCCCGTCGGATCGGCCATCACGATTTCATCCCCGGACTGATCCACGGCCTGTCCCAGTTGCAGCAGCCGAGCCATGGCTTCGTGGTGTTCCTTGCGGACCATGGCCTCCCGCAATTCCCTTTCAATGGCGGGCACCAGCCGCTCCAGGCGGTCCTTCTTCACGAAGTCGTTGGCTCCCCGGCGCATGAGGTCGGTCGCCCGTTCCTCGCCGATCTCCCCGGTGACCAGGATGAACGGGGTTTCGTCCTTCCGCTCCCGGAGGAGCCCAAGCGCTTCGCCCCCGTTGAAACGGGGCAGATTGAAATCAGAGAGGATGACATCCCAGGTGCTCTCTGAAATGGCCTGAAGGAACTCCTCCCGCGTCTGGACCCGTCGCAGCTCAACGCGGAGCCCACCCCGCTCCAGGGTCCGCAGGATCAGGGCGGCATCATCCTCCTGATCCTCCAGAAGCAGCAGGTCCAGGCAGTCCTTCACCGGCCCCCTCCACTGCCATTGGCGGACTGGTTCAGCACGAGCCAGTACATCCCCAGGTTCCGGATGGCCTCCATGAACTGGTCGAAATCCACCGGTTTCCGAATGTAGCTGTTCGCGCCCAGCCTGTAGCTCTCGACCAGGTCGCGGTCTTCACTCGAGGTGGTGAGGATGACGACAGGCAGAATCCGCGTGCCTGCATTCCCCCGGATCCGCTGGAGGACTTCCAGACCATGCAGTTTCGGCAGCTTCAGATCGAGCAGGACCACCTCCGGCAGGTCCGTGGGGTCCCGCTCGGCGAATGCACCCATGGCGAAGAGGAAGTCCAGGGCCTCCACGCCATCTCGGGTGACCACCACCTTGTTGGCAATGTTGTTCTTGCGCAGGGCCCGCAGGGTGAGAGCCTCGTCATCCAGGTTGTCTTCCACCAGCAGGATGTATTTCTCCATGTCAGTCTCCTCCCAGGGTGAAGATGAAGGTCGAGCCCTGGCCCGGCATGGACTCAGCCCGAATGGTCCCGCCGTGTCTCTGGAGAATCCGCTGCACCGTGGCCAGACCGATGCCGGTGCCTGGGAACTCTTCCGTGGTATGCAGCCTCTGGAAGGCCCCGAACAGCTTGTCGGCATAGGCCATGTCGAAACCCACCCCATTGTCGCGGACATAGAAGGTGCGCCGTCCATCTAGGCTCATCGAACCGAACTCAATCCTCGGCGCGGGCGCCTTGGAACTAAATTTGAATGCATTGCCCAGCAGGTTCTCCAGGACCGACCGAATCAGGGCGGCGTCTCCCCGCCCCCGCAGACCGAGCTGGATGGTGAACTCGGCCTTCGAGCCGGGGGCCCCCTCACGAAGCTCATGGGCGATTTCTTCGACCAGCTGTGAGAGGTCCAGGTCCCGCGGCTCGATCTCTCGACGCGCGGATCGGCTCAGTTTCAGCAGGTCCTCGATGAGATCTCCCATGCGTCCGCATCCCCGGCGGATCCGCTTCAGGTAGTCGATTTCCTGCTCATTCAGCTTCGCCCCGCAATCCTCCTCGAGGGCACGGCTGAAGCCGTCGATGGCCCGGAGCGGGGCACGCAAGTCATGGGACACCGAATAGGAGAAGGCATCGAGTTCACGGTTGGCCGATTGGAGCTGGGTGGTCCGCTCCTCGACCCGTTGTTCCAGGCTGCGATTCAGATCCCGGACTTCGGTCTCGGCCCTCAGGCGCTCCTGCACCTCACCCTCCAGAGCCAGGGTCCTGTCCCGGACCAGGCTGCGAAGACGAGTATTGAAGAGAATCAGGGCCATCAGGCCAAGGAGGCCACCCAAGAAGGCACCCGTCGCCAGGAATGCCGCCTGACGCTCGTCGCTGAGCGGCGCCCGGATGATCTCCACGGCCCTGATCACTCCTGCTTGTTCATTGAAACCGCCATCTCCAGAGTAGAGGGCCTGCAGCCCAAGCGGCGCATCCTGTCGCCTGCCATGACAACGAAGACAGGCTTGGCCGGTTTCCAGAAACGGCATGGCATGCAGCAGGAAGGGTTTCCCGTCTACCTGGACCTCCTGACGGTACTCGCGTTTGCTTTTGTCTTCATTGAACATGCGCAACAGGCCGCTCTCCATCGGGGTGGCCTTGTTCAGCGGATTGCGAGGATTGTCCGAGGCGATTTTGTAATAGATGGGGGGGCGCCCTTCCTTCACCCGCTCCTCGTTGTAGAAACCATGCATCACCCGCACGATATGGGACGACGAGAAAATGATGGGATCGTAATAGTCCAAGGCGACTTTCTGCTCGCCTTGGGCCTTGAAAAAGGTTGGATGCATGACCTCCTGGATGTACCGATGAAGGCCGCGGTGCGTCAGAAGCACATTCCGAATGTTGTCCTCCGCCCGTCCCGTGACATAGGCCGACACGGCAGCGAAGGCCAAGCCGGTCGCGACGACCGCACCGGCCACGGCAGCCAGCGTCCAAGCGACTGCCCCAGGCTTCCTGTGTTCCACTCCCGTCATCTGCACATCCAAGGTAGGCAATCCATTAAGGATCGGCAGGTCGATCAGGCTGATCAAATTCTGTGCGGGGTCGCCACCTGAATGGTTCACGAGCCGGGTCATCGCCTTCCTGCCACCCATGGGGCCTGAGCCGGACACAAAGGACTGGGTGTGGGGTATCGTCGGGGTCATCTCCCCGCGTGACCGAGCCGCCATGACCCCCCAGGCCGACCTCCGACATCTGATCTGCACACTCTCCGACGCCCTGGACCTGGTGGGCGTGGATGATGTGGGCCATGGCAAGCGGGTGGGCGTCATGGCCGCGGAGTGCGGAAGGCTGGCCGGGCTGGACCCGGAGGAGGTCACCTTCCTCTTCGACCTCGGCATGCTCCACGACATCGGCGTGTCATCCACCCAGATCCACCACCACATCCTCACCACCTTCGCCGCGCCGGATGCCCAGGCCCACTGCGATACCGGCGCCTCGCTGCTGGCCAGCTTCCAGCCCCTGGCCTCCCTCGCCCCGGCGGTGAAGCGCCACCACACTCCCTGGACCCGGCTGGTCGAAGAGGGGACCGACCCCGCCCTCGCCTGGCAGGCCAACCTGGTCTTCCTGGTGGATCGCGTGGATGCCCTCGCCGCCACCCATCACGCCCAGGGCTCGACCCTGCTCCACTCCCCGGCGATCCGGGAGCGGATCCGGCAGCATGCGGGGGCCGACTTCAACCCGGACCTGGTGGACCTCTTCCTGGAGACCTCGAGCTCAGAGGCCTTCTGGCTGATGCTGGAACCTCGGCCCATGAACGACTTCATCCAGGAGGTGCACAGCCAGCGGCTGGGCTACACGGCCAGCATGGGCGACCTCCGGCAACTGGCGGAGATCTTCTCGCGCATCGTGGATGCCAAGAGCCCCTTCACCGCCGAGCACTCCCTGGGCGTGGCTGAGCTCTCCCGCTTCCTGGCCCGGAAGCTGGAGCTGGGGGAGAGCAGCCAGCGCCAGCTCGAGATCGCGGGGCTGCTGCACGACGTGGGGAAGCTGCGCGTGCCGGATGAGATCCTGGACAAGCCGGGCCAGCTGGACTGGCGGGAGCGGCAGGTCATCAACACCCACAGCTTCGAGACCTACCAGATCCTGCGCCACCTCCACGGGTTCGAGGAGATCGCCCAATGGACCGCCCACCACCACGAGGCCCCGGGCGGTGGCGGCTACCCCTTCCACCTGGATGCCCGCCTGCTGCCCCTGGAGGCCCGCATCCTCCGCATCGCGGACATCTTCCAGGCCATGGTGCAGGACCGGCCCTACCGGAAGGGGCTCGACCAGACCCAGGCCTTGGCCTTCATGACGAACCTCTCGGCCCGGGGACTGGCGGAACCGGAGATCGTGGCCCACCTCGTCTCCTGCGCCGACGAGGCCATGGCGGCAGCCCATGCCGGCATCCGCCGCGAGCAGGACTGAGCCTCCGACCTACTGGCAGAGCTTCCCACCCAGAGGCTTCCCGCCCAGCAGGTGGAAGTGCAGATGGAAGACCGTCTGGCCGCCATCGGCGCCGCAGTTGCTGATGAGGCGCCAGCCGCTGGCCTGAACCCCGTGCTCTTCAGCCAGCTTGGCAGCCAGGCGGGGGATCCGGGCGGTGGCGGCCTCGGCTTCCGGGGTCAGATCCCCCAGGCCCTCGCAGTGCACCTTCGGAATGATCAACAGGTGGACTGGCGCCTGCGGGAAGATGTCCTTGAAGGCGATGAGAGTATCGTCTTCGTACACGATGGCCGAGGGGATCTCCTTCGCTGCGATCTTGCAGAACAGACAGCCGCTCGTAAGGGCGCTCATCAGGACCTCCGATGTTCCACATCATCTTGCACCAGCCCGAGATTCCGCAAAACACGGGAAGCATCGGCCGCCTCTGCGTGAACAACGGGGCGAAGCTCCACCTCGTGCATCCGCTGGGCTTCGAGACCACGGACGCCCAGGTGCGCCGGGCCGGCCTGGACTACTGGGAGAAGCTGGACCCCACCCACTACGAGAGCTGGGACGACTTCCTGGCGCGAAACCCGGCGAAGCGGCTGTGGTTCTTCAGCACCAAGGGCGCCCGGCGCCACACCCAGGTGCCCTGGGCCTACGGCGATGGCCTGGTCTTCGGCCGCGAGACCGTGGGCCTTCCGGCCGACCTGCTGGAAGCCAACCGGGACCACCTCGTGCGCATCCCCATGCTGGGCGACCACCACCGCAGCCTCAACCAGGCCCAGGCCGCGGCCATTGGCCTTTACGAGGCCCTGAGGCAGACTGAGAATTGGTAACCCACCGTTCCATGGCATGCATTGAGGCTTTGGATCTGTTCTAGAAAAACCATTCCACCACGAAGACAGGAAGACCACGAAGCGATTCGGTCATCCCGCCTTTCCGCTTTTCTTCGTGGTCTTCGCGTCTTCGTGGTGAATCTTTTCATGACCCGAGCCGAATGCCTTTGGAGTTTCCCATGAGCCCAGCACCGATCCGCGTCGTCATCGCCAAGCCCGGCCTGGATGGGCATGACCGCGGCGCCAAGGTCGTGGCCCGGGCCCTGCGCGACGCTGGCATGGAGGTGATCTACACCGGCCTGCGGCAGACGCCCCAGCAGATCGCCGCCGCCGTGGTGCAGGAGGATGCCCGCGTGCTGGGCATGAGCATCCTCAGCGGCGCCCACAACCAGATCTTCCCCGAGGTGCTGCGGTTGCTGAAGGAGCAGGGCGCGGACGACGTGCTGGTCTTCGCCGGCGGCATCATCCCCGACGAGGACATCCCGGCGCTGAAGGCCCAGGGCATCCGCGAGATCTTCCAGCCCGGCACCAACACCGATGACATCGTGGCCTTCATCCGCAGCGCGATCAAAGACTGATGGCGAAGACCAGTCCCCATTTCGAGTGCACGGCCTGCGGTGCCCGCCACCCCAAAGCCATGGGGAAGTGCACGGCCTGCGGCACCTGGGACACCGTGCAGGAGGTGCGGGGCGCCCTGAAGCGCGACCTCCAGCGGGCCGGCTCCGCCTACGCGCAGAGCCACTACTCAGGGCCGGTGGCGCTGCCGGATGTGGATGTGACCGACACCGAGCGCGTACCCACGGGCCTGCGTGAGCTGGACCGCGTCCTGGGTGGCGGCGTGGTGCCGGGCATGGTGGCCCTGCTGGGCGGCGAGCCGGGCATCGGCAAGTCGACGCTGCTGTTGCAGTGGGCTGCCACGACCTCGGGCACGGTGCTCTATGCCAGCGGCGAGGAGAGCGAGCGCCAGATCAAGCTGCGGGCCCAGCGTCTGGGGGCGGAGAACCCCGGCATCCACCTGCTGGCGGAAACGGATGTGCGTCGCATCCTCGAGGAGGCCGAGCGCATGAAGCCGGGCCTGCTGCTGGTGGACAGCATCCAGACCCTCTTCGATCCCGAGTTCGAGAGCAGCGCCGGCAGCGTGAGCCAGGTTCGGGGCTGCGCGGCCCTGCTCACCCGCTGGGCGAAAACGACTGGCACCCCCCTGGTTCTCGTGGGCCACGTCACCAAGGACGGCAGCCTCGCAGGGCCCAAGGTGCTGGAGCACCTGGTGGACACCGTGCTGGCCTTCGAGGGGGACAGGCACCACCACCACCGCCTGCTGCGGGCCCTCAAGAACCGCTTCGGCGCGGCCTTCGAACTGGGCGTCTTCGCCATGACCGAAAAGGGTCTGGTGCCCGCCGAGGGCAATCCCTTCTTCCTGGACGCCGAGCCCCGGCCCGGCTGCGCGGCCACCGTGGTGCTCAGCGGCACCCGGCCCATGGTGGTGGAGATCCAGGCCCTGGTGGCCTCCGCGGGCCTGGGCATCCCCCGCCGCACGGCCCTGGGCATCGACGGGCAGCGGCTGTCCATGCTCTGCGCCGTGGCCGAGCGCCGGGGCGGCGTGCAGCTGCACGACCGCGACGTCTACGTGAACGTGGCCGGCGGCCTGGAGATCGAGGATCCCGCTGCGGACCTGGCCGTCATCGCCGCGCTCTGCAGCAGCGCGGGCGGCCGGCTGCTGGCGGAGAAGTGCCTCTTCATGGGCGAGGTGGGCCTCACGGGCGAGGTGCGCCCCGTGGCCCAGCTGCCCCTGCGCCTCCAGGAGGGCGCCCGCCTTGGTTTCGCCTGCGCCGCCGTGCCTCGCCTGGGCTTTGAGGGCAAGAGCCCCCTGGAGCTGTTCCTCGAGACGAGCGTCGAGCGCCTGCGTGGCAAGGCCTGGCTGAAGGGCGTGGTGGAGGAGTAGATTCCGGACAGACGCCGCCGGGGTGGAAGATCCTGGACTTTCCCGCATCCAAGGGAGCACACGGATGGGAGTGCCATGCCTGCCTTGAGGGTCCTCTGGCTTTTAATAGCGCTGGTTGCAACGTGGTTCCCTGGCCGGGCCGCGGCCCTGGAGCGCATCCCGTCGACACGGCTCAAACGCGAGATTCCAGTCGCCCTGCATGTGCCAAAGGAGGCGGTGATCCAACGCTGGACGGCCGCCCACCCGGGTCAGCCCATGCAGCTGGTGCTCTTCCTCCCGGGTGCCTGGGACGGCCCCGAGGATTTCCTGCGGGAGGGCCTGGCAGCCTTCCTGGCAGACCGGGAGGCGAAGGGTGAGCTGCCGCCCAGTCTCTGGGTGGCGGTCACGCACTTCCAGAGCTGGTACGCGGATCGCGCCGATGGTTCCTTTCCCTACGAGCGCTTCCTCATGGACGAGCTGCTGCCCCTGCTGGAAGCCCGGCACCCGGGCTTTGGCGGGACGCCTCAGGCCCGCTCCCTCGCGGGCCTCAGCATGGGCGGGTTCGGCGCCCTGAACCTCGCGGCCCGCACCGGGGCCTTCTCCCGCTGCCTCGCCCTGTCTCCGGCCTTCGTG
>Ga0268298_10003345_pt1 | contig 16491 bp, 16 predicted proteins | sample WWTPWeurt_MetaG_FD_194462 | JGI IMG/M metagenome (GOLD analysis project Ga0268298, IMG submission 194462) | Activated sludge microbial communities from WWTP in Nijmegen, Gelderland, Netherland - WWTP Weurt | ecosystem: Engineered > WWTP > Aerobic digester > Activated sludge | place... | reverse complement strand
GAATCCCTTTGAATTGAAGGAGTGCGGGGCCATTTTGAAACTGAACCCCTTCTTGCCTCCCATCCCAGGCCGAAAGGACTCCCCCTATCCCGATTTCGAGCCTGTGGAACAGGGCCATGGAGGCCCCGTAACCCAGCGTGGCACCAAACCCTCTTTCGTCGGTGGCGGGCAACAAAAGGACATCCGCAACATGAACATACGCTGAAAAATAATCAATGCGATTGCAGGGAACAGGCGACTTGTCACACCTCCCCCCAAACGCGATCCGAAACGCCGGCGACGGCAAAGAAGACGAAACAGACCGTTCCGCATCCGCATTCCGCACCATTCCGAGCAGAACACAGAACAAAACCAAAAAGGGAAACCACCGTCGCACGGGGCGGAGACTACCGCAGTTCGATAAGATAGATCCCAGATTTTTTTCGCGTTTGTTGAAGCCCTTACCGAGTGCGGAAACGGGGGCAATCCCAAGGCTCGAATGATCCGCGACCGCTCTCTGCTGAACTTATCGCATTAGGAGGACTGTCGCTGGTCGGCCCCGGCCAATTCTTCGTCGGTCAGAACCATCTGTGACCATCTGAATGGTCTAGAGCCCTAGCGTCCGATGTAACCCCCAAACCCCCGCTTTCCCCCCCGTACTTTACAATATCCCGTCGGGGAAATACTTTTTGGGTTGACGGACCTCAAGCCCGCGAACATTTTTGTGGTTCAGCAGGGGGATGCGGAGGTGGTGAAGGTTGTGGACTTTGGGATTGCGACGCAGGCGAACACAGGGCAAGGCGGCGCGCGGCTCACGGCACCTGGGATGGTTTTGGGTACTGCGGAATACATGGCCCCCGAACAAGCCCAAGGCCTTCCCGTGGATCACCGCTTGGACCAATACGCCCTCGGCTGCATTTTGTGGGAAATGTTGACGGGGAAGGTGCCGTTTGATGGGGGGCATCCGACGGCGACGATGCTGAAGCATTTGACGGACAGGGCGAAAGCGCCGAGCGAGGTCGTGCCGCATCTGCGCATTCCACCTGATCTGGATCAGATCGTTCTGCGCGCGATGGCCAAAGATCCCAAAGATCGCTTCTCGTCGATGGCCAAGTTGGAGGAGGCGCTGGCCACGCAGTTTGGCAGTTTGAAACAGCGATCTCCCTCGACGGCGGACCTTCAACTGGTGCGTCTTGTGCCTCCGCAAAATTTGCGGAATCGACTGGTGGCCGTCGGGTCACTGGCGACGGTGCTTTTGCTGGGAAGTGGTCTTATGGTGCGCTGGATTCTCTCGAAGCCTCAGAGTTCGGTGCAGGCAAGGGTTGTGTCACAAGGTGGGTCAGTCGTGCATTGGCGAGTTGCAACCGAGCCGACGGGCGCAGAAGTGATTCGGGTCGCGGACGGACACAAATTGGGAATGACTCCGTGGCAAGCAGACGAAACACAAAGCGGAGAACCCCTTTTGATCGAGCTGAGGAAGTCGGGGTTTGTCAGCAAGCAGGTCAAGCTCAGTCGCAAAGCGGATGAGGAACGCGCGGAAGTGCTGGTGCCACAACACCGCAGAGACAGAGATAGAGACAGGGACAGAGACTCGAAATCGTCCACCAAAAAGAGCGGAAGGAAACACAAAACACGCGACAATGATCAAGTCATTGTGGTCGATTGAGTGTGAGCCATGGTGGAACAAGCTTCTGTTTTCAAAAGGGGAGTGGAACGGACACCGGCTCTGTATTGGGCTGTGTGTGTGTGTGTATGCGCAACGCTTCTTGTTGGGAGTCGCCCCGCACAGGCCGAGGACTTCGACTCGGTGTTTCAACGGGGTCTGTCTCTGTATCAAAAAAAGGACTATGCGGCGGCCATCGATGCGTTCCAGGCTGCCTACAAAGTGCGACAGTTTCCTCGTGTCTTGCTGAACATTGCGCAGGTGTATCGAAAAATGGGGGAGGCGGCGAAGGCGCTCGATTATTACGAACAGTATTTGCGCGCAGAGCCCAAGATGCCCGCCAAGATTCGGCACGATGTGGAACAGTACGTGAGCCAAACCAAGGCTCTGTTGGCTGCCACCAGTCTGCAAGATGAAGCGGATCGGAGATCGGAGCCCGCGCCGTTGGGATTTGACAAGCAAACAGGGAATGCTCTGCCGGGCTACGTTCAGGGTTTTGAATCCCGACAGAAACGAAAAAAGGCGCTCACCATCGGTCTGATTGCCGGCGGAGCGGCGGCAGCGGTCATCTTGGGAGTCGGTTTGGGGGTCGGTTTGCACATCCGAAACAAGCTGCCAGATGGACTGGTAGTCTTTGAGTACTGAAGACAGAACAGAAAAAGGGAGGAGGGTTGCCATGAAACCTGTGTTTTCCTATGCGGGTTTGTCTCGAATAGCGACGGTGGCAACAGCCTTTCTGTTTTCGGGATGTGGCGAACATGTGGTCGTGTTGGAACTATCCAATTTGTCTTCGGACGCGACCGCTGTTTCGGCCTATTACAAAATCGAAACGGATTCCTATCGGGCTCAGTCCATCGCGACCACACAACTTCTGTCGGGCAAACCCGCGTTGGGTTTTCGGGCCCCCGCAGGTCGTGATGGGACGATGAACATCCAGGTGTTTGGGTACAAAAACCAGATTCCGTGCGCGCTCAGCAAAGGCAACACCGATGTGAATGTAGGGGGCGCGGGAAAAATCACGACACAACTGGTGCTCGACAACGGAGCCTCAGGGGGTGGATGTTTGGCGGGAGATGCGCCCGTGCGGTACCCGGCGGATGCCAAAGTGTGGGCGGCTGCAGCAAACGATGTCTGGATCGTGGGCAAAGACGCGGCTGTGTTGCATTGGAATGGAGCTCTGTTCCGCGAAATCGCCCTCCCAGACAGCGTAACCGGCACCCCACGTCCCACCTGGAACGCCGTCCGAGGGGACAGCCAAGGCAATGTTTGGTTTGTCGGGGATTCCGATGCTGTCGTCCAACTCGACAAACAAGGCCAAGCCACACGAATCAAGTACTCGGCCACGCCTTCTGAGTCCGTCAAATGGACCGGCGTCTATGTTGAAAACGGGGAGGCCCTTCTTTCGGGGACGAATGCCGGCGAATCTCGCGGATACGTTGGAGATTACGCTCGGACCAAAACGAGCGTGGATGTCAATCCTACAGGCGCAACAGGCACCATCGCTGAGAAGTTTCCCGTTTACGGATTGCTTGCAATGGATTGCACGTCGTTGGCTAATTGTTGGTTTGTTGGCGAAGGTAGCACCGTTGTGCAATTGCAGAACAGAACCACTATGCTTAAGAATGACGTTGACGATGAAGACACATGCGGGAGCCCAGATACTACTTATCGAATAGTGAAGGTATTGGCAAATACTGACCAGACGAAAGTGAAACTCATTCGGAATGATTCTGGAAATAATCTTCTGGATTTCTTTGACTGGAAAACAAAGTGCTTTGTTTATCAGCCAAGCAATCGAAAACTATCCTCTTTTGTTGGTTTGCATGGAAAAGACGGGAGTGATCCGATTGTCGTAGAAACGGATCGCATGTACCGCTGGAATGCGATGGGGTTGGTTCCTTTGCCGAATCCGCCGAAGGGGGTGTGGCAGTCGGTTTCAGCGGTGGCGGGAGGTGGGTTTTTTGCGACGGCAGTGGATGGTCGGATCTATTACGGAACGCTTTCTCCGTAACTGCGCAGATCATTCATTCGACCGAATGGAACGGGTAGCTTTGTCTACGTTTCCTTTCGTTTTGCAGACCGCGTGAAGAGAACTACACAAGCAAATGCCAATTCATTGGTATCCTTGACTTAAATTCTGAAGCCATAGTCAAAAAGTCCGTCTATGTCCATGTCTGTGTATGTGCGTTTCGGCTGTTGGAGACATCTATTTAATAGATTTACCCTGCAAGCCAATTGACACATACATCGGCCTTCGATTTATGATCGAACCGGGCTACTTAAACGAGGGGGGAACCGATGAAGAAAAAACGCTTTATTTGGTCATTGTTACCCGGTTTGTTCCTGTTGGTCGGGGTTGCGGCTGGGTACGGCTCAGCCGGATGCAACGACAACACGATCGGAGGAGATGACCCAAACGGCGGCACAGATGACACGCCGGACATGTCAGAAGATCCCAATTCTTCGACGGCGAAGTGCGCTGCGATCAACGCAAACTGCGGTTTGATCAGCGATGGCCGAGGGGGAACGATCGACTGCGGAACGTGTACGGCACCGCAAACGTGCGGTGGCGGCGGCACGTTCTTTCAATGCGGCGGAACATCGGGCAGTTGCGTCCCCAAAACCCAAGCGGAAGCCTGCGCCGGAAAGAACTGCGGTGAAGTCACGGACGGTTGCGAGAGCACGCTCACTTGCGGAACTTGCACGGCCCCGGAAACCTGCGGCGGCGGCAGCACGCCGTTTGTTTGCGGAACGGGTGGCGGAACGTGTACACCGACGACGTGTACGGCTCTTAACACAAATTGCGGGACGCCTGGCGACGGCTGCGGCGGGACGTTGAACTGCGGAACGTGCACGGCCCCTCAAACCTGCGGCGGCGGCGGCACTGCAGGTCAATGCGGGCAACCGACGTGTACGCCGTTTGCGACCTGCGCTCAGGCGGGCGCAAACTGCGGTTATGCAGGCGACGGCTGCGGCGGCATCATCGGCGGCATTGGAGGTCCGGGCTGTGGCAGTTGCCCGAGTGGACAGATTTGCGGTGCCAACGGCCAGGCCAACAAGTGCGGCGTTCCGGCACCGGTTTGCACGAACCTGTGCAAAAACCAGGTGGCTTGCGACGGTGGGACGACGCGGCTCACGGGCACGGTGACGGCACCAGGGCACGACAACACGGCGACGTGGGGAGTTCCAGACCCAATTCCGAACGCGCTCGTGTACGTGCCAAATGCAGCGGTGCAGGCGTTTACGCCGGGTGTGACGTGCGATCAGTGTGGTTCGGACGTGTCCGGCTCTCCGCTTGTGACCACGTATTCGGGCATCGACGGCAAATTCACGCTCGACAACGTGCCGTGCGGCGTTCCGATTCCGCTGGTGATCCAGCTTGGAAGGTGGCGGCGGCAGGTGACGATTCCTGCGGTCGCTTGCTGTTCCTCGACGGCACTCACGACGACGCAGACGCGATTGCCGCGCAACAAGACGGAAGGCGACATTCCTTCGATCGCGGTGGTCACGGGCAGCGCCGATCCGATGGAGTGCATTTTGCCGAAGATCGGCATCGACACCAGCGAGTTCACCGATCCGACGGGCACGGGCCGCGTCAACTTCTACCGCACCAACGGCGTGACGATCAGCGGTTCAACACCGACGGCAGCGACTCTGTTTGGCAACCTCACGACGATGAAGAAATACGATCTGATCATTCTCGATTGCGAGGGGAGTGCTCAGGACAAGTCGGCGTATTACAACAACTTGCTGAACTACACGGCGGCAGGAGGGCGCATCTACACGACGCACTACGGCTACGCATTCCTGCACGGGCAGAAACAGGCCGCACCGCCCCCGCTCAACACGGCGTGGGATGCGACGGCGACGTGGCAGGTCAGCCAGGCTTCGCCGCCGAACCAAGATGCGTTCATCGACCAGAGTTTCCCGAAAGGACAAACGCTGGCGCAGTGGTTGAAACTCGTTGCGGGCGGCACGCTCGGCCAAATTCCAGTGCAGACCTTGCGGCACGATTTCAACGCCGTGGTTGCACCGTCGCAGCGGTGGATGTATGGCACCAAACCGACCAGCACGACGACAGGCAATTTCCCGATGCACTACACGTTCAACACGCCCGTCGGCCAAACGCCTGACAAGCAGTGTGGGCGTGTGATGTTCAGCGACTTCCATGTCAGCACTGGGGCAAGCGGAACCGGCACGTTCCCGGCGTCGTGCAGCTTTGGAACAGGCAAACCGCTGACCGCGCAAGAGAAAGTGCTCGAGTTCATGCTGTTCGACCTGACTTCGTGCATCAAGGCGGACGTGCCGACGTGTACGCCTTCGACCTGCTCGCAGCTTGGCTACAACTGCGGCTCGCAAGGCGACGGCTGCGGCGGCGTCATCGCAAGCTGTGGCACATGTACTTCGCCTCAGGTGTGCGGCGGCGGCGGCGTTCCGGGTGTGTGTGGCGGTGGTTGCGCGCCCTTCACTTGCACACAACTTGGCTACAACTGCGGAACCTACGCGGACGGCTGCGGCGGTTCGCTCAACTGCGGCACTTGTACTTCGCCCCAGACGTGCGGAGGCGGCGGCGCGGGCAAGTGTGGTTCGGGCGCGTGTACTCCAGCGACGTGCAGTGGGCTGGGCCTTGCTTGCGGGTCCACGGGCAACGGCTGTGGCGGAACACTCAATTGCGGCACCTGTCCGTCGGGACAATCCTGCGTTTCTGGCGTCTGCAAAGCGCCTGCGTGTGTTCCCCTGACGTTCGACCAAGCCTGCAAAGACAAAGGTCTGAATTGCGGCCCTGTCGGCGACGGCTGCGGCGGTGTCGTGGACTGCGGAACGTGCGCCCCTGGCTTTGGCTGCGGCGTGTTCGACCCGAACAAGTGCGGCGTCAACGGCTAGCCCGACCTGATCTGAGCGGCGATCGGCGTGATCCTATCGTCGCTCCTCCTTAGCTTCCTCCCAACTCCCCTTCCCTCATCCGTGTGCATCAAGCCAGGCTCGACCCAGTGGTTTCTTCTGGCCAAGTAGCAGATGATGGACGCCATGGTTTCGACCGACCTTTTGTCCAGACTGCCGCCGCAGGGTCAGCGATTGAAGCGCATCGTGGTTCATGCGTGGGATGGCTTTTGGGATGATCGCTGTTCGCTGGCGGCGTCGTCGCTGTCGTATCAAACGGCGTTGGCGTTGGTTCCCCTTTTGGCCATCGCGCTGGCTTTGTTGAAATACGGAGGACAGCTCGAAGACGGTTCGCGGTTGCTGTCGGTCGTCGTGCGGCAGGTTTTCCCTTCATCTCCCGAAGCGCAAGCCGAGGTTGTGGGTCGGTTGTCCACCTTTTCCAGCAATTTCACCGCAGGCGGTTTGGGCAGCTTCGGCATCATTGCTGCATTGGCTGTCGGCTTCTTTTTGTTTCTTTCGGTCGAATCGATTTGGAACCACATTTGGGAATCGCATCGAGAACGGACTTACGTTGAGCGATTCTTGCTATTTTATACTGGAATCACGCTGATTCCGTTTGCTGTTACGCTGTCCTTCGTTCAAACAGAAAAATTATGGGGCAGTTTTGCTGTGTTTTTGCCCTATCTCTCTCCGCTGATGACGACCATCATGCTGATGCTGGCCAACCGCCTCATTCCGACACTGCGCGTTCAGTGGCGGGCGGCCTTGATCGGTGCGGGGACTGCCGCTGTTTTGCTTGAGATAAGCAAATTCGGCCTCGGTCGATACCTGACATGGGTTGCAACCAGCTATAAATCAATCTATGGAGCATTGGGTGTTCTGCCTCTTTTCTTGTTGTCTATCTATTTATGGTGGTTGATTGTGCTGTGGGGTGTGGAAGTGGCTCGCGCGGTTCAGCGTTTGCCGTGGCAGTCAAAAATTCATGAACACGAGGGTGCCTTCGATCCGCAATTGACAATCAATGGGCCTTTGGCGTTGCGCTTGTTGACAGACGTTGCCAGGCACTTTTGCCAGGGGCAAAAAAACTTGCCTGTAGATGAATTGACACAGCGGCATGGATTGCCTGAGAGCATTGTGCGAAAGATCCTGACACGTTTGGCGAAAAACGATCTGGTGATTGAACATGAAGATGGCTATCTTTTGGCGAAATCGCCTGACTCAATTCGCGTCGATCATGTTCTAAAATTGTTTCAGCCTTCCCAATATCTGCATTCGGACATGGCGCCCGATCAGTTGGATCAATTGCTTCTGCGGCTAGACAAAGAACAGCAGGCAGTACTAGACGAAACGACGCTTGCGAGCGTAATTTGAAACATCTCGTCTTTTTTCGCGAGCTTGCCTCCTGAAACGCGGGCTCGCGGTTCTGTTATACAAAAATCAAAAGGACAAAACGATGGGACGGCATGTTGTGGTGACCGGTGCTTCGTCGGGAATTGGTGCGGCGCTTGTGGCGGAGTTCGTGCGGGCTGGAGATCGAGTGACGTTGGTCGCTCGGCGGGGCGCGAGGATGGAGGCGTTGCGCGCGGAAGTTTTGGGCAAAACGCAGCAGTTTGAAGTCGATTTGAGTCGGATCGACGGAGCGTTGGACTTTGTTCCACTTGCGGAACAGCAGTTTGGCCCGATCGATATCCTGATTCACAACGCGGGGGCGCAATTTGTGGAACCTGCGGAAGAAATCGATGAAGAAACGCTGCAAACAATGTTGCGATTGAACTTGGTGGTTCCCTTGTTGATAACACGGCGGATATTGCCAGGGATGCTTTCTCGAGGAAGCGGGACGATTGTGGATATCTCTTCGATTGCTGGTTTGGCACCGACACCAGGAATGTGGGGATATAATGCAACAAAAGCTGGTTTGGGAGCAGCCTCGGAAAGTTTGCGCGGGGAATTGCGAAATAGCGGAGTTCATGTGGTGACAGTGTACCCAGGCCCGGTGGACACGGCGATGGCGCGAGCAGGTTATGCAGCTTATCCAGACAGCCTGTCTGTTCGACTGCTTCCTGAAGGAACACCGGAAGAGATGGCCCGGCGAATCCGAGAAGCTGTTGATTTAAGGAAATCGCGGGTGATCTATCCTTCTTTCTATGTTTTATTGCGATATTTCCCTTGGGTCGCGCGTTGGTTGCTCGATCGCATGACTCCGCGACCATTTTCCAAGAACAAGAAGCAATCATGCGAATAGCAGTAGACGAGATATTTCACAAAGAACGCAGGGATTTTGTTTTGCACTTTTGCTGCGAACAGTGCGGGTTTTATGTCAGAAAGAAAAATGAATGCGCACACGAATGGCCGACGGGCGAGCACAGAATGGCTCGGTATGAAACACCGACGCCGGATTTGATCGTCTGCAAAGAGTTTGAATTGGCTTGATCGGTTGGCCGAAGAGGGGTAGCCGAAGAGGGGTTATTCGAGGGGGATGTGGGGATAGCCGGGGACCTCCCACGTGGGCAGATCGGAGAGCAGTGCGTTGTGTGTCAAATCGAGGCCGAGAGGAGTCACGGAAATGGACCCCTGACGGATGGCATGAACGTCGGTGCCAGGCGGTTCTTCGGCGGGCGCAAGGGGACCCCCAATCCAATAATAGGTGTTGCCACGGGGGTCGGTTCGGCTCTCGACATGAGAGCGGTAAGAGCGTTCTCCCAAACGCGTGATTTGGTAGGACAATTTTCCAGCGGAAGGGGGTGCTTCCTTGGGGCCTGGGACGTTGACGCTGAGGAGGGTCCGCTTGGGAAATGGTCGGGTTCCCCAACTGGTGAGGAGTGCGGTGCAAAATTGTGCGGCTCGGTGGAAATCGAGGCCGGGTCCAGTGCCCATGGACATGGCGATGGAGGGGAAGCCGCGCAAAGAGGCCTCAACTGCGGCAGCGACGGTACCGGAATAGAACACATCGGCACCCAAGTTGTAGCCGTGGTTGATTCCTGAAATCACCCAGTCGGCGTCTTTGCAAAATTCCAGCACGCCCAAGTACGCACAATCTGCGGGCGTTCCCGAGACGGCCCAGACCCGGTGGCCGACTTTTTCGACGCGGAGCGGTTCGTACAGCGAGAAGGAATGCGAGGTGGCGCTGCGTTCGCGATCGGGCGCGACCACAAAAACCTCGGCAATGTCAGAAAGCACGCTCGCAAGAACGGCGAGTCCATCGGCGCGCACACCATCGTCATTGGTCAGAAGCAATTTCACGGCGCGGCAAGATACACAAAAAACGATCGAGGCCGGCGAGGTTTGCAAAGGGTCCTCCCAAAAAACGACGGTTTGGTCGGGCGCAGGAACAGGGAAAAACGAAGTACAATCGGGGCGATGTTGCGTGTCTTCCCCTTGTGGGGCGGGGGCTTTGACCCAAACGACAACGCGGGCGGGGAATGAAGCGGTCGTCGTGGGGGCTTTTGGCGCTGCTGGCGCTTCTGCTCTTGGCGGTCGGGCTGGGGCTGTCGTACAGGCTGTATGCGCTGGGACGGGCGGCAGTCGAGGAATCGACGCAGGACAGGCTGTATGCAATCGGGACGACGTTGCAAAGCGCGTTTGCGCGGTCTCAGACGGTGGACGAAGGTTTGCTTCGGGAAGTGGCAGAAAGCAGCGATCTGGAAGCGGCGTATCTGTTGACGGACAAACTCCTGCCGGTGAGGACGGGACAGACGGTGAATTTGTTGCGGCTGGACCCCGATCGGGCGATGTCGGCGCTTTCGGGAAAAACGCAAGTGGGGCCGGGCTACCGGATTGAAATGCCGGGCGGGACAGACGACGGCGCGCCGAAAAGTGCGCCGATTCTGACGGGCTATTTTCCTGTGAAGCGGGGCGAACAAAAACAGCTTTTGGTGCTGGAAGCGGGCGAGCGTTTTTCGAGGGTGCCGGGGCGGCTTGGGCGGTCGGCTCTGGGGTCGTTTGCGGTGGCGGGGATCTTGGCGGTGGTGCTGGGACTGTGGGCGGCACACACGCTGCGGTCGGCGCACCGAGAAGAGGAACTGCGGGCAGAGGCGCTTCGCGGGCAAGCGATTCGACAAATGGCGGCGCAGGTGGCGCACGAGCTGCGCAATCCGCTGGGGACGATTCGGATGGGCGCAGAACTCCTGCGCGAAACGACGGGGCAGAACGAGCTGTGCGAGGACATCTTGGCCGAAGTGGGCCGTCTGTCGGATTTGACGACGCAGTTTTTGGATTTTTCGCGGGACCCGAAACTTCATGTGTCGCGGGTCGATCTGCGGGCGCTTCGAGACGGCGTGCTGCGATCGTTGCGGGTGCGTTTTCCGACGCGGGCGCTGGTGTTTGTGGGCGATGCCGATGGGGCTGGACGCTCGCCCGTATGGATGTGGGTGGATGAGGGGAAAGTGCGGCAGGTGCTCCTGAATCTTGCGCTGAATGCGGTCGCGGCGATGGGGGAAGCGGGGCAGATCGATATCAGGATCGAGGCAAACAATGGGGAGGCGCGGGTGTGGGTGAGCGATTCCGGGCCGGGCCTTTCCCAGGAAGCGGAAGAACACCTGTTTGAGCCGTTTTTCACGACGAAAACACAAGGAACGGGGCTGGGACTTTTGGTATCGCGGATGTTGGTCGAAAAGCACGGGGGCACGCTGCGCTATGTGCCGAAAAAGGCGCGCGGGGCCTTTCCCAGAACGCTGTGTGGGGCGTGCTTCTGCCTGACGCTGCCACAACGTGCTGCGCCGGTCGAAGAAACCGATGCACCGGCGGCGAAAAACGGGGTTTCGGCGGAAAAAACCGGATCTCGGTCGGACGCAGACATCGGAGAGTAAACAGGACACAGGAAAGCAAAGGCGATGCGGAACATCTTGCTGGTCGATGACGAACCCAAGCTCGGGAAAATGCTCCAGGCGGCGCTGCACGCGGCGGGGCATGCGGTCGAGCGGGCTCTGTCGGTGGGCGAAGCGGAAAAGAAGCTGTCGGCGCAGACGTTTGACGTGGTGCTGACGGACTTGAAATTGCCGGATGTGTCGGGAATGGAACTCATCAAGCGGCTGCGGGATCTGCCGAATCGGCCCGACGTGATCATGATGACGGCGTTTGCAAGCGCAGAGACGGCGGTCGAGGCGATGCGGCTGGGAGCGGCGGACTATTTGATCAAGCCGTTTTCGATCGACGAATTGCGGATCAAAGTCGCGCAACTGGTCGCGCGGCGGGCGCTGCAAGAACAAAATGGGAACTTGCAGGCGCAGCTCGAACGGGTGCAGGGGATGGACAGCCTGGTGGGTACGTCGGCTCGGATGCGCGAGGTGTTCGAGCAAGTGGCGCAAGTGGCAGCGACGGATGCGACGGTGCTGATTTTGGGAGAAAGCGGGACGGGGAAGACGGCGCTCGCGCGGGCGATTCATCATCAATCCAAAAGGCGACACGGACCCCTGTGCGAAGTTCACTGCGCGGCGTTGCCGCAAAACTTGTTAGAAAGTGAACTGTTTGGGCACGAAAGAGGGGCGTTTACGGGGGCGCTCGAACAGCGCATCGGACACCTGGAAAAGGCGAATGGGGGGACTCTGTTTTTGGATGAAATCGGGGATGTGCCGCCCGCGATTCAGGTGAAACTTCTGCGCTTCATTCAGGATCGGGAGTTTCACCGCGTCGGTTCGAGCCAGCTTCGCAAAGTCGATGTGCGCATCCTGTGTGCGTCAAACCGCGACCTGACCCAGGCTGTCAAGGATGGCGCTCTGCGTGAGGACTTTTTTTACCGCATCCACGTCTTCCCCATTCACTTGCCCGCGTTGCGGCAACGGAGCGATGACATTCCGAAGCTCGCCTACGACATTCTGCGAAGGAGGCATCCGCTTCTGTCGATCACGCCCGAGGCTGTCGAGCTGCTCCAGCACTATCCGTGGCCGGGCAACATCCGCGAACTTGAAAACATCTTGGAGCGCGCGGCGATTTTGGTGGGCACCCACCGACCGCTGGGCGAAAACGTGATTGGGAAGGAACACCTGCCGCGCTTTTTGGCGGATTCGGCGGCCCCCTTTACGCCGTCCGGTCTTTTGCATCCCGGTTTTTCGATCGACAAACTGGAACAGGATGTGATTCAAGAGGCGCTGGCGCGAGCGTCCGGCAACAAGACGGAGGCGGCGAAACTCCTGGGCATCACGCGGCGGCGGCTGTACTCGCGGCTCAAGAGCCAGGAACAATCCGATGAGGGCGACGAACCAGACAAAGAAAAGGACATCACAACGAAAGGAAAAGGGGTCTCATGAGCGAAGCCAACAAACCCTTGCGGGTCATTCCCTATGTGGCGCATCCCTGGCACGGCATTTCGGCGGGCGAGCAAGCCCCGGAAGTCGTGACTGCGTACATCGAACTGGTGCCGACAGACACCGTGAAATACGAAGTGGACAAGCGGTCAGGGCATTTGAAAATCGACAGGCCGCAAAAGTATTCGTCGCTGTGTCCGGCACCGTATGGTTTTGTGCCGCAGACGTATTGCGGCGCGCGGGTTGGCGAGTTCGCGGGCGAAAAGACCGATCGCACGGGCATCGTGGGCGATGGCGATCCGCTGGACATCTGCGTTCTGTCCGAACGAACCATCAACCACGGCGGCGTGCTTTTGACGGCGCGGCCCATCGGCGGCTTTCGCATGTTCGATGGCAACGAGGCGGACGACAAAATCCTGGCGGTGTTGTGCGACGATCCGGCTTACGGTGGTTTTCGGTCGCTCAAAGATTGCCCGCAAAGCCTCGTCGAGCGGCTGCGGCACTATTTTCTGTCCTACAAGGACATGCCCCAGCCCGGCGGAGGCCACCGCGTCGAAATCACGCACGTCTACGACGCCGCCGAAGCCCAACACGTCATCTGTCTCTCGCAAGCCGACTACGCTACCCACTTCACCCCTGTCCACACCCCCTAAACGACAAAGACAAAACGGGGATCGATGGTGCGTAGGAAGGGGTCAAAAGGGGTGGGTCTCAGGATGTTTGGTCTTTTGGTTTTTTTGAGGGTTCCGGCACCCCGAGCTTCTTGCGCAGCTCGGCGACCCATGCGCGCGCTTCGGCTTCGCTCGCGACAGAGACCAGTGGAGAGCCCGGATGCTTTCTGAACATGGAACCGACGCGGACGATCATCGTCATCAAGACGCGCTGCGCCAGGCTGGAGCCGAACAGCGCGGACCCAAAGACCTTGGCACCATTTTGCCACTCGCTGCCGTAGCGGCGACTCTCCGGCGGGAAATCGCCGCTGACGGTGAAGTCGCTGATCGTAAAAGCGCCGCCGTATTCGGCGATCACCCCATCGGCGATTCTGCACCATTCCTTCATGTGCGCCAGCTCGAAGTCGCCGCGTTGTCGGACGATGATCACGTCCCCTTCGATCTCCACCAAGTGCGGACCCACCGGAATCCCCATCGCGTCATCATATCAAAATCGGAAGACTCCCATTTCTCCTTCTTTCTCTCTTTTGAAAAGGGTGTGTAGACTCGCCGGAAGAAAGTCTGGAAAAGACCAGGGATGAGGCCAGCGAAGATGCAGGCGAATACGAAGGTGAAGATGTGGTTGCGGCACAGGCTGCGACTGGGGTCGTTTTTGCAAATGGGGGTCGCTGTGTGTCTGCTCCTTTCGGGGTGTCCGAAGCGGTTTGATCCTCGGGCACAGGTGCTTTCTGGAGGTTCCCCAAACACCGATCCAGACTTTGTACGGGCCGAGCTTGCGCGCAAACAGGGTCTGGCTGCCTATGCCGAAGGCGATTTTGACCGAGCGCGACAGCAGCTGGCACCGCTGTCGGATGACATCGTGGATTGCGATGAGGGGGCCGAATTGCACGCCACGCTGGCCGATGTGTACAAGCGTCTCGGCGACGCGGAAAATGCCCTCCGGGAATATGAACGCTTGTTCCAATCCGCGTTTGTTCGTCCTGGCGAACGGTTTTATTTGCGGCAACAAGCCCGTGCGCTGTGCGACGGATTGCCAGGCGCAGCGTCCAACCCCTTGTCCGACGCCGTGCGCAAAAAGCGGTGCGCGTTTGTCACTGGCCTGTCACACAAGAAAACCGACGACGACGAGAGCACCTTGCGAGTCGGTTTTGTGCTCCCGTTTTCCGGCAAGGATCGCGTTCTGGGCGAACAGGTGTCGCGCGGGGCGCTTTTTGCGGCGGGACTCTTGGGTGGCGACGCGGATGCCCTGGCCGAAAAACCCGCCGTAGACCTGCGGTTTCGCGATGCCCACGCAGGGAATCTTCCCAAACTTGTTGCTGAGCTTGCGCAAGAAGGGGTGACTGTCCTGGTCGCGCCTCCTTTGAAAAACGAAGGCCAAACGGTCTGTGACGAGGCCGAACGCCAAGGGCTGTGGGCCGTCAGCCTGTCGCCCCGCGAAACCCCCTCGAATGCAACGCTCAAACTGTTTCGCCCTGCCAAAGCCCGCGCTCAGGCCCTCGCTCAACATCTCAAAGCCAGCGGTTTGCGCACCGTGGCCGTTTTGGCCCCGAGCACCCCTTTTGGGCAAAACCAAAGCCGCGCATTCATCGAGGCGCTCCAAGGCTCGCACGTCCAAGTCGTCGCCGAACTGTCCTTTGCCGAAACGGCCACTACGTTTTTGGGTGAAGCCAAGCAACTGGCCCTGGCACCCCCCGACGCGCTCTTCCTCCCCGTGTCCGCGACCCAACTTTCCTTGATAGCTTCGCAGCTTGCCACAGAGGGTCTTTTGGCCACCGCCCGCGTCAGCAAAACCGCAAAAGGTGATGCCCTGTCCCCCGATTCCAAAGTTCAAGTGGTCTTGTCGTTGGCCGAGGGACTCAATCCTCGCTTGCTTGCCAGCGCGGGCCGGTATTTGCAAGGGGCGGTCCTCGCACCCCTTTCCCTTGCATCTGTGAAAGTATCCCCGAAAGGGTCTGGGCAACCGTTCGCGAGCCCCATCCTCGAATACCCGTCCGGCGAGGAAGCCACTTCCCTCGACGCCTTGGGCTACGACGCTGTCCGGTTTGTCCGGGCCGTCTGCCAAAAACAACCAAGCGCGGTCGAATGCACCGGAGGGACGCTCGCGCAAAAAAGCCCAACCGTCGTCCTCGAAGGAGCCACCGGACGGCTCGGTTTCGATGCCACCGGGCAGCGGTTGTTTGGTCCTCCTTTGGTTCGCGTGGTCGGCCAAACGCTGGAGGCCATCGCCCCATGAACCCCGAAAACCCCAAAAGCCCCCAACATTCGACCCCACACGCGGGGGCCCACGTGCCCGCCGACCCGCCGGCATCCCTGTCGCGCCGGTCGTTTGTGTTGGCGAGCGCCGCCACCGCCGCCGTTCCCGCTTTGGCACGCGCCCAAACCACCGCCGCCGCCGGAACCGCCACTCCCGCCGCCCCAACGGCTGCCCCCGGCGATATCCCGCTTTCCCTCACGGTCAACGGCACTCGCCACGAGTGGTCCATCCGCCCCGAGGAAACTCTCCTCGACGTGCTTCAACATCGCCACAACCTGCCTTCTGCCCGCCGCGATTGCCGGGACGGTTCTTGCGGGGTCTGCACCGTCCTGCTGTCCGGTCGCCGTGTCCCCGCTTGCCTCGTTCCTGCCTTGCTTGCCCAAGGTCAGGCCGTCGCCACCGCCGAGGGTCTTTCTCCAGAAGGCTCTCTTTCCCCCATTCAAAAAGCCTTTTTGGACCATGACGCGGTGGAATGCGGCTACTGCACCCCCGGTCAAGTCATCACAGCCCAGGCCATTCTGACCGAGCCCTGCGGCCACACCGCCGAAGACATCCGCGAGGCCCTGACAGGCCACAAATGCGAATGCGGCAAACTTCCCGAGATCATCGCCGCCATTCAGCACGTCAAACGCCAAACGCGCTGATGCGACGGCGTCCCCCCACCAAGTGGCTATGCACCGAACACGATCGCGGCATCGGGCGAGGGAGCGGTGGCGGCTTGGACCAGCCAGCGGTCGAGTGTGGCCGGGTCTTGGCACGTCATCACCGCCTTGCGCACCAAGTCCGTCACAGCCACGCCCCGCG
>Ga0268298_10003344_pt1 | contig 16494 bp, 19 predicted proteins | sample WWTPWeurt_MetaG_FD_194462 | JGI IMG/M metagenome (GOLD analysis project Ga0268298, IMG submission 194462) | Activated sludge microbial communities from WWTP in Nijmegen, Gelderland, Netherland - WWTP Weurt | ecosystem: Engineered > WWTP > Aerobic digester > Activated sludge | place... | reverse complement strand
CCCGACTGGCGCCGGTTCGACATGGAAAAGCTGGCCGACCACGAGGCGATCGCCCGCGATCCGGACCTGTTCCTGCGCCTGAATCCGAACCATGTGGCCATCGACGAAAGCCAGTTGCTGCCGACCCTGTTCCCGGCCCTGCGCGTGGCCATCGACAACGATCGCGAATCACGCGGGCGCTTCGTCATCACCGGATCGAGTTCGCCCGAACTGCTCTCGGCGATCTCCGAAAGCCTGGCCGGCCGGGTGGCGATCATCGACATGGGGCCGTTTTCATTGGCCGAGGCCTATGAACTGCCGCCCTCGCCCGTGCTGGCGATGCTGGCCGGGCGGGCCGCGGCGAACGACCTGGCGAATGTTCCTGCGCGCCTGAGCCTGGGCCAGGTCACGGATTACTGGCTGCACGGTGGCTACCCGGAACCCTGGATCAAAAATTCGCAGCGCTTTCGCAAGCTGTGGCTGCAAAACTACCTGCAAACTTATCTGGACCGCGATCTGCCGAGACTTTTCCCCGGCCTGGACCGGCAGAAATTCCGGCTCTTCGTGCAGATGCTGGCGCAGCTTTCCGGCAGCATCATCAACTATTCGGACGTGGCGCGGGCGCTGGGCGTGTCGCAGCCGACGGCGCGCGATTACTTCCATATCGCGCACGGCAGTTTCGTTTGGCGCCACCTGCCGGCCTATGAAAAGAATGCGGCCAAGCGGGTGGTCAAGCATCCCAAGGGCTATCTGCGCGACAGTGGCCTGTTGCACTTCCTGTTGCACCTGCAGGATCGTGACGACCTGATGGCGCATCCGCGCATGGGCGCCTCCTGGGAGGGCATGGTCATCGAAAACCTGGTGCGCGGCCTTGCCGCGGCCGGTGTTGACTTCAATGCCTTTCACTACCGCAGCGGTGGCGGCGCGGAAATCGACCTGGTGCTGGAGGGCGAATTCGGCCTGCTGCCGGTCGAGATCAAGCATACGCAGCATGTCGACGCCCGCTCGCTGCGCGCCCTGCGCGACTTCGTCGCCGAGCGCGGCTGCCGCTACGGCATCGTCATCAACAACGACGAGCGGCCGCGCCTGCTGGACGACAAGCTGATCGGCATTCCGCTGGCGGCGCTGTGAGGGGAGACAACGATATGTCCGGGATCGTGAATGCGTATCGCCAAAAGTCGGCGGAGGCGGTACGGCACGCGCTGGTGATCACCCTGCTCCTTGCCATCGCCCCCGCCTGGGCGGCCAGCCAAAGCGACGAGCGCAGCGTCAAGCCCGTGACCTTCGCCAAGGGCAAGAGCTCCGCCACCATTACCGGCCACATCGAGGGCCGCCGCTACATCGACCACACGCTGCGCGCCGCGGCCGGGCAGACGCTGACGGTGGCGCTGAAGGCAGGCAGCCGCTCCGCCTATTTCAACCTGCTGCCACCGGGATCGCCCGACGCGGCGATGGCGATCGGCGAGTTGATCGACAACCGCTTCAGCGGCCTGCTGCCCGACGACGGCGTGTATACGATTCGCGTCTTCCTGAATCGCGCCGCCGCGCGGCGCAACGCCGCCAGCGACTACACGCTGAAAGTCGGCGCCGGCGGTACGGCGCTGAAACCACTGCCCGCCGCGAAGGACGCGCTGGTGCCCGGCACGCGCTTCCATGCGCAGGCCACCGTGCCCTGCACGCCAGCCTACTCACAAATCCGCGAGTGCACGGCGGGCGTGGTCCGGCGCGGCGTCGACGGCACGGCGACCGTGGAGCTGGGTTGGGGTGACCAGGGCATGCGGCGCATCCTTTTCATCAAGGGCGAAGCCAGGGCCGCGGATTCGCCGCAACCGATGAAAACCACGCGCAACGAACGCGGCTGGACGGTCGAGTTCGAGGGCGGCGAACGCTTCGAGATACCCGAACCGCTGGTGCTCGGCGGCTGACACACGACCGACGTGGCCGCCTTCGCCGGCCACTTGCCCCCACTGCCGTCATGGCAGACAATGCCCCCTCTGACGGAGGCCTGCCATGCCCGCCCACTTCCTTGCCACGCTGCCCAACTTCCTCGCCTATCTCGGCACCGCCATCGTGCTGCTGGTCGCCTTCGTCGCGATCTACCTCTACGTCACGCCCTATGACGAGATCAACCTGATCCGCGCCAACAACACCGCGGCCGCGATCTCGCTCTCCGGCGCCGTGCTCGGCTTCGCCATGCCGATCGCCAACGTCATCGCCCACAGCGACACGCTGGCGGACCTCGCGGTGTGGGGCGTGATCGCCGGCATCGTGCAGCTGCTGGCCTGGATGGTGGCGCGCGTGGCACTGCCGCGACTCAAGGAAGCCATCGCCGCCGGACAGGTGGCGCCGGCGATCTTCGTCGCCGCGCTGTCCGTCACCGTCGGCCTCATAAACGCCGCCTGCATGACCTACTGATTTTCACCGAGGAGACTCACATGGCACTCATGGATTTCATCAAGAAACAGTTCATCGACATCATCCAGTGGACCGAGGACGATGGCGAGACCATGGCCTGGCGCTTCCCCATGGCCGAAATGGAAATCCAGAATGGCGCCAGCCTGACGGTGCGCGAATCGCAGATGGCGGTGTTCGTGAATGAAGGCCAGGTCGCCGACGTGTTCGGCCCCGGCATGTACAAGCTGACGACACAGACGCTACCGGTGCTGACCTACCTGAAGAACTGGGACAAGCTGTTCGAGTCGCCCTTCAAGTCCGACGTGTATTTCTTTTCCACGCGGCAGAAGATCGACCGCAAGTGGGGCACGCCGAATCCGGTGACCATCCGCGACAAGGACTTCGGCATGGTGCGCCTGCGCGCCTTCGGCATCTACGCCTTTCACCTGAGCGACCCGAAGGCGTTCCACACCACGATTTCCGGCACGCTGGAGCGCTACGGCACGGAAGAACTCGAAGGCCAGCTGCGCAACACCATCGTCGGCCACATCGCCGACATCTTCGGCGAGTCGGGCGTGCCCTTCATCGACATGGCATCGAACCAGCTCGAGTTCGGCAACGCGCTGAAAGCCAAGATGGAGCCGATGTTCCAAGCTTACGGTCTCGCGCTGGACAGCCTCAACGTGCAGAACATCTCGCTGCCCGAGGAATTGCAGGCGATGCTCGACAAGCGCATCGGCGTGAACATCATGGGCGGCATGCAGGCCTACACCCAGTTCCAGACGGCGGAGGCAATACCGCTCGCCGCGGCGAACGAGGGCGGCCTGGCCGGGCTGGGCGCCGGCGTCGGCGTCGGCTTCGGCGTCGGCCAGCAGGTCGCGGCATCGATGGCGCAATCGCTGAATCCGGCGGCGGCCGCCGCAGCCCCGGCCGCCGTGGCGCCGGCGCCGACTTCCGCGGCAGCGGCGCCAGTCTCGGCCGACGAGATCGTGGCCACCATAGAAAAGCTGCATGGTCTGGTGGGCAAGGGCATGCTCTCGCAAGCCGAATTCGACGCGAAGAAGGCGGAATTGTTGAAGAAACTCGGCTGACGACCATCTACTGAACGCGGGCCATGCCCTTCAGCGCCAACTGCCCGGCCTGCGGCGCGCCGGTCGTCTTCAAATCCGCGGCGTCCTTCCATGGCGTCTGCGAGTTCTGCCGCAGCACGCTGGTGCGCCACGGCGGCGACCTGGAAAACCTCGGCCGCATGGCCGACCTGCTCGAAGACGCCTCGCCGCTCCGGCTCGGCACGGAGGGCCGCTACCAGGGCGTGCATTTCGCCGTGGTCGGCCGCATCCAGCTGCGCTATGAATCCGGCATCTGGAACGAATGGCACCTGCTGTTCGACGACCAGCGCAGCGGCTGGCTGTCCGATGCCGGCGGCGAGTACGTGATCAGCTTCCTCACGCCGCCGGGCGCGACGCTGCCGGAGTTCGCCGCGCTCAAACCGGACGTCGAACTGACGCTGGCCGGGCGCGACTTCACCGTCACCAACCTGGAAGAGGCGATGTGCATCTCGGGCGAGGGCGAACTGCCCTTCGCCTTCGGCGCCGGCTATCCCGCGCAGCTGGCCGACCTGCGCGCCACGGGCGGCGCAGGGGTCGAAACTGCGGCCGCCTTCGCCAGCATCGACTACTCGGAAACGCCGCCGCTGGTTTTCGTCGGCGAGTCGCTGCCCTTCGCCGCCTTCCATTTCGCCAACCTGCGCGGCGAGCAGGCGGCGAAGCCGGCCGGCACGGTCAAGGCGCTGCAATGCCCGGCCTGCGGCGGCGCCATCGGCATCCACGACAAGGCGGTGCAAAGCGTCGCCTGTCCGTCCTGCCTCAGCGTGCTCGACGCGGCCGACAAGAACCTGCGCATCCTGCAAAAAGCCGCGGCGGCGACGCGCATCGAGCCGCGGATCCCGCTCGGCAGCGTCGGCAGATTCGGCGGCCGCGACTGGACCGTGATCGGCTTCCAGCAGCGCGTCATCAGGGTCGAAAACATCGACTACCCCTGGCAGGAATACCTGCTGCACCACCACGAGGAAGGCTTTCGCTGGCTGGTCGAATCGACCGGCCACTGGAGCTGGGTCAGTCCCCTGGCGAAGCCGCCGCTCTACAGCAACGGCCAGCCCGCGGCGATCCACGGCGACCAGGTGTTCACCCGCTTTGCCGCCGGCTCGGCCGAAACCCGCTACGTGATCGGCGAATTCACCTGGAAGGTCAAGGTCGGCGAAACCTGGGAGACCATGGATTTCATCGCGCCGCCGAAAATGCTCAGCCGCGAGTCCGGGCGCAACGAGACGACCTGGTCGCTCGCCGAGTACCTGCCGACGGAAGAAGTGGCGGCCGCCTTCAAGCTCCCCAAGTCGCTGCCGGAAGCCACCGGCATCGGCATGATCCAGCCCAATCCGCGCAAGGAAAGCCACCGTCGGGTCTGCCGCATGTTCTGGAAATTCGCGGCGCTGGCCGTCGTCGCCCAGCTGCTGTGGATATTCATCCTCGGCGGGCGCACGCTGCTCGACCAGCGCCTGGTGTTCTCGCCGCAGAACGACGAACCGGTCACCACGCAGACCTTCCAGCTCGACGGCAAGGCGCGCAACCTGGTGCTGCGCCACGACACCGACCTCGACAACAACTGGCTGGGCCTGGGCCTGACCCTGATCGAGAAGCAGAGCGGCAAGGTCTGGGTGGCGCAGACCGAGATCGCCTACTGGCACGGCTCCGACGGCGGCGAAAGCTGGAGCGAGGGCGACCGCAGCAAGGAACTGGAATTCCGCGAGCTGCCGCCCGGCACCTACTACTTCGTCATCGACCCGGAAATCTCCGCCGAGAAACCGGTCGCGGTGGCCGCCCGCCTCAAGGTGATCCGCGACCAGGCGGCGTGGAGCAATTTCTTCTTCCTGCTGATCTTCCTCGCCCTGTTCCCGATGTTCAGCCGCCACCGGGTCAGCAGCTTCGAGGCCGAACGCTGGAAGGATGCCGACTTCCTTTCCACCGGTGCCGAATTCGGTTCCGGCGACAGCGACGGCGATTCGGGAGGGGACGATGATTGAGGGAAGACCCTGATGCCGCGCTTCGCCATGATCATGAGCCTCGCCGCCTTCGTGCTGTTCAACTACGGCCAGTACCGCGGCTGGAGCCTGTTTTCGGAAAGCGCCGACGCCCAGCCGGTGCGCTCCGCCAACGCGGCGCGAACTTTCCACAAATGAGAGGGTATCCATGCAGATCCTGCTGATTTCCGGCATCGGCGTCGCCATCGTGGCGGTGCTGTTCGCCTTGCAGAACAACGTCCCGGTGACGATCAGCTTCTTCGCCTGGAGCTTCGGCGGCTCGCTGGCGCTGGTGCTGCTGATGGCGCTCGGCCTCGGCGCGCTGATCGCGGGCCTGGTCACCTCGCCGGCATTGATCGGCAGCCAGTGGAGCGGCAAGCGCCTGCGGCGCCAGGTGGCGACCCTCGAAGAACAGAACCGCGCCCTGCAACAGCGTGTCGCCGAACTCGACGCCCAGCTCGAATCCCTGCTCGCGGCGCAGGCCCTCGCCCCGACGGCGACGCTGATCGAACAAAAACCCTGAAGGCAAAAAGTCGGCGCCGACGGGACGGTGGTTCGCGTCCCGTCCCGCCGGCGCCGCCGACCCCGACATGCAACGTCCCCTGCTGGTTTCCGTTTTCATCGTCGCCTCCTGCGGGCTGGCCTACGAGCTGATCGCCGCCGCGATGGCGAGCTATCTGCTGGGCGATTCGGTGACGCAGTTTTCCACGGTAATCGGCGCCTACCTGTTTGCCATGGGCATCGGCTCCTGGCTGTCGAAGCACGTCGGCGGCAACCTGCTGGTGCGCTTCATCCAGATCGAACTGCTGGTCGGACTGGCGGGCGGCATCTCGGCCGGCCTGCTGTTCCTGTTGTTCACGCTGCACGCCGGGCCCTTCCGCTTCATGCTCTACGGCCTGGTGCTGCTGATCGGGATACTCGTCGGGCTGGAGATCCCGCTGATCATGCGCATCCTCAAGCGCGAAGTGGCCTTCAAGGACCTCGTGGCGCAGGTGCTTTCCTTCGACTACATCGGCGCGCTGGCGGTGTCGCTGCTGTTCCCGCTGCTGCTGGCGCCGCACCTCGGCCTGGTCAGGAGCGCGCTGCTGTTCGGCCTGTTGAACGCCCTGGTCGCCGCCTGGGCGCTGTGGCTGTTCCGCGCCCAGCTCGGCACCCTGCCGGCGCTGCGCGCGCAATGCGCGGCCGTGATCGGCGCGCTCGCCGTCGCCTTCGGTTTCGCCGGCACCTTCGTCAGCCTGGCCGAGGCCAACCTCTACAACGAGGACATCATCCACGCCGAATCCAGCCCCTACCAGCGCATCGTCGTCACGCGCTGGCGCGACGAGACGCGGCTCTACCTCAACCACAACCTGCAGTTTTCCTCGCGCGACGAATACCGCTACCACGAGGCGCTGGTGCATCCCGGGCTGGCCGCGCTGCCCGGCGCGCGCAAGGTGCTGGTACTGGGCGGCGGCGACGGCATGGCGCTGCGCGAGATCCTCAAGTACCCGCAGGTGGAAAGCATCACGCTGGTCGACCTCGATCCGCGCATGACGGAACTGTTTTCCCAATCGACGCTGCTGCGCGAGCTCAACGCGAATGCGCTGGCCTCGCCCAAACTGAAGATCATCAACGCCGATGCCCTGCAATGGCTGGAAGCCTCGCCGGAGATGTTCGACTTCGTCGTCGCCGACTTCCCCGATCCGTCCAACCACAGCCTGGGCAAGCTCTACTCGACGGCCTTCTACCGCCTGCTCAAGCAGCACGTCGCCGACACCGGCCGCGTCGTGGTGCAGGCCACCTCGCCGCTGCACGCCCGCGAAAGCTTCTGGACCGTGGTCGCCACGCTCGAAGCCGCCGGCTGGCAGACCGCGCCCTACCACGCACTGGTACCCAGCTTCGGCGAATGGGGCTTCATCCTCGCCGGCCGCCGCGAGTACCGCCCGCCGCAAACCATCCCGGTCGCAACGCGCTTCATCACCCCCGATGCGCTGCCGGCACTGTTCCATTTCCCGGCCGACATGGCGCGCGTCGCTACCGAGCCCAATCGCCTCGACAACCAGAACCTGGTGCGCATCTTCGAGCGCGAGTGGGGACGGGTGCAGGCGCAGTGAATTCAAAGGCGATGCAGGGTTTCCCGGCCCGTGGCATCATTGCTCACGTCACGCGCAAGGAGCCGCCATGCATCCTCTACTCGCACGCATCAGCATCGACCCCAATGTCTGCTTCGGCAAACCCTGTATCCGCGGCACCCGCCTATGGGTATCCCTGCTGCTTGACCGCATCGCCGATGGCGAAAGCGAGGTAGACCTGCTGGCGGATTATCCGCAACTGAATTCGGATGACATTCGTGCTGCCATTGCCTATGGCGCGGAAATGTCGCGCGAAAGGGTGATCCCGATAACTCCTCCGCTTGCAGCGTGAAATTCAAGCTGGACGAAAACCTCGGACAGCGAGGTGCGCAACGCCTGACAGCTGCAGGGCATGATGTTTCGACCATAGTGCAGCAACAAATGATCGGATCATCCGACACGACGGTCTTCGGAGTCTGTGCCGCCGAAGGCCGCGCCCTGGTTACCCTGGATTCGGATTTCTCCCAGGTGCTGCGCTTCCCTCCGGATAAATCTGCAGGGATTGCCGTGCTCGCGTCCTCCGGACGCATGACGTCCAGATTGCTTGAAATCCTCCTCGGTCAGTTGCTCGATGGGCTGGAACAGCATGAACTCTCCGGCCGGTTGTGGATCGTCGAACCCGGTCGCATCCGGATTCATGGCAGCACATCGGACTAAACCTCCATGAAAGCTGCTGCCGTTCGTGCCGTCCGCGAGACTTTGTCCGGCTTCATTGCCCGAGGCGTCGCTTCGCGCAACGCGGCACACGCTTCCGGCCGCTACGTCACGGCCGCGACAGTTCTCGGCAAGCTGGAAACGCGACTGAAGAACGCACGCGGGAAAGCAGCCATCGCAAAATGAAGCGCTTTGTCGTTCGCTCCTCGGAGGGACGCCAGGCACAAGCTGCAATGCAGATGCATGGTCGATCCATGCAACACTGCTGAGCCATGCGCCGCCGCGACTTCCTCGCCGCCACCTCGGCCGCCGCGGCCCTTGCGGCCTGCGGCTCGAAGGCCGCGCCGCCGCTGCCGCCGGGCAGGCTCACCGGCGCCAACGATGCCCTCGGCCACCGCCTGCGCAAGCCCGATTTCCCAGCGCCGACGGAAACGCTGCGCAGCAGCGTGGCCATCGCCGGTGGCGGCATAGCCGGGCTGTCGGCAGCGTGGAAACTGGCGCGCTCGGGCTGCGACGATTTCGTGCTGCTGGAGATGGAGGGCGAGACGGGCGGCAATTCGCGCGCCGGTCGCAACGCGGTCTCGGCCCATCCGCTGGGCGCGCACTACCTGCCCCTGCCGCCGCGCGAGGCGCGCGCCACGCGCGAGCTGCTGGCGGAACTCGGCGTGCTGCAGGGCGACCCGGATGCCGCGCACCCGGCCTACGACGAAAAATACCTTTGCCACGCGCCGCAGGAGCGGCTGTACACCAACGGCTACTGGCAGGACGGCGTGTGGCCGACGCTGGGCGTGCCGGCCGCCGAGCGCGCGCAATACACCCGCTTCCAGGACTTCATCGCCGGCCTGCGCCAGCGGCGCGATGTGGCCGGGCGGCGCACCTTCGCGCTACCGCTGGCGCTGTCCGCCCGCGATCCGCAAGTGCTGGCGCTGGACCGCCTCGGCTTTCGCGACTGGCTGCTGGGCGAGGGCTACACGGCGCCGGGTCTGCACTGGCTGGCCGACTACGCCTGCCGCGACGACTACGGCACGGCCGCGGCGCAGACCTCGGCCTGGGCCGGGCTGCACTACTTCGCCTGCCGCGACGGCGACGGCCAGGTGCTGACGGCGCCGGAAGGCAACGCCTGGCTGGCGCGCGGCCTGGCGCGCGCGGCGGCGGGGCGGGTGCAACAAAACGCGCTGGTGTTCCGCGTCGAGCAGGGCAAGAAGGATGTCGCCTGCGACGTCTACCTCGCCGCCGAGAACCGCAGCATCCGCGTCATCAGTCGCGAACTGATCTGGGCCGCGCCGCTGTTCCTGATTCCGCATGTCTTCGCCGCACCGCGCCCGGAATGGCTGGCCGCCATCATGGGTGCCGACTACGCGCCGTGGGTCGTCGCCAACCTGACCTTGAGCGAAGCGCCGCAGACCCGCGCCGGCCAGCCGCTGGCCTGGGACAACGTGCTGCACGACAGCCCTGCCCTGGGCTACGTGGTCGCGACCCACCAGCAATTGCGCTACGCGCCGGGGCCTACCGTGATCACCTGGTACCGCGCCCTGCACGAGGAATCGGCGTCCCGCCAGCGCCGACTTTTACAGGGACGCGAGGACTGGGCCCGCGAAATCCTCGCCGACCTCGCCGTGCCGCACCCCGAAATCCGCGAACTCGCAACGCGCATCGACATCCACCGCCACGCCCACGCCATGATCCGCCCGCTGCCCGGCCGGCTGTGGGGCGGCGCGCGCGCGGCCTGCGAAACCGGCGCCGGCAACATCCGCTTCGCCCATGCCGACGTCTCCGGCCTGTCGCTGTTCGAGGAAGCCAACTACCGCGGCGTACTGGCCGCCGAGCGCACGCTGGCCCGGCTCGGCGTATCCTTTGCATCCTCGCTATGAACGGCCTCCACATCCTTGCCGAATTCCACGCCTGCGCCGGCGATCGCCGCCTGCTGCTGGACGCCGCGCCGCTGGCCGCGCTGTGCCGCCGCGCCTGCGCCGAGGCCGGGCTGGCGGTGGTGGCCGAGGCCTTCCACCAGTTCCCCGCCGCCGGCGCCACCGGCGCCCTGGTGCTGGCCGAATCGCACCTGGCGATCCACACCTGGCCGGAACTCGACGCGGTGACGCTCGACCTTTACGTCTGCAACTATAGCCAGGATAATCGCGCTGCCGCGGAAGCCGCCTACGAGGCGCTGAAAGCGGAATTCAAGCCGCAACGCGTGGTGCGCCACGACGTCAGGCGCGGCGCGATGCAGCCGGCGGCGCCGGCCCTCACCTGACCGGAAAACCATGGCTATTCGGCTGTTCTTCTTCCTGCTGGTCTTTGCCAACCTGCTGTTCTTCGCCTGGGCCCAGGGCCACTTTGGCGCGACCGACGACAACCGCGAACCGCAGCGGCTGGCGGAACAGTTGCAGGCCGACAAACTGCGCATCGTGCGCAGCATGCCGGCGCCGGCGAAGCCGCCGGACCTGGCCTGCCGCATGATCGACGGGCTCGATCCGACCGAGGCCGAAGCCGTCAAGGTCGCCATGAAAGCCGGCGGCGCCGGCGAAGCAGTCATCCTCGCCCCGGCGCAGCCGAAGCCCCACCTGGTGGCGATCGGCGGCCTGGCCAACAAGTCCGCCGTGGACAAGAAGATCGCGGAACTGGGTCGCTTCGGGGTTACCGACCAGGTCACCGTCGAACTGGAAGGCGGCGGCCATGAAATCGTCCTCGGCGCCTTCGCCACCGAAGCCGAAGCGCGCGACTTCCTGCAGGGGCTGGTGAAGCGGGGCATCAAGTCGGCGCGCGTTGACAGCCGCCAGCTGCCGCCGCCGAAGGCGCGCATCGAAGCCCGCGGGCCGGCGTCGGAACTGCTGCGGCAGTTGCCGCAGCTGATCGCCCCCTATGCCGATGCCACCATCGGCGATTGTCCGTCGTGACCTGGGTGGTCGGCCTCACCGGCGGCATCGGCAGCGGCAAGAGCGCCGCCGCCGACCTGTTCGCCGCGCACGGCATCGCGGTGATCGACACCGACGCCATCGCCCATGAACTGACCGCGCCCGGCGGCGCCGCGATGCCGGCGATCCGCGCCGGCTTCGGCGACGGCGTGGTGGCGGCCGACGGCGCGCTCGACCGCGCCGCGATGCGCGCCATCGTCTTCACCGATCCCGCGGCGAAGAAGCGCCTGGAAGCCATCCTGCATCCGCTGATCCGCGCCGAGGGCGAGCGGCGCATCGCCGCCGCCGCATCGCCCTATGTCATCCTCATGGTGCCCTTGCTGGTCGAGTCGGGCAGCTACCGCGAGCGGGTGAACCGGGTTGCCGTGGTCGACTGCCGCGAGGCGACCCAGATTGCCCGTGTCATGAGCCGCAACGGCCTGCCGCGGGCCGAAGTCGAGCGCATCCTGGCGGCGCAGGCGACGCGCGCCGAACGCCTGGCGGCCGCCGACGACGTGATCGACAACGACGGCGACATCGCCGCCCTGCCGCCCCAAATCGACAGGCTGCATGGGGAATATTTGGCGCTGGCGCGGCAGTTTGGTTGAGATTTGCACTGATTTGGGTCACAATCCGGACAATTTTCTCCACCCGGCTCCCCATTCGGCAAGCGTGTGATCACTTACGAATACCCTCTCAGCGAGCGCGTTCGCACGCTATTGCGGCTCGAAGATCTGTTCGACAAGGTCACCCATTTTGCGACCGCCGAAGGCGCCATGGAGCACCACGTCGCGCTGGTCACGCTGTTCGAAATCCTCGAGGTCGCCGGCCGTGCCGAACTGAAATTCGACCTGGTGCAGGAACTCGAACGCCAGCGCCAGATCCTGCTTTCCTTCCGCAACAACCCCGAAATTTCCGAAGACGCGCTCTCCGGCGCGCTCTACGAAATCGAGCAGGCCAGCGCGCTGCTGCTGGCAATGCACGGCAAGATCGGCCACTACCTGCGCGAGAACGAATGGCTGATGGCGATCAAGAACCGCGCCGCGATCCCCGGCGGCGTCTGCGAGTTCGACCTGCCCGGCTACCACTATTGGCGCCATCGCGATTCCGCGCTGCGCCAGCAGGACCTCGTCAACTGGATCGCGCCCATGCTGCCGATCCGCGACGGGCTCGCGATCGTGCTGCGCCTGCTGCGCGCCTCGGGCCGCAGCGAGCAGCAGACGGCGCAGCGCGGCGCCTTCCAGCTGATGCTCGGCGGTCGCAGCGCGCAACTGATCCGCCTCAAGACGGGACAGGGCGAGCCCTGCCTGCCGGAAATCTCGGCCGGCAAGTTCGCCATCAACATCCGCTTCCTGCGCCCCGACATGGACCAGCGGCCGCGCCAGGTCGACGCACCGGTGAATTTCGAACTCACGCTTTGTAACCTTTAGGCGCGTTTCAGGACGTTTCAGAACGTCGCACAGCACCCCACAAAGCCCCGCCGTTGGGGGGGGTTTTGTTTCTGGACGTTGCATAAGATCGCGGGGCAGAGGCGAAATGCAGCCTCTTGATTTATGTAACTTAAACGCTACAATAGCTCATGTATCAGATTGAGCATTACCTGTCCCGCGATGGCCGCGATTTGTTTGCCAACTGGCTGGTATCGCTGGCGGATCGCAGGGCACGGGCCTTCACCTTGGCGCGGGTCGGTCGCATGGAAGGCGGTGCTTTCGGCGACTGCAAGCCGGTAGGCGCGGGCGTATGGGAAGCGCGTATCGACTACGGCCCCGGCTATCGCGTGTATTACGCGCGGGCCGGTAGTCGCTTGATCCTGCTGCTGACGGGCGGCGACAAGCGCAAGCAAAAAACCGACATAGCGCGCGCCGTGGATTACTGGAACGACTGGCAAGAGAGGAACCGAAAATGAAGCGAGCATCGCGCCCCCATGCCGAAGCGGTAATCGAACTGCTGCGCGGCGATCCCGCTTTCGCCGACGAATACCTTCGCGCGGCGATGGAACAAGCCGACCAGGAAGGCGGACGCGAAGCCCTGCTGTCGGCGCTGCGCCATGTTGCCGAAGCGCAAGGCATGGCCCAGGTTGCCGAGCGCGCCGGCATTCAGCGCGAGAGCCTTTACCGCGCCCTGTCGCCAAAAGGCAACCCAACGCTTAAAACGCTGGTCGCGGTATTGGAAGCGGCCGGCCTGCGCCTGGCTATCACCCGACGCGACGAAGCGCACGCCTGAACATGGGCAAGGCATTCGAGAGCATCAAGGCAGGGCTTACCGAGGCAATGGCACACGCCAAGCGCGATCCCGCCGCACCCCGCATCGTCAACTGCCCGGCCTGCGGCAAGGCCATCGAGTGGGTGGCGGAAAACCGTTACCGGCCGTTCTGCTCCGCGCGCTGCAAAGGCGTCGATCTTGGCGCGTGGGCCTCGGACCAGTACCGGATCGCGGCGAAGGAAGAACCCAAGCCTGACCCGGACGCCGCCGAGTAGCTCAGCTCCATGCGCCGCGAATTGCCGCGATACCGTGGGCGCCGGCGCGTTGGGCGGCATCTAGATCCGTGCGCGACAAACCGCCCAGGGCAAAAGTCGGCAGTGGCGGTACGGCGAGCGCCGCGGCCAAACCCTCCCAGCCGATGCCGGCCACACCCGGATGGCTGGCGGTCGCGCGCACCGCGCCGAACACCGCGAAATCGCAACCCAGTTTCGCGGCCAGTTCCAGTTCCGCCGCGGTATGGCAGGAGGCGGCGACCAGCGCGAAATCCGGCCGCGCGGTTTGCGCCGCCAGTTGCCGTGCCTGCAGGTGCACCCCGTCCGCGGCGGTCGCGGCGGCCAGCGCCGGATCACCGTTGACCAGCACCCGCGCGCCGTACTGGTGGCAGAGGTCGACCGCGGCGTGAACGAAAGCCGAACGGCGCGGTGCATCGAGCGTCGGCTCGCGCAGCTGCACCAACCGCAGGCCGTTTTCCAGCGCATGGGCCAGCGCCACCAGTTGCGAGTCGACGCCGATTTCGCCGGCATGGCTGATGGCGTAAAAGTCGGGCAGGGCCAGTGCCGCCAGCACCGGCGCATTGGCCGGGAGCATGGGCGCCACCGTCGGCGCATCGGCACGCTGCCAGGCCAGGGCGCTATGCACATGGTCGTGCAACTCGCCGCACCAGTCGCGGACGCGGAAGAAGTTGAGCCGGACGTGGGCGTGCTCGTAGACATGCTCGCGACGCAGCCAGGGGTCAGCGCGCGTCACACCGATGCCGAGTTCCTCGCCCAGCTCGCGCAGCAGCGCCGCATGCGCGGTTTCGCCCGGCTCGACCTTGCCGCCGGGGAATTCCCAGTAGCCGGGATAGAAGGTGCCCGGCGCGCGCTGGCCGAGCAGGAATTCCATGGCGCCATCCGCCGCGCGTCGCTCGATGACGGCGGCGGCGACTTCGGTCAGCTTCATTTCTTTGCCGGGGTCCGGGCCGTCTTGCCGCCGTGACGCCCGGCGTAATCGCGGGCGAACTGCCAGGCGACGCGGCCGCTGCGCGAGCCGCGCATCAGGCTCCATTGCAGGGCCTCGCCGCGCGCGGCTTCGATCTTGTCGGCCGGCACGCCGAACTCCGCCAGCCAGTGCGCGCAGATTTCCAGGTAATGGTCCTGGCCGAAGGGGTAGAAGGACAGCCACAGCCCGAACCGCTCGGAGAGCGACACCTTCTCCTCGGTGGTCTCGCCGGGGTGGATGTCGCCGTCGGCGTTGTATTTGGTTTCGAGGTTCTCCGACATCTTTTCCGGCATCAGGTGGCGGCGGTTGGAGGTCGCATACACCAGCAGGTTGTCCGGCATACCGGTGATCGAGCCGTCGAGGATGCTCTTCATCGCCTTGTAGCCGGGCTCGCCCGACTCGAAGGAAAGGTCGTCGCAGAAGATGATGAAGCGCTCGCGGCGCGCGGCGACCAGGTCCACGATCTCCGGCAGGTGCACCAATTCGTCCTTGTCCACCTCGATCAGGCGCAGCCCCTTGGCCGCGAACTGGTTCAGCACCGCCTTGACCAGCGAGCTCTTGCCGGTGCCGCGCGCGCCGGTCAGCAGCACGTTGTTGGCGCTGCGCCCCTGCACGAACTGTTTGGTGTTCTGCGCGATGCGCTGCTTCTGGTCATCGACGCCCTGCAAGTCCTCGAAGCGGATGCGGTGCGGCTGCTTCACGGCTTCCAGCCAGCCGCGCCCGCCGCGCGTGCGCCAGCGGAAGGCCGTGGCCGACCAGTCGGTGGCCGGCAACGGTGCCGGCAGGACGGCTTCGAGGCGGTCGAACAGCGCATCGAGGCGGTCGATCAGGGGAGCAAAATCGCGGGCGGGATCGGACATCGGGTAAGCTTGCGGGCCATTGAAGGAAGGCCACTTTAGCAGAATCATGTCTCGTTTCTTTCCCCTCGTCTTCGCCCTGCAGGGCAATCGCATGGACCGCCAACTCCCTCCCCATCCCCCTCCCGGCCTCCCCCTTGAAGGGGGAGGAGGAAATGCTCCCGGCATCCGTGCAATTGGCGTGCTTACCCTGCTGGCGCTGTTGACCATGGCCGGCTGCGCGCAAATCGCCGTCGAGCCGGCGCCGACTTCTCCTGCCGCGGCCGCCTGTCCCGCCCCCGCCGCCTGCCCCGTTTGCCCGGTGTGCCCGGTGGTCGAACCGCCCAAGCCGCCGGAAAAACCCCTGCAGTCCGCCGAGTGGAGCGAGCTGCCGGGCTGGACCGAAGACGATCCCGGCGCGGCCTTCGCCGCCTTCGTCGCCGGTTGCCGCAGCCTGGAAAAACAGGCGCACTGGAAACCGGTCTGCGCTTCGGCGCGCGACCTCACCGACAAATCTGCGGCGGCGCTCCGCGCCTGGTTCGAAGCGCACACACAGCCCTGGGCGCTGGTCAATCCGGACGGCTCACGCAACGGGCTGATCACCGGCTATTACGAACCGATACTGAAGGGCAGCCGCCAGAAAACGCGCGGCTACCCCCATCCGGTGTTCGGCCCGCCCGAGGACATGGTGGTCGTCGAGCTGGCCGAACTCTACCCCGAGCTCAAGCACCTGCGCCTGCGCGGGCGCCTCGAAGGCCGCAAGCTGGTGCCCTACTATTCGCGTGCCGAATGGACTCCGCAGGAGAGCAAGCGCTCACAAGAGGCCCTCTTGTGGATCGATGACCCGATCGATCTGTTCTTCATGCAGATCCAGGGTTCGGGCCAGGTGCAGCTCGCCGACGGCAGCCGCGTGCGCCTGAATTACGCCGACCAGAACGGCCATCCCTACCGTTCCATCGGCCGCTGGCTGATCGACAAAGGCGAACTGAAAACCGAGCAGGCGTCGATGCAGGGCATCAAGGCCTGGGCCAAGGCCAACCCGGCGCGGCTGGCGGAACTGCTCAACGCCAACCCGAGCCTGGTCTTCTTCC
>Ga0268298_10003343_pt1 | contig 16499 bp, 8 predicted proteins | sample WWTPWeurt_MetaG_FD_194462 | JGI IMG/M metagenome (GOLD analysis project Ga0268298, IMG submission 194462) | Activated sludge microbial communities from WWTP in Nijmegen, Gelderland, Netherland - WWTP Weurt | ecosystem: Engineered > WWTP > Aerobic digester > Activated sludge | place: Netherlands... | reverse complement strand
AGCGCCGCCAGTTGTGCGTCGTCTTCGCTCGAAGTGATGCGTGTCGTCGACATGATCGAAGCCTCCCCTCACGAACCGAGGTTGATCCAGATCGATTTCGTCTGCGTGTGCGCGAGCATCGTCTCGAAGCACTTGTCGCGCCCCTGTCCCGACTGCTTGTAGCCACCCCATGGCTGCGTCATGTCACCGTGCTCGTAGCAGTTCACCCAGACGATGCCGGCCTCGATGTCACGCGCCATCTTGTGGGCCAGCGTCAAGTCGTTGGTCCAGATCGACGACGCGAGGCCATAGATCGTGTCGTTCGCGATCGCGACGGCGTGATCAGCGTTCTTGAACGGGATCGCGGCGCCGACCGGCCCGAAGATCTCCTCGCGCGCGATCGTCATCCCGTCGTTCACGCCCTTGAACAACGTCGGCTGCACGTAGTTGCCGGCGTCGAGGCCTGCCGGACGGCCGCCGCCGATGACCACCTCCGCGCCCTCCTTCCTGCCCGACTCGATGTAGCCGAGCACGCGCTTCTGCTGCTCGGGCGTGACCAGCGGGCCCATCGTCGTCGTCGGGTCGAGCGGGTCGCCCGGCTGGAAGCGCCGGGCGTCGGCGGCGAACTTGGCGATGAACTCGTCGTACAGCGACTCGTGCACGAGCATGCGCGAACCGGCGCTGCAGACTTCACCCTGGTTCGTGAAGATGCCGTTGACCGCATACGTAACGGCGGTGTCGAGATCGGCGCCCGGCAGGATGATCTGCGGGCTCTTGCCGCCGCACTCGGTGGTCACGCGCTTCATGTTCGACTGGCCCGCGTAGACCATCATCAGCTTGCCGACCTCGGTCGAGCCGGTGAAGCTGATCTTGTCGACATCCATGTGCAAGGCCAGATGCCGGCCGGCGTCCTCGCCGTGGCCGTTGACGACGTTGAAGACGCCGTCCGGCAGGCCCGCCTCGGCGAAGATCTTCGCCAGCAGCAAGGCGCTCATCGGGCTCTGCTCGGCGGGCTTGAGCACGACCGAGTTGCCGGCGGCCAGTGCCGGCGCGACCTTCCACGCGGCCATCATCAGCGGATAGTTCCACGGCGTGACGCAGGCCACCACGCCGAGCGGCTCGCGCACGACCATGTGCACCGCGCTCGGGTCGGTGCTCGTGACCTTGCCTTCGATCTTGTCGATCGTCTCGGCGAAGTACTGGAAGGTGAGGATCGAGAACGGCACGTCGCCACCGGTCAGCTCGGTGATCGGCTTGCCCATGTCCAGGCAGTCGAGCAGCGCGAAGTCATCGGCGTGCTGCTCCATCAGGCGGACGGCGCGATACAGCACGTCCATGCGCGCACGCGGCGCCATGCGCGACCACGCTCCGCTCCTGAAGGTGCGGCGTGCGGCGCGAACCGCGAGATCGATGTCCTTCGGGCCGCCGCGCGCCATCTCGACGATCGGCTGGCCGGTGGCCGGGTTGAAGGTGACGAAGCGGCGGCCATCCATTGCATCGACGAACTTGCCGTCGATGAACAGACGGGACTCGGGTTTCACCTGAGCCGCCAGCGCGTGCCAGCGTTTTGCATCATTCATTTCTGTCTCCTTGTTGTCGGATCGGGTGCCGGCGCGGCAGACGCTGCCGTCGCCTCGCTGCACACCAGCTTCGCGTGCTTCTTCGCAAAGCCCGTGCCACCGGCAACAAGCGAGCACAACGGGCCCTACACCGGCGCAACGGCGCACGAAGGCGCATTGAAGGCCCTCTGTCGACGCTGAGTGATGCGATTCCTCAGCACACCGATGACTCGGCCGCAGCGCCTGCGACGCAGTCTCAGCACCCGCCTGCGCGTTCGCGGCTCTTTCGCACGATGGTCGCGATGTCGACACCCAACAGCTCAGCGGCCTTGCGCTTGCTGCCCGTCCGACGGATGGCGGCATCGATGAGTTGCGCCTCGTACTGCCGGACCGCCACCCGCAGGTCGAAGACATCCGCAGCCGCGCTCCCTCGGGCGTCGACCTCGCCAGCCGCCTCGGCGTCCTCGGCGCCCTCGGGCAACGGCGCATCCAGCGTTGCCGCAGGGCTTGCCGGCGGCAGGCGGGCGCCCTCGGGGCGCAACTCGGCCAGCTCGTAGGGCAAGGGTTCGATCGGCAAGTCATCCGCGGTCGCGACTTGATCGCAGACAACCGCCAGATGCTCGACGAGATTCTGCAACTCGCGGATGTTGCCGGGGTAGGAGTAGGCCTCGAGTCGCTTCTGGCATCCAGCGTCGATGCGCAGCGGCCACGGGCGGCGGCGATTGACTTCCGCCAGGAAGCGCACGAGCAGCGGCGCGATGAGCTCGCGCCGCTCGCGCAAGGGCGGCAGGGCCAGCGTCACGACGCTCAGGCGGTAGTAGAGGTCGCGCCGGAAACCACCGTCGAGCGCAAGGCGCCGAAGATCGCGGTTCGTGGCCGCGATCACCTGCAGCCGCAGCCGCCGGGGCGCCGTCGCGCCGACGCGCTGCACGACACCCTCCTCGAGCATCTGCAGGATCTTCGCTTGGCAGTGCAGCGGGATCTCGCCCACCTCGTCGAGGAACAGCGTTCCGCCGTCGGCCGCCTCGATGAGGCCCTTCTTGCCGCGCGTCGAAGCGCCGGTGAACGAACCCCGCTCATAGCCGAACATCTCCGACTCGAACAGCGACTCCGGTATCGAGCCGCAGTTCACATGCACGAAGGGCCGCTCGGGAGAGCCCGAGCGCCGATGCAGCAGGCGCGCCAGTTCGGTCTTGCCGACGCCCGATTCCCCGAGCACCAGCAGCCGGCTGCCCAGCGCGATCGCACGCAGCCCGCGCTCGAGCAGCGCGAGGGTCGCCTGTCCGGCCATCACCGGCTCGGGCCCCGATCCGGAGTCGCGCCCGATCGGCACGAAGGCGCGTCCGCTGTCGCCGGCGTCGGCGGCCGCGCCGTTGCTCAGCGACGCCAGGGCGTCCAGATTGCGTACCGCGATGACGAGGAAGTTGGTCTCGCCGTTCGGCTGGCGCGAGCAGCGCGCGGTCACGACATGGGTTCGGCCGGCGCTGTCGGTAATGGCACGGGTCACGCGTGCGCCACGCGCGAAGGTGTCCAGCACGAACGAGATGTCCAGCCGCGTCTGCTGGACCAGTTCGCTCAGATGCCGCCCCACGGCCGCAAGCCGCGCCACCTCGTAGCTGCTCTCTGCCGCGGAGTTCATGTAGCGGACGATGCCGCGGCGATCGACGAGGACCAGCCCGTCGGGAATCATGTCGCCCAGCGCGGCCCAGCGTTCGTCGCCGAAGAACGGCTCCAGATCCGGGCCGGGCGCTGCCTCGGGCAACTGGTCGGCGATGCTGACGAATTTCATGGCGGCTCGCGCAAGATCGTGTCAGTTCGCGGGCGAGGTCTGCGGCGGCCAAGTCGACGCCGGATCCTCGCCCTGGCGCACAGGGCGCATCGACAGGACGAAGCGGTCGGGCGCCTCCTCGCCGATCGGCGCCACCTGGACGTCGAACAGCACCTTCACGCCGGCCCGGTGCCCGACCGCGGCCGTCCAGCGCTGCGGGTCGACGCCGTACCAGCGCCGGCCACCCGGCAGCGGCGACTCGAGGTCGATGAGGCGTTGCACGTCGCGGCCGAGGAAGTGCTCGGCACGCCAGCCGAGGAGTTTCTCGAACGCCGGGTTGGCCGCGAGCAGGTGGCGCTGGCGGTCGATGATGAGGATGACGTCGGGAATCGCGCTGAGGATGCTGCGGACGTCCTGCGCCACTTCCTCGAGCCGGTTCTCCTTCAGGCGCCGGTCGGTCACGTCGCGTGCCGTGCCGCTCATGCGCAGCAGGAAGCCACCTTCGATATAGCAGCGCACGGCGTTCTCGACATACATCATCGAGCCGTCGTGGCGCGTGTCGATGCTCAGCGCGTTGTCGACCGAGAAGTCGGAGCCGATGATGCGCCGCACGAAAGCTTCGTTCTCGGGCGTGCGCGGAAAGTACGAGCGGACCGACTGCTTGTTGAACTCGAGGCCCTCGGGAAGGTCGTAGAGCCGCGCCATCGCACCGTTGCACATCAGCCAGTGGCAGTCGTTCTCGAATACCTGGCGGACGATCTCGCCGTCGCCGACGGACAGATCGACCGGCTCCGTGAACTCGATGCACCACATCGCCTCGGTTGCCGTCTGCACGAAGCTGCGCAGGACGGCCTCGGAGCGCACCAGCTCCTCGAGACCCTCGCGGGAGCTCACGCGATGCAGGGCCGAGATGCGCAGCACCGGCTCGGGCCACGTCGTGTGCACCGACTTGTCGATCAGCGCCGCGACGGCCTGCTCGGTGCCGTCACGGCGCAGGAACACCAGCAATTGGCTGGCCGGCGGGTCACCGACCCTCAGGCCCAGCATCAGTTCGCCGACCCGGCGCGCCGAAGCGGGATCGACGACGCCGTCGAGCGGCCGCCCACGCTGGTCGCCGAATGCGCCGGCCGCATCCTCGCTGCACTGCACGACGACCCCGGCGGCGTCGACCAGCATCAGGAATCCGGCGGCGGCGGCTCGCGGGCTACGCACGGCCACTCCCCTGCGGAGCCGAAGGACACCCGGCGACGCCGCGCGGCGACGCTGGGCCGCGCGCAGATCGCGCAGCGATGGCCTTGTGCACGCCTTCGTCACGGCGCGCTCCGCACTCGGTGCAACATGACGCTCCTCGATCCGGTGATGGCGCCCGCCGCGCAGGCCGATCCTTCCCGTCCTCCGTGCCCTCTCCCGAGCACGTCTTCTTAGCTTCGACTGGCTTCATTCTGCCCCACCGATCCTGCTTGCGGCACGAGACGATCACGGCGGGGGCCTCAGCCGGCTCGCTCGAGGGCATCGGCGAACTCGAAGATGTCCATCGTGCAGCCGTAGGTCGCGACGTTGTAGATCGGCGCATTCGCATCCGTATTGACCGCGATGATGGTCTCGACGTGCTTCATGCCGTGCAGGTGCTGCACGGCGCCCGAGATGCCCAGCGCAAGGTAGAGCTTGCAGTTGGCCGCGACCTTGCCGGTCAGGCCGACCTGATGCGCCTTGTGCAGCCAGCCGGAGTCGGCGATCGGGCGTGAGCAGCCCAGGGTGGCGCCGATGCGCTCCGCGAGCGCGACGAAGCGCGGCACGTTCTTCTCGTCCTGAATGCCGCGCCCGATCGACATGATGAACTCGGCCTTGCCGATGTCGATCCCGGAGGACGGCGGCTCGACGAAGCCTTCGTGCGTGTAGCGCCCCTCGACGCGCGACAGGTCGACCGGCAGCGGCACGCTGCGCGCGCTCCCCGTCCCTTGCGGCGGCTTGAACGTCGCGCCACGGACGGTCAGCACGACGACCGGCTTGCCCGGGAAGTCGAGTTCGACGTTGACCTTGTTGCCGTAGCCGCTGCGCGTCGCGCGCAGCCCGCTCGCGTCGGCGTCGATGCGGAAGACATCGGCTGCGAAGCCACTGCCCAGACGCACCGCGAGCGCCGATGCATAAGCCAGGCCGTTGGCGGAGTGTCCGATCATGACGAGCGCCGGCCGATGCTCCAGCGTGGCGGTGAAGGCCGCTTCCTCGTAGGCCGCGGCGTCGAAATGCGGCGAATCGACGGCGGCGAGCAGGATCTCGTCGACGCCCGGAAGGTCGAGGGCGGGCGCAAAGGCTTCCGGCTCGTCGGCGACGACGAGCACGCGCAGCGGCCCGCCCACCCGGTCCTTGAGCGCAACGGCAGCACCCACCATCTCGGTGCTGAGATCGGCGAGCACGCCGCGCGTATGTTCGGCAACGATCAGGATTCCGCTCATGCCTCGACTCCCATCTTTTCCCGGATGATCTTCAGCACCGCAGCGGCGGCCTGGTCCGGATTGCCCTGGATCATTTCCGCGCGGGTCGCCGGCGGCACGAACATGCGCCTCACCGCGGCGGCGCGCTCCTCGCCGGCCTGCGTCGCAACGTCGAGCGTGGCCACGGGTTTGTCCTTGGCCTGCTTGACCATGCGCATGGTCGCGTAGCGCGGCACGTTGGCACCGGTCTGCATCGTGACCAGCGCGGGCGTTGCCAGCCGCACCTGGTGCCGCAGGCCGCCCTCGAGTTCGCGCGTCACCAGCAGGCTGCCGGCGCCCTCCCATTCGGTGGCCACGACCATGGCGGCCCTCGGCAGCCCGAGCAGCCTGGCCAGCGCAATGCCGGTGGATCCGTTGGCCTGGTCGCCGGACTGCGCCCCGGTGATGATCAGGTCCGGCTGCTCCTGCTGCGCAACCCCGGCAAGCAGGCGCGCGACGGCCAGCGGATCCGCGCCCGCCAGCGAGTCATCCCAGACGCGCACGCCGCGATGAGCGCCCTTGGCCAGTGCCTTGCGCAACGTGTCCTCCGCTCCCGGCGGCCCGACGGTGACCACCACCACCTCGCCGCCGCCCAGCGCTTCCACGGTCTTCAAGGCCTGTTCGAGCGCGGTGTCGTCCCATTCGTTGAACAGGAATTCGAAGTACTCGTCGGGAATCGTGCGAGCGTCGTCGGAGAAGCGGAAGTCGTCGCCGAGCTTGCCGACCTGCTTGACCGGCACGAGGATGCGCACGCCCTGCTTCGTCGGCATGTCGTATGGCGGCAGCACGGCCGGGGCGATCGGGCGTATCTGCCAGGCGGCTCCTCCGGCCGGCGGCGGCTCGGGTGTCGGCGCGCTCATGGCCTTGTCCGGTGCCGGGCCAGGCAGTTGCGGCACTGCGGGGCGCGAAGCCATCCACGCATCCAGGCGCGCGCCGACCTCGTTCGTCACGCGCTGTGCGACCCGCTCGGCCACGGCGATGGTGATCCGCTCGGCGAGGTCCGGCAGCTCGCGCAGCGAGATCGCGTCGAGTTCCACCGCCCTGGCGATCAGCTCGGCGAGATCCTCGACGACGAAGTCCTTCTCGAGGCCGGCGGTCTTTCGAGCATCCTCGAACATGGTCAGGTCCTTGGGGCAGCAGGTGACGAAGACGTCGATCGTGCCGAGTTCGGCCGCTTCGCGGACCCGCATCTCGGAGGGTTTGCAGGTTCCCGGCTTGTCGGGAATCCAGATGCGGCCGCCGCCGGCGCCGCAGCAGAACGAGTTGTCGCGATTGCGCGGCATCTCGACCAGCTGGCAGCCGATCAGCTCGAGGACGCGGCGTGGCGCGTCGTAGCGCTTGTTCAGCCGGCCGAGATGGCAGGGGTCGTGGAAGGTCACGCGCAGACCGAGCGGCTTGCTCACGCGCAGCGCGCCCTTCTCGAGCAGCTCGCACATCAGCTCGGTGTAGTGCATCACCGGCGCCGTCTGCCCGAACTGCGGGTACTCGTTGTGCAGCGTGTTGAAGGTGTGCGGATCCGTCGTCAGGATGCTGCGGAAGGTCTTGGCCGCATGCATCTGCGCCAGGTTGTGCTCGGCCAGCGACTCGAACAGGCCCTCTTCGCCGATCCGCCGCACGTCGTTGCCGGCGGTCTTCTCGGCCTCGTAGAGCAGGCCGAAGTCGACCTTCGCCGCGCGCAGCAGCCGCGCCACCGTGCGCGTCACCTTCTGGTTGCGCGGATCGAAGGAGGCCTGGTCGCCGACGAACCAGAGCATGTCGGCGGGCTCGCGGCGCAGGTCCTTGATCGGGAACTCCAGCTCGCGGGTCCAGTTGGCCCGCTTGCGGGCGACCTCGCCGAAGCTGTTGCCCGAGTTGCCGATCGTGTTGAGCATGGTGCGCAACAGCGGATCGATCTGGTCGGTCTCCACCAGGTGCCGGCGCATCTTGACGATCTTGACGGGGTGCTCGACCCCGACCGGGCAGATCTCCTGGCAGGCGCCGCAGCTGCGACACGACCACAGCGTTTCCGGATCGATCACCTGACCCACCAGCACCTGGTCCGCTTGCGGCCGGCCCCGCGCGGCATCGTTGTGCGCTCGCAGATCGAGGATGAGGTCGCGCGGACTGAGCGGATAGCCGGCGGCACGTGCGGGACAGGCCTCGTGACAACGACCGCACTTCGTGCAGGCGTCGAGATCGAGCATGTCCTTCCACGAGAAGTCGGAGATCGCTGCAACACCGGTGGTCGCGGCGCCCGCGGCGACCTTCGGCAGTCGGCGCAGCGCCAGCGGGTCACGCGCCAGCAGCGAGCCCATCGCCGCGAGGATGTGCTTGGCCTTGTACCAGGGCAAGGCGACGATGAAGGTCAGCGCCGCCAGACCGTGCAGCCACCAGTTTCCCGCGCGCACGGCGCGGATGTTGTCAGCGCCGACCCCGAGTGCGCCGAACAGTGCCCCGAGCGACGCGCCGACCGGCTCCCACAGCCCCCACGCCGGCCGCTCCATCGCATGGCGCAGCCCCTCCTGCACGAAGCCGGTCAACACGATGAACAGCAGCGCGACGAGGAACACCCAATCCTCGACGCGCCAGCGCGCCGCCGCGGGCCGCAGCTCGCCCTCGCCCCGGTAGCCACGCCGGTAGTCGAGCTTGGCCAGCCGCAGCACGCCGCGGCGAACCATCATCAGCACGAGGCCGGCAGCGACCGCGAGGCCGGCCAGATCGAGCACCAGGCTGAAGACCAGGAAGAAGCGGCCCTTCCAGAACGTCACGCCGAGCAGCGGGTTCAGGATGTCGTACTCGAGCGTGATCGTCGCGGTGCCGATGAACAGCAGCGCGAAGCCGAAGAAGATCGCCGCATGCGCCGCGCCGGCGTAGGGATCGCGCCGGCGCAGGGTGCGGTGGGTCAGCAGATCGGCCACCATGCGCGCCGCAGCGGCACGCCAGTCGATCGGCGTCGCAGTGGGTGACCCGCGCCGGTACTTGCGGACGGCGCGCGCCAGCCCCCAGAAGAAGGCGCCGATCGCCGCGAAGCCGATCAGATAGAAGGCGGCCGTGCCGGCCGACTCCAGTCCCCAGAAGAGCGTTCTCGTTTCCATCGTCGTGCCGGTTCGGCGTTGGCAGCATCACGCGGGGCCCGACGCCGAAGCGCCGGGCCTGCGCACTCAGTCCACCTCGACCTTCGGCCGCGGATCGCCGAGCTTCGGGAAGGTCTCATGGCCCCACACCTGCCGCTCGCGGATCCACGGCAGCGGGCGCTCCGGGTGCGGGCTGTCGAACTCGCGCGCCAGCCGATGCCCCTCGAACATCGCCTGCAGTGCCTGCATCGGCGCCTTGCAGTCGCCGATCTGGTAGACCGCCTCGACCTCGTTCTTCTTCCACTCGCCCTTGCGCTGCCTGAGTTCGCGGTAGAGCGCATCGTCGGCCACGCGCGAGGTGATGAGGATCACCGAGTCCGCTTCGATCTCGGTGAGGCCGGGATTCAGGCGGCGCGGCACCTCACCGGTGGTCGGCCCGGCCAGGTCGGCGCCGTAGCGATACATGAAGCCGATCGTCACCTTGCCCGGCTCGATCTTCTCGATCCAGTGGTTGCGGAAGGTGCGCACGCCCTTCTCGTTGAGCATGCGCTTGTTGTTCTGAACCTCGAGCGTGAAGACGCCGTAGTCGGCGATCTCCGACAAGTTGGTGACGTAGGTCACCTCCTTGCCCTGGTCGGCCATCATCTCGGCGAAGGTGATGCCGAGGAAGTGGCCCTCGCCGTCGAGGATCAGCACGCGCTTGCCGACGATCGGCTTGCCCGCCACGATCTGCTCGGGCGTGAACACGTGCGGCAGCGACGCATCGGCGCCCGGGATCGGGACATGGCCTTCGGCGCCGAGCCCGTCGGTGCGCCAGTGCGAACCGGTGGCGATGACCACGCGGTCGGCGCCGTACTCGAGCACGTCGTCGGCGCTCATCTTGCCGACGCCGAGATGGACTTCGACGTTCTTCATCTTCGCCAGCTGCAGCTGGCGATAGGTGATCACGCGGCCCCACTCGTTCAGGCGCGGCAGCTTGCTGACCCACTTCCAATGGCCGCCCAACTCCGCCTCGGCCTCGCGCAGATGCACCGTGTAGCCACGCTCGCCGAGGACGCGCGCACACTCCATCCCCGACGGCCCGCCGCCGACGACGAGCACCGAGCACGGGTTCTTGGCCTTGGCGAACTTCTCGGGATGCCAGCCGCGGCGGTATTCCTCCATCGCGGTCTGGTTCTGCGTGCACTGCAGCTGGCCCACCTGGTTGAACTTCGACACGCACATGTTGCAGCCGATGCACTCGCGGATGTCTTCCGGACGGCCCTCCGCGATCTTGTTAGGCAGGAACGGGTCCGCGATCGACGGGCGTGCCGCGCCGATGATGTCCGCGACGCCGCTGCGGATGATGTTCACCATGTCGTCCGGGCTGGTGAAGCGGCCGTTGGCGACGACGGGGATGCTGCCCACCACGCCCTTGGCGTCCTTGATAAAGGGCGTCATCCAGCCGGACTTGCGGTAGCGCGACACGCCGGCGTCCTCGCCCCACTCCTCGTAGTCACCGATCTTCACTGACCACAGATCGCACAGGCCCTCCTTGTGCATCATCTCCATGAAGCGGATGCCGTCCTCCTTCGCTTCGATGCCGTGCGGCCCGTGCAGCGTGTCGACTTCGAAGCGGGTCGTGATCGCGCAGCGGTCGCCGAGCTCGCGCTTGAGCGTGCTCATCAGCTCGATGTAGAAGCGGGCTCGGTTCTCCAGCGAGCCGCCGTACTTGTCGGTGCGATGGTTGTAGCGCGGCTCGAGGAACTGGATCGGCACCGTGCTGTCGCCGCCCGAGACCTCGAGCAGGTCGAAGCCAGCCTGCTCGGCGCGCTTGGCGGCGAGCACGTACATGTTGATCACCGCCTTGATGTCGTCGTGGTCCATCTCGGTCCCGTAGACGGTCCGCGAAGGGAACATGTTCGACACCAGGCCGCTCGGCGCGCGACCCACCTCGCGTGACTCGAGGCAAGGGGCATGAATGCCGCTGTACCACAGCTGCACGCCGACCAGGCTGTCGTGCTTGTGCGCCATGTCGCACATGTAGCGAAGGTTGACGACGTCGCCGTCGTCCCACAGGCGAGCCGAGGTGTACGGGTATTCGTCGGCCTCCGGGTGGATCGAGCAGTACTCGGTGAAGACCACGCCCCAGCCGCCCTCGGCCTTCATCGCACGGAAGTGCGCTTGCGTGCCGGGGCGCTCCGAGCCCGGACCCGCGCAATGCGAAGTCTGGAAGAAGCGATTGCGGGAGGTCTTCGGGCCGATCTTGATCGGCTCGAAAAGGATGTCGTACTTCGGGTCGCGGGCCACGGCTGTGCTCCTCTCGATGATGACTTTGTGCTCGATGCGCTCGGGGAATGCGGTGACGATCGACCGCTCCCTCGGCGCTTCATCTCTCAAGATCCATGCCATTGCGCGATGCCACGCACTAGACATGCTTGATTTGCCCAGTGACGCAGAGGCAAAACGCATGCAGAGTCGAGCGCTCGAATCGTTCATCGCTCGTTCGCCAAGCGATGCAATCTCGCATCGGTACCGCAACGATGCAGCAGGCTCGACCGCCACCGACACTCGCGGCCGCTGGCGCTCGGCACGCACGTCGCGAAGTGCTCTTTCCTTCCGTTGACGACGACGCTGCAGGCAAGCATCAGCACTGCGCCGGCGCATCACCCTGCGCGGCGCAAAGCGCCGACGCGCCGCCCCTCGGCTCGTCGATAAGCCATTGATTTGATTGGTCGACTCGACCAAGTGCCAGCTCGCATGCAGCGATTGGCACCACTCTTGCGAACAGGGACCTCCGTCGCGGCGAAGACCACGACACCGCGCCTCGTCATTGCCGGCAGGTCCGCCTTCGTGAGCGCGTTTGTTCGACATCAAATCGAGGAGACACCCGTGAGATCGTCTATGAAGTGGAGCCGAGCGCTCATGCTGTCGGCCGCGTGTGCGGCGCTCTCGTCAGCAGCGCTCGGCGCCGGCGAAGCCGACCGTCTGGGACGCGATCTGACGCCGGTCGGCGCCGAGCGCGCAGGCAACAAGGACGGGTCTATCCCGGAGTGGGCAGGCGCGACGAATGCGCCGGCGCCGGGATGGGCGCACGGCAAGGTGCGCGGCGACTTCTGGAGTCACAAGGGCGAGAAGCCGATCTTCTCGATCAATGCTTCGAACGCCGACAAGTATGCGGAGCGGCTTTCGCCGGGCCAGCTCGCGCTGCTGAAAACGCTGCCGGACTATCGGATGGACGTCTTCCCGACCCGGCGCGAGTGCAGCTACCCGGACTTCGTGTTGAACAACACGAAGACGAACGTCGGCAAGGCGAAGATCGCGGCCGACGGATGGTCTCTCGCCGAGGCGGCCCTGCCCGGCGTTCCGTTTCCGGCTCCGTCCAGCGGCATCGAGGTCGTCTGGAACTTCCTGATGCGATACCAGGGCGCAGGCGTGCGTTGGCCCGATGGCCGCAGCTTCGTCTCACCGCGCCCCGGGTCCAAGGACGGCATCCTCTACGCCTGGGACCAGACGCTCCATCTTCCCTGGGGACGCAAGGGCACCACCTCGCCGACGCAGAACGGCGGCCTGCAAAGCGGCTTCTACTACGCCTTCCGCCTGCCCGCGTCCCTCGAAGGACAAGTGCTCGCACAGCGCTTCTACTTCGCGAAAGACTCGGAGGCGTTCTACTACTTCCCGGGCCAACGGCGCGTCCGCCGGTTGCCGAGCTACGCGTACGACGCGCCGCTGCTGGGCTTCGAGAACCAGTTTCCGTCGGACGCCATCTTCATGTTCTTCGGGAACCCCGACCGCTTCGACTGGAAGATCGTGGGCAAGAAGGAGATGTACGTCCAGTACAACGCCTTCGAGCTGATGAACTTCAAGCGCTCGACGGATGCGCTCGGCCCGCTCTACATCAGCAACGAGGTGCGCCGCTACGAGCTGCACCGCGTCTGGGTCGTCGAAGGGACCGTCAAGGGCAACGTGAGGCACACGACGCCGAAGAAGACGCTCTACTTCGACGAGGACACCTGGCTGGCCCTCGCCGCGGAAGACTACGACGCGCAGGGCAAGCTGTGGCGCGCGAAGGAAGCGGCCGTGGTGCCGGCATGGGAGATCGGCGCGTGTTCGTCGTCGATGCTCTACGCGCACTACGACCTGGCAAGCAAGCGCTACACCAGCGACGCCATCCTCTTCGGCGCCGACCAGGACATGCAGTGGTTCTCCGAGTCGAACGATCGCCGCCTGAAGGACGACTTCTACACCCCCGAAAACCTGCGCGCGGTCAGCGAACGCTGAACCCGCACGACCGGAGACAACCGTGAAGAACACGATGACAACGATCACGCGGATCGCCGCCGCCGCGTCCATGGTCGCGTCTGGCGCCGCTTGCGCCGCCGACATCTCGGGCGACACCGTCAAGGGCAGCTTCAACTCGACCTTCACCGTCGGGGCCGGCATGCGCGCGCAGAAGCAGGATTGCGCGCTCGTCGGCGACACCCGGTCCGCATGCGGCGCCAGCGCGAACGAGGCGCAATGGTCTGCCGGAGACGACGGCAACCTCAACTACAACAAAGGCGACTTCTTCACCGCCTACCTCAAGGGCGCGCACGAGTTGGTCCTGCGACTGCCGCAGGACATCACCTTCATGGCGCGCGGTTCGTGGCTGAAGGACTTCAAGGCGCAGGACACGCGTCGCTCCGACCTGTCGGACGACGCGAAGGACCAGATCGTCACCAACGCCCAGTTGCTGGACCTGTGGGCGAGCAAGCAGTTCGCCCTCGGCGAAGGCAGCGGGCGCGTTCGCATCGGCAACCAAGTCGTCAACTGGGGGGAGAGCCTGTTCGGCCTCGGCGGCATCAACGCGACGAATGCCTACGATCTGCAGCGGCTGCTGGTTCCGGGCACGCAGGTGAAGGAAGCGATCCTGCCCGCGCCGATGATCAACGTCGCAGCGAACCTGGGCGGCGGCGTGAATGCCGAGGCCTACCTGCAGCACGGCTGGAAGCGTGTTCGATTCGCGCCCGCGGGCGGCTACTTCTCGGTCGCGGACTACTACGACAAGGGCCGCAGGCCCGTCGGCTTCTCGACCGCGAACTTCAACCTCACCGGCCCGGACGGCATCAACACCACGGGCGGCCGCGGCAACCTGACGCAGGACCAGGAAACGGCGGCGATGCTCGCCGACGGACGCTCGTTCCCGTACCAGACGGCGGCCGGGGACATCACGCCGCGCAAGTCCGGGCAGGGCGGCGTATCGCTGCACTGGAAGCCCCAGGATTCGCTGTTCGACCTGGGCGCCTACTACGTGCGCTATCACGACCAGCTGCCGGTGCTCGAGTACAACAACGCCGCTGCGCAACTGCAGTGGCGCTTCCTCGAGAACCGGGAAGTCTTCGGGCTGTCGGCCAACACGCAGATCGGCAACTGGGCGCTGGGCACGGAGTTGTCGTACCGGCCGAAGGAGGCGATCGCGCTGTCGGGCTGCTTCAATGCCGGCGGGCCCCTGGACGCCAACACCAACGGCGCCGCGGTGGGCAACTGCCCGGCGTGGATCGACCAGAAGAAGTTCCAGTGGCACCTGACGGGGATGCTCCAGCTTCAACCTGCCGAGCACAAGGCGGTTCTCGACCTGCTGGGTGCGGACACCGCCTTCCTGTCCACCGAGCTCGTCGTCATCCACTTCCCGGGCATGCGCGCGAACAAGCGCTTCACCCGCACGATCGATGGCGTCGCCGTCGACCAGGTCGCGCAGGCGGCCTACGGCATCTGGCTCGACCCCACGCGCAGCACCGTGCAAGGCGCGGGCACCGCGACCTCTGCGGGCTACGTGGTCGACTTCAACTGGACCTATGACGGCAAGCTGATCTCCGGCTGGCAGGTGACGCCGGGCTTCACCTTCTCGCACTCGTTCCACGGCGACACGCCGACCTTCCTCGGCAACTACCTGCAAGGAGCCAAGGCCTTGAACCTGTACGTGCTGTTCAACCAGAACCCCGCCGTCTGGCAGGCCGGGGTGAACCTGGCCACCTACTTCGGCGGCAAGCCCAAGCAGCCCGGCGACGTGGTGCGGCAGCTGTACCGCGACCGCGACTTCATCGGCGCATTCGTCTCGCGATCGTTCTGACCCGGAGGCAGCAACCGTGTCCGGAACCCTCGTGCCGCGGCTCGAAGGCTGGCTCTTCGGCCACCGAAGGCTGACGCTCGGCATCCTGCTGGCGTTCACCGCCGTCATGGCCGTCTTCGCGCTGCGGCTGCGGATGGAGGCTGGATTCGAGAAACAGATGCCGATCGGCCATCCGTTCATCGAAACCTTCAACCGCTACCGCAGCGACCTCTTCGGCGCCAACCGGCTGACCGTGGTGGTGCGCGCGCGCAAGGGCGAGATCTGGACGGCCGAGGGTCTGTCGCGCCTGCATGCGGTGACGGAGGCCGTCCAGTACCTGCCCAACATCGATCGGCCCGGCGTGCAATCGCTCTGGACGCCGAACAGCTTCGTCAACGAGATCACCGAGGAGGGTTTCCGGGCCGAACCGGTCATCGCCGGCACGGTGACGCCGCAAGCGCTCAGCCCCGAGGTCATCCAGCAGATCCAGCATTCCACCAGCCAGGGCGGCTACATCGGTTCGCTGGTCTCGCGCGACCAGACCGCGGCCATGATCACGGCCGAGATCAGCGAAGTCGCCGAGGACGGCAAACCCATCGACTACGTCGCCTACAACCAGCAGCTCGAGCGCATGCTGCGCGACAGGTTCGAGGATGCCGGCTTCGAGATCCAGATCATCGGCTTCGCCAAGCAGATCGGCGACATCGCCGACGGCGCGGCCGGCGTGCTGGAGTTCTGCCTCATCGCGCTCGTGCTGACGGCGCTGGCCGTCTACTGGTACTGCCACTCGATCCGGCTCACGCTGCTGCCCATCCTGTGCTCGCTGACCTCGCTGGTGTGGCAGTTCGGCACCTTGCGGCTGCTCGGCTACGGCCTCGACCCGCTGGCGGTGCTCGTGCCCTTCCTGGTGTTCGCCATCGGCGTCTCGCACGGCGTGCAGCAGATCAACTTCATCGTGCGCGAGATCGCCAGCGGCAAGAGCACCTTCGAGGCCGCGCGTGCCAGCTTCCAGGGCCTGCTGGTGCCCGGCACGCTGGCGCTGCTCATCGCGCTGGTGTCCTTCGTCACCCTGCTGGTCATCCCGATCCCGATGATCCGCGAGCTCGCGATCACCGCGTCCCTCGGCGTCGCCTACAAGATCGCCACCAACCTGGTCATGCTGCCCGTCGCGGCGTCGATGCTCCACTTCGACAAGGCTTATGCGGAGCGGGCGATCCTCAAGCGCGAGCGCCGCGCCCGCTGGCTCATCGCGCTGTCGCGCGTGGCGGAGCCGCGCAACGCGGCCGTCGTGTCGGCACTCACGCTCGCCGTGCTCGGCGCCTCGATCTGGTTCAGCCGTGACCGCATCGTCGGCACGCTGGAGCCGGGCGCGCCCGAGCTGCGCTCCGACTCGCGCTTCAACCGCGACGCGGTGTCGATCGCCGGCAGCTTCGACTTGGGACTGGACTGGCTGAGCGTCGTCATCGAGGCTCCTGAGTCGTCGTGCGAGAACCCGGCGATCGGCGACTACGTCGACCAGGCGACCGTCGCCCTGCGCGGCGTGCCCGGCGTCGTCTCCGCGGCCTCGTACGCGACCATGATGCGCACCTACAACGAGGGCTA
>Ga0268298_10003342_pt1 | contig 16500 bp, 17 predicted proteins | sample WWTPWeurt_MetaG_FD_194462 | JGI IMG/M metagenome (GOLD analysis project Ga0268298, IMG submission 194462) | Activated sludge microbial communities from WWTP in Nijmegen, Gelderland, Netherland - WWTP Weurt | ecosystem: Engineered > WWTP > Aerobic digester > Activated sludge | place... | reverse complement strand
GTCAGTGTGCCGGCCTGGTCTCAGTTCAGGGTGGAGATCTCGGGCATAGGCGCCACGCAACTGCCCGTCTCGCTGCTGCGATTCAAGGGCGAAGATGCAGCCGCGCCGCAGTCGGTCTCGGCCATCGTACGGGCCGATCTGGAGCGCAGCGGGCATTTCCGCTTCATCGACACCCCGCTGGCCATCGACGAAACCGGCTCGCCCGGCTACCCCGATCTGCGCACGCGCGGTGTGGATGCCCTGGTGGCGGGCTCGCTCACCAAGCTGGCGGACGGCCGGTTTGACACCCGCTACAAGCTGTGGGACGTGGTGAAGGGCGCCGACCAGGGTGGCCAGAGCATGGTGGTGCCAGCGGTCGATGTGCGCCTGGCGGCCCACCGCATTGCCGACGCCATCTACGAGAAGCTCACCGGTGACAAGGGTGTTTTTTCCACCCGCATCGCCTACGTCACCAAGGGTGCTGGCCGCTACACGCTGCGCATCACCGATGCCGACGGTGAAGGCGGCCAGGTGGCCCTCACCAGCGCCGAGCCCATCATCTCGCCAGCCTGGTCGCCCAATGGCCGCGAGCTGGCCTATGTGTCGTTCGAGACCCACAAGGCCGTGGTGTGGATCCAGGACGTGGTCACTGGCACGCGCCGCCAGGTGGCCAACTACCGCGGCTCCAACAGCGCACCGGCCTGGTCACCCAATGGCGGCGAACTGGCGGTGACGCTGTCGCGCGAAGGCGGTTCGCAGATCTTTTTGATCGCACGCGATGGCAGCAACGCCCGCCGCATAACGCAGAGCTCGGCCATCGACACCGAGCCGGTGTTCACCCCTGACGGCCGCACCCTTTACTTTGTGAGCGACCGTGGCGGTAGCCCGCAAATCTATCGACAGTCCCTGGGCGGCGGCAATGCCGACCGGGTCACCTTCTCGGGCAACTACAACATCAGCCCGGCCATCAGCCCCGATGGCCGCACCTTGGCCTTCGTGCAGCGCCAGGGCGGCAGCACGTTCCGGGTGATGACCATGGACCTGGCCTCGGGCAACGTGCAGGCCGTGAGCGACACCAGTGATGACGAGAGTCCGAGCTTTTCGCCCAACGGCAAGTTCATCATCTACGCCACGCGCGCCCAGGGCCGCGAGTTGCTGATGACCACCACACTGGATGGCAAGATCAAGACCAGGCTGCTCACCAGCGGCCTGGACATTCGTGAGCCGGTCTGGGGCCCTTTCGGCCGCTGACCGCCACTGTTCCTAAGGAGTACCAGACATGATCAGAATCGAACGAGTTGGGCACGTGATGAAGCAAGCCGTGCTGTGGGGCGCAGTGGCCTTGCTGGCCGGCTGTGCCTCGGGCGTCAAGCTGGACAACGAGGTGCCGGTGGAGACTCGCAGCGTGGGCGACAAGGCCGCTGACGCCGGCAACGCTGGCGACAAAGGCAGCGCCAGCAACAGTGGCACCGCAGGCAGCCAGGTGGCCACGGTGGACTTGTCCAAGGGTGGCGCGAACAACGCCTTGGCGGGCGGTGAGGCCGGCCGCGTGGTGTACTTCGACTTTGACAGCTTTGCCATCAAGGACGACTTCCGGCCCATCGTGGAAAGCAATGCCAAGTTGCTGGCGGCCAACAAGCAGAAGCGCATGACCATCGAGGGCCACACCGATGAGCGCGGTGGTCGTGAGTACAACCTGGCCCTGGGCCAGAAGCGCGCCGAGGCCGTGCAGAAAGCCTTGGTTCTGCTGGGCGTGGGTGAAGGCCAACTTGAGTCCGTGAGTTTTGGAGAGGAGCGGCCTGCCGCACAAGGCGGCGACGAGGCTGCCTGGGCCAAGAACCGCCGCGCCGAACTGAAGGACCGTTGACACCATGCGCAACCCTGTCTGGCTCCTCAGCAGCGCCGCGATGCTGGTGCTGGGTGCGCTGAGCGTGCCCGCCCATGCCGGCCTGTTCGACGACGATGAAGCCCGCAAGGCCATTCTGGACCTACGTGGCAAGGTGGAAGAGCAGCGCCAGCAGCTCACCGCCACGCAGCGCCAGGTCACCGAGTTGCAACCCCTGGTGCAGCAGATCCAGCAGTTGCAACGCAGTCTGCTGGAACTGAACAACCAGAACGAGCAGTTGCGTGGCGAGATCGCCAAGCTGCGCGGCCAGGACGAGCAGTTCCAACGCGATCTGTCCGATGTGCAAAAGCGGCAGAAGGACATGGCCCAGAGCATGGAAGAGCGTGCCAAGAAGGTGGAGCCGCAGTCCGTATCGCTCGATGGCCGCGACTTCACGGTGGAGCCCGAGGAAAAGAAGAACTACGAAGACGCCATGGCCGGCCTGCGCAATGGCGATTTCGACAAGGCCACGGTGTCGCTGGCGGTTTTTTTGAGGCGCTACCCGAATTCGGGCTACGCCGATTCAGCGCGCTACTGGCTGGGCAATGCCCAGTACGGCAAACGCGACTACAAGGAAGCCATCAACACCTTCCGGGCATTCGCCACGACCGCGCCTGATTCACTGCGCGCGCCCGAGGCACTGCTGGCCATGGCCAACTGCCAAGCCGAGATGAAGGACAACAAGAGCGCCAGGAAAACACTGGATGAACTGCTCAAGCAGTACCCCAAGTCGGAAGCCGCTCAAGCGGCCAAGGAGAGGTTGGCGGCGCTGAAGTGACCTGGTCGCCCCGGGGCGGGCAACGCGCTCCTAGAATCGCGGCCCATGTCTGCCGTTGAAGTTGCCTCGCTGACCCAGTTGGTGCTGTGGTTGGCCTTTCTTCTCGCCGCCGCCTTCGGCGCGCTGGCTCAGGTCACCCACTTCTGCACCATGGGCGCCATTGCCGATGTCTACAGCATGGGCGACTGGCGCCGTGCCCGCATGTGGCTGTTGGCAGTGGGCGTGGCCATGGTGGGTTTTGGCGTGATGGCCGGGCTGGGTGTGATCGACCCGGCCGCCACGATCTATTCATCTCCGCGTCTGTTATGGGCCTCGACGCTGTCCGGTGGACTGATGTTTGGCGTCGGCATGGTGCTGGCGTCGGGTTGTGGCGGCAAGACCCTGGTGCGCCTGGGCGGTGGCAATCTCAAGTCGCTGGTGGTGCTGGTCGTCATGGGGGTGGCAGCTGCGGCTACCCTGCGCGGCATCACAGCCGTGTGGCGCAGCAACTCGGTCGATCAACTGGCCCTGAGCCTGGGCACCCGGCAGGATCTGCCGTCGCTGCTGGCGTCGGCCCTGGGCATGGCCAAGGTTCATTTGTCATTGACTCTGGGCCTGGGCGTGGGCCTGCTGATGTGCGCCGCCAGCCTGCTTTCTGCGGGTGACGGCAAGCGAGACCAAGTGGTGGCCGGTGCGGGTGTGGGTGTGCTGGTGACTGCCATGTGGTGGGTCAGTGGCCATCTGGGCTTCGTGCCCGAGCACCCCGAGACTCTGGAGGCCACCTACCTGGCCAGCAGCAACCGCAGCATGGAGGCGTTCAGCTTTGTGGCCCCAGCGGCCGCACTGTTGAACTGGGTCACCTTGTTCAGTGACACCTCTCAGGTGATGAGCCTGGCCGTCGCGCTCCCTTTGGGTGTCGTGCTGGGGGCGGCCGTTGCAGCGTTGGCTCGCGGCGAGTTCCGCTGGGAGGGTTTTGCCGGCGCGGCCGACACCGCTCGCCACCTGGCGGGTGCCGTGCTGATGGGTGTGGGCGGTGTCACGGCCATGGGTTGCAGCATTGGCCAGGGGATTTCGGGTCTGTCCACCTTGTCGCTGGGCAGCGCGCTGGCCACCGCCGGCGTCGTGACTGGTGCTGTGGCTGCGTTGCGTTGGCAGATGTGGCAACTGGAGCGACAGGCATGAACACGCCCGTGGTCGTGGTTGCGGCTGATCTGGAGCGCCGCTTTGGCGGCCTGCGCCGCCTTTACGGCGATGCGGGCTACCAGCGCCTGCGCGGCCTGCGAGTGGCCGTGGTGGGTTTGGGGGGCGTGGGATCGTGGGCTGTGGAGGCCTTGGCACGGTCAGGGGTGCAGGCGCTGACGTTGTTCGACCTGGACCATGTGGCCGAATCCAACATCAACCGGCAGATCCAGGCCACCGGTGCCACGCTGGGTGTCAGCAAGGTCCAGGCCCTGGCCGATCGCATCGCAGACATCCACCCTGGTTGCGTGTTGACCCTGGTGGAAGAGTTTGTGGAACCTGGCAACTGGCCGGGGCTGCTGCCCACGCCGGTGGACGTGCTGATTGACGCTTGTGATCAAGTGCGCGCGAAGCTAACGCTTGCGGCCTGGGGCCAGGCCAGCAGAGTGCCCGTGGTGTGCTGTGGCGCGGCAGGCGGCAAGCGCCTGGCGCACAGACTGGAAATTGACGACTTGGCTGCGGTGACGCACGACCCGCTCCTGGCCTCGCTGCGCCAGCGCCTGCGCAAGGAGCACGCCGCGCCGCGCCAAGGGCGCATGGGGGTGCGCTGTGTGTTCTCGCGCGAGAGCGTGGCGGCGCCGGCCAATGCCTGTGACACAGACGGCAGTCTGAACTGCCATGGCTATGGCTCCACGGTCACCGTCACGGCCGCGTTTGGGATGGCGGCGGCAGGCGAGGCCATCAACCTGTGCTTGCCGAGAACGGTTTGAAATACGCGCCGGAATGCTTGGCCAACTTGCGCAGTCATGCTATAGTCACAGGCTCTGCCGGTAAGGGTTGTTAGCTCAGTCGGTAGAGCAGCGGACTTTTAATCCGTTGGTCGCAGGTTCGAATCCTGCACAACCCACCATCTGCACTGTGGCAACACTGGGCAGCGGCAAGGGGCTCTTAGCTCAGTTGGTAGAGCAGCGGACTCTTAATCCGTAGGTCGAGTGTTCGAGTCACTCAGGGCCCACCACCGAATCCAGGGATCACCCGGCACCCATGCCGAGGTGGTCGAAGTGTCAGAAATTTGACGGGCTCTTAGCTCAGTTGGTAGAGCAGCGGACTCTTAATCCGTTTGTCGCAGGTTCGACCCCTGCAGGGCCCACCAAACATCGCGCCGCCCAGGCGCATCCCCAAAGGGACCGACGTTTGTCGGTCCCTTTCTCATTGGCGCTTGTCCATGGTGGTTGCCAGTACCATCACCATCATGATCACGCTCTACGGCATACCCAACTGCGACACCGTCAAGCGTGCCCGCGCCTGGTTGGATGAACACGGCCACACCCACAGCTTTCACGATTTCAAGAAGCTGGGGGTGCCTGCCGAGCACTTGGCCGCCTGGTGCCAGGCGGCAGGGTGGGAGCGTGTGCTGAACCGGCAAGGCAACACGTGGCGCAAGCTCACGCCCGAGCAGCAGGCTGCCGTGGTGGCTGCCAACTCTGCCCAGAGCCTGATGCTGGCCCAGCCCAGCGTCATCAAGCGTCCGGTGGTGGAGTGGAGCGATGGCGTCATCACCGTCGGCTTTTCGGCCGAGGCCTGGGTTGGCCGGGGCTGAACCTCAGTCAGCCGCGGGAAGCACCAAGGCCAAAGCGGTGGTGCGCGCCCAGTTGTCTGCTTCCTCGCGCAACTGGTGGACGGTGCGCGGATGGCTTTGTGCCCATCCCGCAGGCCACTGCAACTGCACGGTGGTGCCGCGCCGCTTAATTGTCAATGCGCGGGCGTCCACGGGTTGACGTGCGTGGCACTTGATCACCGCCAAGCGCAGGCACATCAGGCGCAATGCCGTGTCCTGATGCTCCAACGCTGCTTCCATCTTGCGCAGGCCACCGCGTTGGCCCAGCACCAGATCGGCCAGTTCGCGCTGCTGGCTTTGTGAGAAGCCGGCCGCGTCCACATGGGCCAGCAGGTACGCGCTGTGGCGGTGGTGGTCGTGGTGCGACACCATCATGCCCAACTCATGCAGTTCAGCGGCCCAACGCAGTTCACTCACATTGAGCACGCTGGTGTTGGGCGCCAGTTGCCCGTACAGGGCGGTAGCCACGCTGGCCACACGATGCGCTTGGGCGCGATCCACATGAAAGCGCTGCTGCAAGGCCTGCACAGAATCGTCTCGCAGATCCACGCCGCGCTTGTGCTGGGCTGCCAGCAGGCGGTCGTGCAGATCAACGATTACGCCCTGGCGCAATGCCCCCTTGGCCGGCAGCAGCCTGGCGATATGGAAATGCATTGCCAACGTGTACAGGATCGACAGGCCGCCCGGTAGCACAGCGCGTCGATCTTCCTTCAAGCCGGGCAGGGCGAGAGCGCTGACCGAGCCGGCGTCCACGCATTGCTGTGTCAGCCAGCGCAAGCCTTCGGGTGTGAGGCTGCCATCGGTTACACCGCAGGCCTTGAGAACGTCCGAGACGGCGCCCGCAGTGCCCGAGGAGCCCAACGCCTCCTCCCAATGTTTGGGTGCGAATTGCAGCAAGGCTTCTTCGAATTCGGCACCGGCGGCCACCTGGGCGGCACGGAAGGCCGAAGCGGTCATGCGCCCGTCGGGGAAGTAGCGCATGGACAGGCTGACGCTGCCCACCTGGAATGATTCGGCCTCGCCAGGGCTGCGGCCGGTGCCCAGGATCATCTCGGTGGAGCGGCCGCCGATGTCGATCACCAGACGCCGTTTGCTCGACGGTTGTAGGAAGGACACGCCGGCGTAGATCAGGCGCGCTTCTTCTCGGCCCGAGATCACTTCGATGGGCTTGCCCAGCGCGGCCACGGCGCGTTCCAGAAAGGCATTGCGGTTGCGTGCCTCACGCAGCGTCTGGGTGGCCACGGCCCGCACCTGCTGTGGCTGCATGCCTTCAAGGCCCTGCGCAAACTGCCGCAGGCAGGCCAGGCCACGTTCGGTGGCCTCCTCGGTGAGCATGCCTTGCGCGTCCAGGCCGGCGCCCAGACGCACAGTTTCCTTGCGGTAGAGATGTCGACGGTAACGCCCGTCACGAACCTGGCCGATTTCCAGGCGAAAGCTGTTCGACCCCATGTCGATGGCCGCCAGCAGGCCGGTGGGGGAAGGCAGGGTATTGAGCATGAGCAGGCATTCTCGCCGCTTCTAGAATCGGCGCCTTCCAGCCACCTTCAGGAACTTCCCATGCTCATGAATCGCTTGATGGATGACGCACTTGCCTTGGTTGCACCAAGTGATCTTTCCCGGCGAGCGTTCGTGCGCAGCACGGTGGGAACCGGCTTTGCGGCCGCCACCTTGCCCGTCATGGCGCAGACCGTGGTACAGACCACGGCCACGGGGTTGGATGCCGGTGAGGTGAACATCCCGGTGGGCGCCTTCAACATGCCGGCCTACCGTGCCGTGCGGGCAGGGGTGAAGAACGCTCCTGTGGTGCTGGTGGTGAGCGAGATCTTCGGCGTGCACGAGTACATTGCCGACGTGGCACGGCGCTTTGCCCATCAAGGCTATTGCGCCATCGCCCCAGAGCTATTTGTGCGCCAGGGCGATGCAGGCAACTATGGCGAGATCAGCAAGCTGATTGCCGAGGTCATCAGCAAGGTGCCCGATGCGCAGGTGATGACCGATCTGGATGCCTGTGTGGCCTGGGCAGGCCAGCAAGGCATGGATGCCAAGCGCCTGGCCATCACCGGCTTCTGCTGGGGTGGGCGCATCACCTGGTTGTATGCGGCGCACCAGCCTGCGGTGAAGGCCGGCGTGGCCTGGTATGGCCGGCTGGAAGGCGACGTCTCGGCTCTGACCCCAGTTCACCCGGTGTCACTGGCCGACCATCTCAGGGGGCCTGTGCTGGGCTTGTACGGCGGCAAGGACACTGGCATACCGCTGGAAAGCACAGAGCGCATGAAGGCGGCACTGGCCAAAGGAAGCGCCGCCGCGAAGGCATCGGAATTTGCGGTGTACCCGGAAGCCCCGCACGCCTTCCACGCCGACTACCGCCCCAGTTACCGAGCCGAAGCTGCGCAGGACGGCTGGGCGCGTTGCCTGCAGTGGTTCAAGAAGCAGGGCGTCGTTTAAGGCGCTGCACCAAGCCAGTCCAGCAGGGCCTTACTTCACCACCAGCACGGGGATCGTGCAATGGGTCAGCACTTTCTGGGTTTCGCTGCCCAGCAGCAACGCGCTCACACCGCGGCGGCCGTGTGAGGCCATGACGATCAGATCGCAGCCCTGGGCCTTGGCGTGCTCCACGATGGCTTCCCAGGGGTGCACAGCTTCCATGGTGTTGGCGGCGCAGGTCACGCCGGCAACCGCGGCGGCGTCGGCCACGGCCTTCACGCGCGCTGTGGCGATGCGCTCCTGCGCGTCGTAGAACTCCTGCGGCGGCACGGGCTGCATTTCAGAGATGGCGCTGTAGGGGAAGGGCTCCTTGATGCTCAGCGCGGTGAGCTTGGCGCCCGTGGTCTTGGCAAGGGCAATGGCGTTCTGCACAGCCTTGGCGGTGATCTCTGAACCGTCGGTGGGTACGAGGATGTTGGTGTACATGCTGAACTCCGTTTCTGGATCTGCCGGTGGATGCCGGCCCATGCGGTCAGTGTCGCGCGCAGGTGGCCGTGTGTCTTGATGCTTGTCAAGCGGATGATGCGTGTTGGCCAAGTTCAGCCGCGCGCTACCGGGCGATCCGCGTCGGCCGACCACTCGCTCCACGAGCCTGGGTACAACTTGGCGCCATGCAGGCCCGCCACGGCCATGGCCAACAGGTTGTGGCAAGCGGTGACCCCCGAGCCGCATTGGTGCACAAAATCCTGCGGGGCAATACCATAGGCTGAAAACACTGCAGCCAATGCGGCGGCACTTTGGAAGCGCCCGTCCGGCGTGAGGTTGTCCCTGAAGAAGCGGTTGCGTGCACCGGGAATGTGCCCGGCCTGCGTGTCGAGTGGCTCCACTTCGCCACGGTAGCGTTCGGGTGCTCGGGCGTCGATGACGATCTGGCGGCCTCGCAGCGCCAACAGGTCTGTGGCACTGACGGTGGGCATGGCCGGGGACACCGCCGGGTAGGTGGCTACGGGTGGCTGCGCGGGCGAGGCGCCCGAGGCCAAGGAACCGCCGGCCTGCTGCCAAGCGGCCAAGCCACCATCCAGCACCACCACCCGGGCGTGGCCCATCCAGCGCATCAGCCACCAGGCTCGCGCCGCATAGCTGGCGCCTTGTGCGTCGTAGGCAACCACCAGGCTTTCAGGCGTGATGCCCCACTGGCCCATACGTTCGGCCAACGGACCACGATCAGGCAAGGGGTGACGGCCACCCTGTATGGAGCCCTGCGGGGACTTGGGCCCCGAGAGATCGCGCTCCAGGTGCGCGTATTGCGCGCCAGGCACATGGGCTGCCTCAAAGGCGCGTTCGCCGGCTTGCCTGTCCATGAGGTCGAAGCTGCAATCCAGCACCACGGTGCGGGCGCCGGTGGCCAGGCGTTGGGCGAGGTCGGCTGCGGTGATCAGGGGATGAAGTTCGGTGGGCATGGCGTCTCCCGGGCAGGGTGGGTGTGCAGTGTCAGGCATCGCTGGTGTTGACGGCGGCAGTGTCGGCCACGGCCTTTTGCCGCAGGCGTGTGGCCGCCAGGCCCGCTCCCACGATCAGTGCCATGCCCAGCAGGGCGGTGAGTGTCACGACGTCGTGGAACAACAGCACGCCATAGATGAACGAGAACGCGATACCCAGGTACTGCAGGCTGGCATTGGAGAGTGTGCGGCCAATCGCATAGGCGCGGGTCATGGCCATCTGCGCGCTGGTGGCGAGCAAGCCCGTGGCCAGCAGCAGGGCTGCGCCACGCCAACTGTGAGCATGCAGGCCGCTCAGAAGGGCCAGTGCACCGCCGGCGGTGGCGCTGCCGAGCGAGAAGTAGAACACCACGCGGTACTCGGGCTCGCCTGCGCGGCCCAGGGCCGTGACTTGCAGATAAGCCATGGCTGCGAGCATGCCCGACAGCAGCCCGGCCAGCGCCGCCTGAAACTGGTCGCGTTCCAGCGTGGGTTGCAGTACCAGGGCCACGCCGGCAAAGCCCGCCAGCACCGTAGCCACCAGCCGGGCGTCCACCTTGTCGGCGCCCAGCAGCACCGCACCGCCGATCAGGAACAGCGCCATCCACACCGAGGACATGTAGTTCAGCGTCACGGCCGTGGCCAGCGGCAGGCGGCCAATGGCGTAGAACCACAGCATCAGCGCGCTTACGCCTACCATGCTGCGCCAGGCGTGCATGGCCGGCACACGGGTGCGTACCGAGCCGCCGCGCCAGCGCGTGAGGCCGTAGATGAACAGCGCACCGATGACACCCCGGTAGAACACGATTTCGCCAGTGCCGTACAAGGCCGAAGCAAGCTTGACGCACACCCCCATCGAGGCGAACAACAGCGAAGAAAGAACCATCAACATGGGCGCAGACATGGGGACGCATTCTCCCTGCACGTACACTGCGGCGCCTCATGAAACGAATCGTCATCCTGCTGTCCGGGCGCGGCAGCAACATGCAGGCGGTGGTGGAGCGCTGCGCCGCCGAGCGCTGGCCCGCCACGGTGGCCGCCGTCATCAGCAACCGGCCCGACGCCACCGGCCTGGCCTGGGCCGCCGAACGCGGTATCGCCACCGAGGTGGTGGACCACAAGCGCTACAGCGACCGGGAGGCCTTCGATGCCGCATTGGCGCTGGCGATCGACGCTCATCAGCCCGATCTGGTGCTGCTGGCCGGTTTCATGCGCATCCTGGGACGCAGCTTCGTGCAGCACTACGAAGGCCGCATGCTCAATGTGCATCCCTCGCTGCTGCCCGCCTTTACCGGCCTGAAAACGCACCAGCGAGCCATTGAAGCGGGCTGCAAGTTGGCCGGCGCCACGGTGCATTTCGTAACGGCAGACCTGGACCATGGCCCCATCGTCGCGCAGGCCGCCGTGCCGGTGATGGTGGGCGACACCGAAGCGATTCTGGCGGAGCGTGTGCTGGAGGCCGAGCACCGGATGTTTCCGTTGGCGGTGCGCTGGTTTGTGCAGGAGCGGTTGACGGTGCAGCAGGGCATAGTCACCCAACTCGACGGCGAGCCGCAATTCATCAGCTGACCTGCCGCGTCTGGCGCGGCCGGGCGGGGATAATCCACCAATGCATCCCAACGCCCTCCTGGACCTGGCCACTGAACTGGTGCGCCAGGCCTTGAAATTCGACGCGCCTGCCGACACCATCGTTTCCAACTTTCTGCGCCACCACCGGGCCCTGGGGCCGCGCGAGCGCCATGCCCTGGCCGAGACCACCTACGCCGTCGTGCGTCAGCGGTTGGTGCTGCAGCACTTGGCCCAGAGTGGCACCGGTGCCCTGGAGCGCCGCCTGGCCGCGCTGGCCTGGCAGGGCAGCGACAACTTCCTGCGCGGTGCCCTGGGCCCGCACGAGCAGAAGTGGCTGGCCGAGGCCAAGGCGGTGGACCGCAGCACGCTGCAGGAAAAGCTGCGCCACAACATGCCCGACTGGCTCGCCGGAGCCCTCAAGGCCGAGCTGGGTGAGGACTTCTGGCCTCTGGTACAGGCCATGGAAGTGGCTGCCCCACTGGACTTGCGGGTCAATGCCCTCAAAGCCAAGCGTGAGCAGGTTCAGGCCGAATTGAAGGAAGCCGGCCTGGAGGCCGAGTTCACACCATTTTCGCCGCTGGGCTTGCGCATCCACGGCAAGCCGGCGCTGCAGAAGTTGCCGCTGTTCATCCGTGGCGATGTGGAAGTGCAGGACGAGGGCAGCCAGTTGCTGGCCGTGATGGTGGCCGCCAAGCGCGGCGAAATGGTGGTGGATTTCTGCGCAGGCGCCGGCGGCAAGACGCTGGCGCTGGGCGCCTCCATGCGCAACACCGGTCGCCTGTACGCGTTTGATGTGTCCGGCTATCGCCTGGAAGGCCTCAAGCCCCGGCTGGCCCGAAGTGGCCTGTCGAACGTTTACCCAGCCCAGATCGCGCACGAGCGCGACGACCGCGTCAAACGCCTGACCGGCAAGATTGACCGCGTGCTGGTGGACGCGCCTTGTTCGGGCCTGGGCACGCTACGCCGCAACCCTGACCTGAAGTGGCGCCAGTCACCCAAGGCGCTGGAAGAGTTGTGCGTCAAGCAGACCGCGATCCTGGAGAGCGCCTCGCGCCTGGTGAAGCCCGGTGGCCGGCTGGTGTATGCCACCTGCAGCTTGTTGCGGCGCGAAAACGAGGACATCGCCCAGGTCTTCTCCGACGCACACCCTGATTTCGAATTCCTGCCCGCTGCCGCGCTACTGACGGCCGGGCAGGTGGAGCGCGCAGACGAATTGGACTCGAATGGCTACTTGCGACTGTGGCCGAATCGGCACCAGACTGACGGGTTCTTCGCGGCTGCCTGGCAGAAGAAGGCTTGATCGCGGTCGTTGACAGCAGATGACCCCGAACAGGCTTTGCGGTATCGCAGGGTGTGTCGCTGGCAAGGCCTCTGGTTTTCCGGGCTTGCAAAGGGCGCCGGGCGACTAAAATCGATGCCGACCCTCTGATGTCGAGGGCAAGGTAGCCTTATGACCGAATTGAACATGTTCTTCACCGGCCTGCTGGATGTGGCCGCACACGGCCTCACCCACGCATCAGGCTGGCAGGTGCTTGTCTACACCCTGGTGGTGACCCACCTGACCATTCTGTCGGTCACCATCTTCTTGCACCGGGCCCAGGCGCACCGGGCATTGGAACTGCACGCGCTGCCCTCGCATTTCTTCCGCTTCTGGCTGTGGCTGACCACCGGCATGGTCACCAAGGAATTCGTGGCCGTGCACCGCAAGCACCACGCCAAGTGCGAAACCGTGGAAGACCCACACAGCCCGCAGACCCGCGGCCTGAAGGCCTTGCTGCTGACGGGTGTTGAGCTCTACCGCGCCGAAGCCGTGGTCCCCGAGACTCTGGCCAAGTACGGCCTGGGTACGCCCACCGACTGGCTGGAACGCCATGTGTATTCCGGCCGCCGCAGTTGGTGGGGTGTGGCGGTGATGATGATAATCAACCTGGCGCTGTTCGGCGCCATCGGCCTCACTGTTTGGGCGATCCAGATGGCCTGGATTCCGGTGATGGCCACCGGCATCATCAACGGTATCGGGCACTACTGGGGCTATCGCAATTTCGAGGCACCCGACGCGTCCACCAATGTCTCGCCCTGGGGCATCCTGATCGGTGGCGAGGAGTTGCACAATAACCACCATACCTACCCGGTGTCGGCCAAGTTCTCGGTCAAGCCCTTTGAGTTCGATATCGGCTGGGGCTACATCCGCGCGATGGAAATGATGAAGTTGGCCAAGGTTCGCAAGATTGCGCCGCAACTGGTGCTGGGCTCGATCAAGCCAGTGGCCGACGCCAAGACACTGGAAGTGATCATCGCCAACCGCTACGAGGTGATGGCCAATTACGCTCGCGAGATGCGCAGAGCCTGTGCCGCCGAAGTCGCTCGGCTGAAAGAGCAGGGCGCTGTCAAGGGCGCGACCTGGACCGAGTTGCGTCTGGCTGAGCGTTGGCTGCACCGCGACGCCGAGCGCATCCCTAGTGCGGTCCTGCCCACTCTGGAAAGCGTGATGGATGCCACCCCGGCGCTGAAGAAGTTGGTGACCATGCGCGAGGAACTGCGCCAACTCTGGACCCGCACCAATGTGTCAGTGGACCAGTTGGTGGCCGAGTTGCAGGACTGGTGCAAACGGGCCGAAGAGAGCGGCGTGGCTGCACTCAAGGAGTTTTCGGTGCAACTGAGGGCTGCGCGCGCCTGACTGTTACCAGAGGCCCAGAATAACAAAAGCCCGCTGATGCGGGCTTTTGCATTTCAAACCTGCTGAATCACTTCAGCTTGATTTCCTTGTAAAGCACATGCTTGCGTGCCTTGGGGTCGAACTTCATGAATTCGAGCTTCTGGGGAGTCGTCTTCTTGTTCTTGTTCGTGGTGTAGAAGTGGCCGGTGCCCGCAGTGGACTCCAGCTTGATCTTTTCGCGTCCGCCTTTGGATGCCATGGTGTCGCTCCTTAGTCAGTGAATCAGGCTTGACCGCGGGCGCGCAAATCGGCCAGCACGGTATCAATGCCCTTCTTGTCGATCAGGCGCAGGCCAGCATTGCTGATGCGCAGCCGAACCCAGCGGTTCTCGCTCTCGACCCAGAAACGACGGTATTGCAGGTTCGGCAGGAACCGGCGCTTGGTTTTGTTGTTGGCGTGGGAAACGTTGTTCCCGACCATGGGCTTCTTGCCCGTGACGTCGCAGACGCGTGCCATGAGGACACTCCGATACATACAGCAAAGCACTTGACGGCATCCAACCTCAACGGGTTGTACAACCTTGTCAGCCACTCTGCCTCACCTCGCCAAAAGGGTGGCGGTAACCCACTCGCACCCAATGTGGGCGCAAGGAAACCACGCATTGTAGCGAATTTTCCTGCGCCGGTCGACATGGACTCAGGCGCCGCCTTGCTCCAGAAAGCGTTGGGCATCCAGCGCCGCCATGCAGCCCGTGCCGGCCGAGGTGATGGCTTGACGGTAGATATGGTCCTGCACATCGCCGGCGGCGAACACGCCAGGCACGCTGGTCATCGTGGCGAAGCCGTTTTGGCCGCCGCGGGTGATCAGATAGCCATCCTTCATCTCCAACTGACCCTTGAAGATGTCGGTGTTGGGTTGGTGGCCGATGGCGATGAAGCAGCCTTTGAGCGTCAGGTCTTGCGTGGTGCCGGTATTCACGTCCTTCAGGCGCACGCCAGTGACGCCGCTGGCGTCGCCCAGCACTTCGTCGAGTGTCTGGAACAGATGCAGCTCAATCTTGCCGGCAGCGACCTTCTCATGCACCTTGTCGATCATGATGGCCTCGGCGCGAAACTTGTCGCGCCGATGCACCAGGTGCACCTTGCTGGCGATGTTGGACAGGTACAACGCTTCTTCCACGGCGGTGTTGCCGCCGCCGACCACGCACACGGTGTCGCCGCGGTAGAAAAATCCGTCGCAGGTGGCACAACCGCTCACGCCACGGCCCATGAAAGCTTCTTCGGACGGTAGGCCCAGGTACTTGGCCGAGGCGCCGGTGGCCAGGATCAGGCTGTCGCAGGTGTACTGGCCCGAATCGCCCTTGAGGCGGAACGGCCGCTGGCTCAGGTCGACCTCGTTGATGTGGTCGAACACCATCTGCGTGTTGAAACGCTCGGCGTGCTGCTGGAAGCGCTGCATCAGTTCCGGGCCTTGCACACCCATCACGTCGGCGGGCCAGTTGTCGACCTCGGTGGTGGTCATCAGCTGGCCGCCCTGGGCCATGCCGGTGATCAACATGGGTTTCAGGTTGGCGCGCGCCGCATAGATGGCGGCGCTGTAGCCGGCGGGGCCGGATCCGAGGATCAGAACCTGGGCATGGATGACAGCGGGTGTGGTGCTCATGGGGTGGGGCAGATGTGCGCGGATGTGTGCGAGATGGACGTCAGGCAGGCTGCAGTGCAAAACCATGGCTGGAACCGGCTATGCTCGCGTTTGCGCCAGTTGTAAGGTGCGAGCATTTTAGGCAACCTGCTGCCAACGTGTTTGGCAAGCCAGTTGATTCAGAAGTTTCGAGGGGGTTCTAGATGTCGATGCTGTCCAACCTGGACCTGATTCGCCGGGTACCGCTGTTCTCGATGTTGACCAGCGAGCATGCCCGTGCGGTGGCCGACGGTGTGGTCAAGCGTCGCTACAGGCGGGGTGAGTTGGTGGTGGAACAGGGCAAGAAGAGCAACGCCTTGTTCATCATGCTCAATGGCCGTGCCCGGGTGCTCACTGCCGATTCAAGGGGCCGCGAAGTCATCCTTGCCGTGTTGGAGGCTGGCGACTACGTGGGCGAGATGAGCCTGATCGACAACCAGCCGCATTCGGCCTCGGTGCGTTGCGAGGTGCAATGCGACATGCTGATCCTGGGCCGTGCCGAGTTTGCACGCTGCCTGCCTGAGAACTCCAGCCTCTCCTACGCCATTATGCGCGGCCTGGTAACGCGCCTGCGCAGTGCCGATCGCCAAATCGAATCGCTGGCGCTGCTGGACGTGTATGGTCGCGTTGCCCGCACTCTGCTCGACATGGCCGAGGACGTGGACGGCGAGAAACTCATCCGCAGCAAGGTCTCGCGCCAGGACATGGCCAAGATCGTCGGTGCCTCACGAGAGATGGTCAGTCGTGTCATGAAGGACCTGGAAGAGCGCGGCGTGATCGAGACGCTGGAGAGCGGTGCGGTGTTGCTGAAGAACCGCCTGCCCGAGTGATGGCGTTCTTGCGTTCGAGTTTTCGCTCTTCAGCCCACCCATCAGGCATTGCATCCCATGCGACGTGACGCGTCGCTGCCTCGTCCTCCCGTGGGCCCCACAGAACCCACCCCGACGCGCGACCGGCTTCGGCTGATCGTCGCGGGTGTGTTGCTTCTTGCCCTGGCTCTCGCCCTCGCCAGCTGGCGCGGTACCGACCCCAGTTTTTCGACATCGGGCACGGGTGCGCCTTTGGCCAACTGGCTGGGCTTGCCGGGCGCATGGTTGGCCGATGGGGCTCTGATGTTGTTCGGCTATTCGGCCTGGTGGCTGCTTGTCGTGGGTGTGCGCTGGTGGCTGGTGGCGCTGGCCAATCTGTTGCGCTCTGACGTGGATGGCACTTCGCTGCCGCGCCGCGATTGGAGCGCTGCTCGAGTGGGTACGGGCCTGGTTGCGCTCATGTGCG
>Ga0268298_10003341_pt1 | contig 16502 bp, 13 predicted proteins | sample WWTPWeurt_MetaG_FD_194462 | JGI IMG/M metagenome (GOLD analysis project Ga0268298, IMG submission 194462) | Activated sludge microbial communities from WWTP in Nijmegen, Gelderland, Netherland - WWTP Weurt | ecosystem: Engineered > WWTP > Aerobic digester > Activated sludge | place... | reverse complement strand
TCAATCGCAAGGACGCAGGCACCTTGAATCCGGTACTGATGGGTGAGTTGGCGGTGGGAATCATCATCGGTGCCATCACCTTTACCGGCTCAGTGATCGCCTTCGGCAAGTTGCAGGAACTCATCAGCGGGAAGCCAGTGAAATTTAAGGGGCAACATGCCTTGAATGCCGCTTTGGGTGTGTGCTCTCTATTGCTGGGCATCCATTTCGGCATGACAGGTAGTCCCTGGTCGCTGACCCTGATGACCTTGCTTGCTTTCGTGCTGGGCGTGACCCTGATCATTCCCATCGGTGGGGCGGACATGCCGGTTGTCATCTCGATGTTGAACTCCTACTCAGGCTGGGCTGCCGCGGCCACGGGATTCACACTCAACAACAACTTGCTGATAATCGTCGGCGCCCTCGTCGGCTGTTCCGGTGCCATTCTCTCTTACATCATGTGCAAGGCGATGAACCGCTCCATCATCAATGTGGTGTTCGGCGGCTTCGGCACCGATGGTGGAGAGATGAGCGCGGTGGGGCAAGCCGCGCAGAAGGGGGTCAAGTCCGCTTCAGTGGAGGACGCCATCTACTGGATGGAGGACGCCAGCAAGGTCATCATCGTTCCTGGATATGGCCTGGCGGTGGCGCAGGCCCAACATGCGGTGAAAGACCTGATGGAACAATTGGAGGCCAAGGGTGTCGAGGTGAAGTTCGCCATCCACCCAGTGGCCGGTCGTATGCCGGGGCACATGAATGTCTTGTTGGCGGAGGCAGATATCCCTTACGACAAGGTGCTGGAGATGGACGAGATCAACCCGGAGTTTCCTTCGGCGGATGTGGCGCTCGTCATCGGGGCCAACGACGTGGTCAATCCGGCGGCGAAGACCGATAAATCGAGTCCCATCTATGGCATGCCCATCCTGGATGTAGCCAAGGCGAGGCAGGTGTACTTCGTCAAGCGCTCCATGCGTCCCGGCTACTCGGGCGTCGATAATATGTTGTTCTATCAGGACAACACCTCGCTCGTCTTCGGTGATGCCAAGGCCGTCTGTGAAGGCATGGTCAGTGCGCTCAAAGGGGGTAAGCATTAGCCAGGGCTCAAGCTGATGGCGCAGGGGCCTCCCTATCGGATCAGGTCTTGATAGGGAGGCGGCCTGTCTTTCGACAAGGGAGGTGCCTCCCGGGCTCTTCCTCATGCGCTCCGGCGGATCAAAGGACCGAGCAGGAATCCTCTTCTCTCATCTCCTGCATCCGGCGACTTTTCCTTCTTTCGAGACAGAGTGACTCACATACCCTTATATTTGTTTTCTGATTCCAGGTTGTTTTGAGTCCGGCTCTCTCTGTTCATCCTTGAAATCTGAAACCTTTCCCTCGGAGGTCGAGCTAAGCGGCTGTCTGCTCCAGGATCGCCCGATCTTGCGTAAGCGTATGCGTGACCTGGCGGCCAAATGGAAAGCCGGACAGCTTCAACCTCAAGTTCTGCAAAAGCTGTGGCAAGGGATCTTCCTATCCCAAGAGATCTTGCAGCGGCGCCATGAACTGCTACCTGTTCTCGAATACCCTGGAGAACTGCCAATCAGTGAGCGTCGGGAGGAGATCGCCGAGCATATCAAACGCCATCAGGTGGTGATTCTCTGCGGTGAGACCGGTTCTGGTAAGTCCACTCAATTACCCAAGATCTGTCTCGAGCTGGGACGTGGTGTGGTGGGACGGATCGGCCACACCCAACCCAGGCGCATCGCGGCCCGAACCCTGGCGTCGCGCATCAGCGAGGAGCTGAGGCGGGAGTTGGGATCGGTGGTAGGCTTCAAGGTGCGTTTTCAGGACCGCCTGCGTCCAGAGACCCAGGTCAAGCTCATGACGGATGGCATCCTCCTAGCGGAGATACAGGGTGATCGTCTGCTGCTCGAATACGACACCCTCATCATCGACGAGGCCCATGAGCGCAGTCTCAATATCGACTTCCTGCTGGGCTACCTCAAGCAGCTATTGCCCCGTCGGCGGGATCTGAAACTCATCATTACCTCGGCGACCATCAATCCCCAGCGTTTTGCCGAGCATTTTGATGGGGCTCCCGTCCTCGAGGTCTCGGGTCGCACCTATCCGGTCAGCGTGTTGTACCGACCACCTGAGGTGGCGGATATATCGGAACGTGATGAATCCATGCAACGAGCCATCGTGTCGGCGGTGGATGAACTCTCGCTGCGGGATCGGGGCCATATCCTGGTATTTCTCAGCGGAGAGCGCGAGATACGGGATACCGCCGAGACCCTGCGCAAGCACAAGCTCCAGCTGACAGAGGTGTTGCCGCTGTATTCCCGCCAAGGAAGCGGAGATCAGGCCCGGGTGTTTCAGTCTTCCTCGCTACGGCGCATCATTCTGGCAACGAATGTGGCGGAGACCTCCCTGACCGTGCCCGGTGTGCGCTATGTGATCGATCCCGGATTCGCGCGTATCAGCCGCTACAGCCAACGCAGCAAGATCCAGCGTTTGCCTGTGGAACCCATCTCCCAGGCCAGCGCCAACCAGCGTACCGGCCGTTGTGGGAGGATGAGTGCCGGTATTTGCATTCGCCTCTACGCCGAGGACGATTTTCTGACCCGCCGGGAGTTCACCGAACCCGAGATCCTGCGCACCAATCTGGCGGCGGTGATTTTGCAGATGTTGGTCCTCGGCTTTGGGGATATAGAGGCTTTTCCCTTCCTTGATCCGCCTGATTCAAGGCTGATCCGGGATGGATACCGGACCCTTGAAGAACTGGGTGCGGTGGAGATCCGCACCCGGCAGGTTACCCGCCTGGGACGGGAACTGGCTCGTCTCCCCGTGGATCCGAGGATCGGGCGGATGGTCTGGGAGGCGGCCAATGGGGGATGCCTGAGGGAGGTATTGGTCATCGCCGGGGCTTTGAGTGTGCAGGATCCCCGTGATCGCCCCTTGGAAAAACAGCAGGAGGCGGATGCCGCCCATTCCCTGTTCAAACATCGAGAATCCGACTTTCTCGCTTACTGGCAACTCTGGAATTTTCTTGAAGAGCAGCGGCATCACCTCAGCAAAACCAAATTTCGCCAGCTCTGTAAAGAGCGGTTCCTGTCTTGGAGCCGGGTTCAGGAGTGGTATGACACTTTGGGGCAGTTGCGGGAACAACTGGCCAGCCTTGGCTGGCATGAGAATACGGAGCCTGGAGGATACGAGCCGATCCATCGGGCCTTGCTCAGTGGTTTGCTGAGCAATGTTGGTGTCCGGGATGCAGAAAAGGAGTTCCTGGGATGCTGGGGGACGAGATTTCTCGTTTTTCCCGGCTCAGGTCTGTTTGAAAAGCCTCCCAAATGGGTGATGGCGGCCGAATTGGTGGAGACCACCCGTCTCTATGCCCGAACCCTGGCGCGCATCGAACCCGAGTGGGTCGAGGCGGCAGCCGGCCATATCGTCCAACGGAGTTATGCCGACCCCTTCTGGGATGGGGCGAAAGCCTATGTTGGAGCTTATGAAAAAGTTACTTTCTATGGCCTGACTCTTATACAAAGGCGCCGGGTCCATTATGGCCCCATCAACCCCATCGAGGCGCGGGAGATCTTTATTCGCTTTGCCCTGGTAGAAGGGGATTTCCGCACCCGGGCGCCTTTCTTTCGCCACAACCAGGAACTGGTTGATTATGTCCGCTATCTGGAACAAAAAGTCCGCCGCAGGCAATTATTGGTTGACCAGGAGGTTCGCTTCCAGTTTTACGATCAGCGCATTCCGGCGGGGATCGTTGGCGGACCAAGCTTCGAGCAGTGGTTACGGCGTGCCGGCGCGCCGAACCGCAAACGGCTGCACATGCAGTTGTCGGATCTGCTATTGCAGTCTCCGGAGGGTAATCTCGATGAGCTTTATCCGGACCGACTGGATCTCGCTGGATTGGACCTTCCTCTTGAGTACCATTTTGAACCTGGACACCCTGCCGACGGCCTGACGCTAGTGGTGCCCTGTGAACTGGTGAATCAGATCTCTGAGGGGCGATGCGATTGGCTGGTGCCCGGGCTGATAGGAGAGAAGCTGATCGCCTTGATGCGGAGCCTGCCGAAACACTTGCGCAAGGCCATCATGCCCATCCCAGAGATGGCCGAGGCCTGTCTGCGGGAACTGCGTCCGGGTGAACAGCCCCTGGTTCGTCTGCTTGGCGCCGAAATCAAACGACGGGTCGGCGTCCATGTGCCTGAGGATGCGTGGAAGGTATCGAGTCTCCCGGATTATTTGCAGATGCGCTATCGGCTGATTAACGAGCAAGGCCGAACCCTCGCGGCGGGACGTGATCTCCAAGAACTCCGACGTCAATATGGGAATACGGCCAGGACGAAATTGGCTCAATATACAGAAACCTTCATGGAGCGTACCGGTTTCACCACCTGGACCTTCGGCATCCTACCGGAGACCCAGAGAATAGAACGTGGCGGCGTGATGTTACGAGGCTATCCTGCCATCGTCGATGAGGGGGCCAGCGTCAGTATCCGGATTCTCGATTCCAAGGCAGCGGCCATAACAACGACCCGTGACGGATTACGACGCTTGTTTCAACTCGACCTAGGGCGGGATCTACGGAGCTTGCGCCGGCAGTTACCCGGCTTGCGTACCATGATTCTTGAGTATGCCCCGGCGCCTGAGGCTCCTGAAGGGCTTGTCGAATCCCCGCAAAAGGATCTGGATGAGGAGCTCATGGCCTTAATTCTCGACGTCACCTTTCTTGAGGGACAGTCAGAGATTCGGGATGAGGAAAGTTTCCGCCGGCGCTTGGAGGAAGCCAGACCTAGCCTGGGGCAGAATATCGATGCCGTCTGTCGTCTCGCCGCAGAGATTTTGGGAGATTACCGAGGTCTACGCGAGCGGTTGTCGACCAAGCAGCAGATCAATTGGAAGCCGTCCCTTGACGATATACGACAGCAACTGGATCGTCTTGTCTTTCGTGGTTTTTTCCTAGCGACGCCCTGGGCTTGGTTGCGACAGATGCCACGTTATCTCAAAGCGATTTCTGTACGTCTGGACAGGCTCGAACAGGCGGCATGGCGAGATCAGTCTCTGCTGTCGAACTTGCAGACCTGGTTGCAGGTTTGGCGCGAACGAGATGCTCAGATGCGGGCACTGAGGCGCCGGGATGAGCGTTTGGAAGAGATCCGCTGGATGCTGGAAGAATTGCGCGTCTCATTCTTCGCCCAGGAGTTGAAGACCGCTTATCCCATCTCGCTTCAGCGATTAGAAAGACGATGGAAAGAACTCGGGCTCTGAAACACAATGTTTTCTCTAACCAACCACATTAAATCGGATCGGAGATATCGGGGGTTCATCATGAAGCTCTGTCCTTGCTGATCGGGCCTGGAGCTTGAGGCGTGTTGGGGACCTGTGGTCGGGGTGAGCGACTGGCGGAGAGCTTCAGGGAACACCGGGGGCTCTCCGTGGACCAGACCCGTTATCGCCTTGTTGACTTCGGCATTCCAGGTCTCGGTGTTCCGTCGTGCTTTCAATCCCAACCAAATCGATCTCCGGGTGAACGGTCAAGGTGATCTGGCGCTCCGGGGCCGAGGCCGCCAGCTCCGCCTGAAGGACCCGTGGCCGTTCACTAAAAGCCACAAGCTTGTTCCCTCAAGGCGCGCCCGATCCGCGGCAGGGTTCCATACGAACTCGCCACAAACTCAGATAACCCAGACCACTCCAGGGCCGCATATAAATGCTCGCGACGATGACGACCTGATGCAGGAAGGCCACGCCATCCGGACTGGCAAAGCACTCCGCAACCTGCTCCGAACTCTTCAGGCCGTTTTGGCGTGAACGCCAATACCTGGGGGTGTTTCGCGGAACCTGCAAGCAAGTCGCCGCCCTCACTTCGCTGTCATCTTCGGCCAACGCCGATTTGGCTTGTTCCAGGCGGGCCGCCATCTCGTTTCTCAGTCGCTGATGAGGGGAAATCGAACAGGAATTGGTATAAGAGTGAAAAGCGAACTTTATTCATCAGGCAAAAACAGGGCACAGGGGAGGGTACCGATCCCGAAAATTAATAAAAATTTTTTATCGCTTTATTGGAAGATCGTATGATTGATCTATGTCAATATTTGTTGCATTTTTTTTAAAAATCAATCATTCTCATTAACCATCGCTCCTGAAAAAAATAGCGGGTAGACCTGAGAAGCCACCCATGTGTGGTATTTGCCTTATGGTTTTGTTCCCGCAGGGCGTGAAGGCTTCGGCGAGCCGACATCAAGTACTTGTTGGAGGTTCGTCAAGCTGGGCGTACTTTCCGGGGGAGGGTCGGGCATGGTGCTGATTCAAGGGTTGGCCTCAGGTGGTGTGGCTTTCACCATTCGCCCCCATGATTCGATGGGATGGAAATGGATGAAGCGCCTTTTTGCGGTTCTCGCCACCTGTATCGGTTTGGTGGCTCTCTGGTTTACCTCTCAGGGCGCGTGGTTGGTGTTACCTTTCGCCGGGATGGAGCTTCTGGTTTTTGGTATTGGGATCTATTTTAATGCCTTATGGATAGCGAACCGGGAGGTCATTCAGATTGAAGGAGAGAATCTCAGTGTATGGCGTGGACGCCGTCAGTTATTGGAGGTGGTCCGGTTCCCCCGCCACTGGACCCGTGTCAGGCTGATTACTGATCCTCGGGGCTGGTATCCAAGCCGATTGTTTTTGGAATACCGGGGCAAAAGGATAGAGGTTGGGAATGTTCTGGTAGAGGGGGAACGAGAGGCGTTGGTCGCCGATCTTCGAAAAAAACTGAGTTTCCTAACCGCATCACAACAAGATATTGAGCCTGTTTCGGAGTCGCAAGCCCTCGGGACAGCGAGACAACAAGCCTAAGAGAGAGCTGTATGCCAGTGATGAATGGGATAAACAGACATTTGCTTCCTTTGGGGATACTCGCCGCTTGGGTGGGTAGCGCCAGTGCCGAGTTGGGACTCAATTTTCCCCCGCCGGCGGCGGCGGTAGCGCAGGAAATATATAATGTGCACATGTTGACGATGAAAATCGCCACCTTGCTGCTCATCATTGTTTTCTCAGTATTGATTTATTCAGTCTATTTCCATCGTAAAAGCCGTGGTTATCAGGCAGACCAGAAGTTTCACCAGACTTGGTTCGGCAACTGGTCTTGGGTTCTGGTGCCGGTGCTAGTATTGGGTGTCGACCTGACGATTGCCGGCTCCGCTCAGCGTACCTTGGAAAAAATATGGGTAGTGCCGGCCGAAGAAAATATGCTTGATGTCAAAGTTATTGGGCATCAATGGTGGTGGGAGTTCGAATACCCGGATCAGAAAGTAAAGGTCGAAAGCCGTTATATGCCGGAAGACAAAGCCGGTGCCTTATATCTTCGTGAAGTGGATAATCGCTTGGTGCTTCCAACCAATAGAAAGATTCGCTTTCTGCATACCTCCGCTGATGTGAATCATGCCTTCTGGGTTCCGGAACTCGGATTCAAAAAGGACGCCATTCCCGGATATATCACTGAAACTTGGGCCGAAATTAATCGTGAAGGGGTTTTCCGTGGTCAGTGCGCCGAACTTTGCGGAACTTGGCATTCCAGGATGCCCATCGTCGTTGAAGCGGTTGCTCCGGACAAATTCGACGCCTGGATTAAACAACAGCAACAAATCAAACTGGCTTCTGCGGCTGAGGCTTCGGCTTCGAAAACCTGGAACAAGGCCGAGTTGATGGAGAAGGGGCAGGGTCTTTATAACACCAAATGTGCTGCCTGCCACCAGATTACTGGTCAGGGATTGCCGCCGGCATTTCCGGCCTTGAAGGGTAGCAAAATTGCCACTGGTCCGATCAAGGGACATCTGGATATCGTTCTCAAAGGCAAACCCGGTACAGCCATGCAGGCATGGAATTCATTAAATGATCTGGAAATTGCGGCCATAGTGACCTACGAGCGCAACGCCTGGGACAACAATACCGGTGATATAGTGCAACCCGCCGATGTCAAGGCGGCCCGCTGAATTCCTTACGCAGGAGGAAATGACCACAATGAGTACAGCAACTTTCGCACACGATCACGATCATCACGGACCGCCGTCAGGAATCAAACGCTGGTTGTATTCAACCAACCATAAGGATATCGGCACCATGTATTTGGTATTCGCCCTGATCATGTTGTTTTTCGGGGGTGCCAGCGCTATGGCGATCCGGGCGGAACTCTTTATGCCCGGTATACAGCTGTTGGAACCGGATCTCTACAATAATCTGGTCACCAATCATGCGCTCATTATGATTTTCGGTGCTGTTATGCCTGCGGCGGCTGGTCTTGCCAACTGGATGATCCCCCTAATGATCGGTGCGCCGGATATGGCCCTGCCACGTATGAATAACCTTAGTTTCTGGATACTGCCTGCGGCGGCAACCATGTTGATCCTGTCTTTTATTGTGCCCTTTTTCCCAGGCGGGGGGAGTCAGATCAACACGGGTTGGACAATCTATCCGCCCTTGTCGCTCCAAGTCGGCATGTCTATGGACTTCTTGATCTTTGCCATTCATCTGTTGGGTATTTCATCGGTGCTGGCATCAATCAATATTATCGTCACCATATTCAATATGCGTGCTCCGGGTATGAGGCTGTTGGATATGCCGATATTTGTCTGGACCTGGCTGGTAACTGCTTTCCTACTGATCCTTGTGGTTCCGGTGCTTGCTGGCGGTGTCACCATGTTGCTATTTGATCGGCATTTCGGCACCAGTTTCTTTAATGCGGCTGGGGGTGGCGATCCGGTCCTGTTCCAGCACCTGTTCTGGTTTTTCGGACATCCAGAGGTTTATATTCTGATCCTTCCCTCCTTTGGGGTCCTGGCTTCGATCATCCCCACCTTTGCTCGCAAACCCCTGTTTGGTTATAAGTCTCTGGTTGGCGCAATGTTTGCCATCGCCAGCATCGGTATGGTGGTATGGGCACATCACCAATACACCGTCGGTATGTCGCTGGGAGCGGTCAGCTATTTCATGATCGGCACCATCATCATTTCGATCCCTGTGGGATTGATGGTATTCAACTACATCGCCACGATGTGGCGTGGTGCCATGACTTTTGAAACGCCAATGCTGTTTGCCGTCGGCATTCTATTTATGTTTACCTTCGGCGGTCTCACTGGTGTGATGTTGGCGGTGGTGCCTGCAGACATGCAATATCAAGATAGTATGTTCGTGGTTGCCCATTTCCATTATGTGCTGCTTCCGGGTGCGGTATTCGGTCTGTTTGCCGGCGTCTTTTATTGGCTGCCAAAATGGACCGGTCATATGTATGATGAAAAACTGGCCAAGATATTTTTCTGGGTCAATATTATCGGCTTTAATATCACCTTCTTCCCACAGCACTTTCTCGGCTTGGCGGGTATGCCGCGCCGGATCGTCGACTACAACGTGATGTTCACTGAATTCAATACTCTTTCCAGTGTTGGTGCGCTGGTGTTTGGTCTTAGCCATCTCTTGTTCCTCTATATCATCATCAAAACAGTACGGGGTGGTCGCCAGGCCAGTTCCAAAGTCTGGGAGGGCGCGAGAGGACTGGAATGGGAATTGCCTTCACCTCCGCCTTTCCACTCTTGGAACGTTGCTCCTCAGATGAAGTGATTCTTGTCTGTGGGTGATCCGGAGAGCTTTTTCTCCGGACCATCCCCAAGGTCGTTCGTTGCCCGCGATCAGAGGCGGCTTCATTAACAATAGTTATAATTATGATTGAGACCGGAAGGGCCTGATGGCAAGCAAGACAATAGTGGATATGGAACAAAAGAGGAAAAACCTGCGCTTGGCGTGGGGACTGGGAGTGCTTGTCTTGTTAATCCTTATCTCATCAGTTCCTTTTTGGCAAGGGCTCTGGAAAATCGCTCTCCAGCAAAATTGATGTCTGCTGAAGTCGATCTAAAACAGCGGCGACGGACCCTTGTTCTTTTGGTCGGGATAACCCTCGCCATGTTTGGCTTTGGGTTTGCCTTGGTACCAATTTATGGATTACTTTGTGATTTGACGGGAATTCCGTCTATTGAACAACGGGTCAATGCTAAAGCCTCTATTCAAAGCGTTCACAAAGAGATCGAAGAACGTTGGATAACGGTAAAGTTTGATGCCACGGTTCAGCCCGATCTGCCTTGGTTCTTCGAACCCATGGAGAACAAGCTAAAAGTTCGGTTGGGGGAAATACAGGATATGAAATTCAAGGTAGAAAATCGTTCATCAGATAGGGTGAGTGGTCAGGCCATACCTAATATTGCCCCTTGGCAAGCAACCCCGTTTTTCGACAAGATTGAGTGTTTTTGTTTTCGGCAGCAAACCCTGACTGGAGGCGAAAGCAAGGAGATGCCCCTGAGATTTGTAGTGTCTCAGGATCTACCTGAAGGCATCGAAGTACTCACTTTGTCATACATCTTTATGAAGCAAAAGGAAAATACCGACAAGGACAAGTTGGCGGCCAAGTGATTGGACGAGATGTCGGGAAATCGCGAATGTACCCGATAGCTGTATCGTGGGGCCATCATCATGGCGCCATATTCTGATTACAATAATATCCATTCAGAAGTTGAGGTTGAGAATGACCAGCGAAGGACACGGGCAAACACAATATTATATTCCTGATCCAAGCCCATGGCCGATAACGGCTATGGCGTCAGTCTTTCTTATCTTGGCGGGGCTGGCCTTGTGGATGAATGGCGTGCGCGTTGGGCCATGGATGTTTTCAGGCGGTTTTATTCTTTTAGCCTTCATGTTCCACGGTTGGTTCGGGGATGTCGTCAAGGAAAACCTGGCGGACTGTTATAACGCTCAGGTCGATCGGTCTTTTCGGCAAGGGATGTTCTGGTTCATCGCTTCCGAGGTGTTTTTCTTCGCTACCTTCTTTGGCGCTTTATATTACGTACGAAATATTGCGTTACCCTGGCTTGGCGGTGAAGGCTACCTCGGGGTCACCCATGAGATTTTATACAATCAATTCGTGGCGACTTGGCCCAGCGCCGGTCCTGGTCGGGTAGGGGGGGAATTCGCGCCCATGGCGGCTTGGGGTATTCCAGCCCTGAATACCTTTATCTTACTCTCTTCGGGTGCCACCATTACCTGGGCCCATTGGGGTCTGAAGCTAGGGAACCAGCAACAATTGGTGCTCGGTCTGGCGTTTACCATCGCCTTGGGTGTCCTGTTCGTCATCTTGCAGGGATGGGAATACCGTCATGCCTATCATGAACTGAACCTTACCTTGCGATCAGGAATCTATGGCTCGACGTTTTATATCTTGACTGGTTTCCACGGGATGCACGTCACTATCGGAGCCATCATGCTGATGACCATTCTGGGACGCGCCATGAAGGGCCATTTTTCACCCCACAACCATTTCGCCTTTGAGGCTGTGGCATGGTACTGGCATTTTGTCGATGTGGTGTGGTTGGGGCTGTTCGTCTTTGTGTACTGGCTCTGACCAAGAGCTTGTTATCGCGAATTACCGAATTCGGGTCTCGACTGTCTTTAAGCCCGCAAACATCTATCGAAGCAGATAAAGCAGGCAAGTTACCTAGGGGAGCCGCCCATTTGTGCTGGGCGGAGCCCCCTAGTAATTAGAGGCTATGTGGTTGTAGCAACCCGCTCAGATAGCCGAGGATCAATAACCCAAATAAAACCAGCGATAGAGTGATGCGCAAGGTGAGGGCGCGTACCACCCGGGTCTTATCTATGCTGCCGTCATCTTTGGATAAGAAGTACATGCCTTCCCCCAAAAAGAACAGGATGAAGCCGAGCACTATCAGAACGGGTAACTTGAGAACTATGTCCATGATTATTCCTCAGATTATGTTTTACGGGCCGAACCTGCCGCTGCTGTCGCAATTAGCGTCTACCAGAGAACTATAGCACCTTGATCGGTTTTGGCGAGTTCAAACGTAGGTTTCGTTTTCGCTGGCTCCCTACGGTGGTTTTTGCCTTACCCGTACCTTTGCTGGTGTATCTCGGGCTGTGGCAGATTGATCGGGCGGCCCAAAAAAGCCATTTGGCAAAGGAACAAGTAGAACGGGCTCAGATGCCCCCCCTTGAACTGGATGGCCATAGCGTTTTCACTCCGGATATGAGTTTTCGCAAGGTCAAGGTACGCGGCGAGTTCGAAGCCAAGGGGCGGATATTTATCGAGAATCGAAAGCATGGTGACCAAACTGGGTTCCATGTGATCACTCCCCTTCGTTTGGATCAATCCCAGGTCCGTATCTTGGTCAATCAAGGCTGGATTCCTGCCACTAAGACTCAATCCATACCCGATGTGGAGACAGCCTCAGGGAGGATAGAAGTGGTCGGATGGCTGGAAAAACCTTCGCCACCCGCTTTTCCCATGCCCATCAAGGCTGAGGGATGGGGTAACAGGTGGCCCTATCTGACCGCAGAGCTATTCTCCTCCCGGGTACCTTATCAAATCTTTCCCTATGTAATATTGCAAGATCCGGATGGAGGCCAAGGCTTCGTAAGAAATTGGGCAAGGCCGGTTCCCTTCCCGGAGATGCATATCGGTTATGCCATTCAATGGTTTGCCTTTGCCGGTATGGCCTTGGTTCTCTATGTTCGGCTGAGTCTCGCCGATCGTCATCCAGAGACGCCGAACGCATGAACGAGTCTCCCATCCGCCCGCCGATACGGACTATGAAGCCTTTATGGCTATTGTTTCTGGTGTTTGCCGCTCCTGTTATGGCAGCCTGGTTTCTGTATCTGAATCCCCAATACCTTCCTTCGGGGCGTACCAATCGTGGGGAGCTGATAGAGTCTCTGGTATCGCTTCCCAGTCAAGTATTGATTCGTGACTCTATGGGGAGAGAGATTGATCGATCTTCCCATCTGGAGGGACGTTGGACATTGGTGGTACTGGCAAGATCTCCTTGCGACCAGTCATGTCGTGCCCAGCTGCAGCTCATCCGACAGGTCAGGCTGGCTCTGGGAGAAAGTAGGTTTAGTGTAGAGCGTCTGTTGATGCAGATTGGGGAAGAGAGCAATTTTGCCGCCAGTCTGAAGGACTCGCTGGCCGATCTCGATGGGGTCTACGTTGCCTCTATCCGGGGTCCTTTGGCTGAGACTTTTCTTTCGCAACTCGGCGATGAGGCCTCATCAGTTGGCAGAATTTATATTCTCGACCCAATGGGGCGTCTGATGATGCGTTACGCATTCAATGCACCTGCGAAGGATCTCCTCAAAGATATGGAGCGCCTGCTCAAAGCATCGAAAAATTGGATCAAAGGAGCCCAATATGGCCATCGTTGAGCTTGCCATGGCGAAAGCCCAGTCGATAACCTGGCGACACTATTATGAATTGACCAAGCCAAAAGTAGTGGCACTGATTCTCTTTACCACTTTGGTAGGGATGTTGCTTTCATCGGGAGAGATGGCCTGGAATACTTTGTTATTCGGGTTGGTGGGAATAGGTCTGGCCGCAGCGGCTGGAGCCGCGCTCAATCACGTAGTGGATCAACGGATAGACGCCTTGATGGAAAGAACCAAGGGGCGCCCATTACCTTCAGGCTATATGGATACACCCCATGCATTGGGATTTGCTCTTTTTCTCGCCGTCCTTTCCTTTCTTCTGTTGACCCTGCTGGTCAATCTTCTGACCGCCTTACTCACCTTCGGGGCTTTTATCGGTTATGCCGTTATCTACACTGTCTATCTCAAACGTAACACGCCCCAGAACATTGTCTGGGGTGGATTGGCTGGAGCTATGCCACCGTTGCTTGGCTGGGTGGCGGTTACCGGTGAGATTCATGCCCACGCCTGGTTGCTGGTGTTGCTGATCTTTGTCTGGACGCCTCCCCATTTCTGGTCTTTGGCGATCAAAAGGCGAAACGAGTATGCTCAGGCCGGAATTCCAATGTTACCGGTCACTCATGGAGTCTTATTCACAAAACAGCAGATCCTGCTGTATAGCCTCATGCTGCTGGTGGTGTCCTTAATGCCCTTCAGTGTCGAAATGATGGGGCCTCTCTATCTGGTGGGGGCGGTGATCCTTGGTCTCGTGTTCGTTTATAGGGCGATACGCCTGCTTGTTTCCACAAGCGAGGCAGAGGCCATGAAGACCTTCGGTTATTCAATTCTTTATCTCAGTATGATGTTCGCTCTGATGTTGCTGGACCGCTATTGGCCTATCATTCCGACTTGAGATCGACTGTCCAGGCACTACTCCCAAAGGCGGTTTTTTCGTTAGGTTCGAATAGAGCTCGTATCTACTTAACGGGAGGCGCCATACAAGATCCTGACGCCCAGCCCGCTTGCAAGTAAGCCAGTGATTCGCAAAATATCAGTGATCGTTTCAGGCCGGAGAATCACGGGGTGGTAAAATGGGTCTCGAGCCAAGGAAATCTTCTGGGTATTGGCTGCTACTCGCCGCCGTCATAGCCCTGTTATCAGGTCTTTGGGCGGGAAGTCGTTTTATGTTCGTATCAAACCATACCGCCCTGTCAGGAATACGAGGGGGGACGCTGATAGCCCAACCCCGATCGCTTGTCCCTTTCAATCTTCGGGATGACAGGGGGCAGATATTCAATCTGGACAGTCTTCGTGGGCATTGGACCTTCATCGCCATCGGTTATACTCACTGCCCGGATATTTGTCCGACCACACTGGCGAACTTCGCCAGGATCAAAAGGCTGGTCGATGAGGCTGGGAGTAACCCCAGGCTGGATTTCGTCTTCGTCTCAGTGGACCCTGAGAGAGATACCGAAACACGCCTGGGTCAATACATTCGGTATTTCCACCCGGGGTTGCTCGGGGTGACCGGCAGCCTCGCCGAATTACAGGGTTTTACCAAACAGCTGGGATTGGTGTTTGCCCGGGTGGAAAATCAGACTATGGCTAGCGCCGATTATCTGCTGGATCATTCGGCGACTATTCTTCTTATCGATCCTCTGGCCAGGCTGGCCGCTGTGTTTGGTGCCCCCCAAAATCCAGAGCTGATGGCGGAAGATTTTATCGCTATCGCCCGCTGATAAATTTCAGACATGAGCGACGAAATGTTTAAACACCAAAGGAGTTGAACTTCATGACCCAAACAGATACCTCTCTCCTCGAACATGAGGTGAATCTTCCCAGGATCAGGACCATTACCATGGATCACCCTTGGCAATGGCTCGCCAAGGGCTGGCGAGATCTCAGCACGGTACCCTCCTTTAGCCTCAGCTACGGAGCGATATTCGTCATCATTAGTTATTTGCTGGCCGCTGGGTTGATCAATGAAAACCTATTTTTCATCATCCCCCCGCTGTCAGCCGGATTCTTTCTGGTAGCTCCCCTGCTGGGGATTGGTCTCTATCAGATCAGTGCTTCTCTTGAACGGGGCGAGAAGGTCGAATTTTGCCAGGCCTGGAAGGCCTGGCAACGCAACGATGTCCATCTGGCCGCCATGGGCGTGGTGTTGCTGCTGCTTCTTATCGCCTGGATGTTGGCGGCCATCCTCGTATTTGCCTTGTTGTACACTAAGCCTATACCAACCTGGGAGAGATTCATTCCCGAGGTGTTTCTTTCCGGGGATAGTCCCTTGTTTCTGTTCACCGGTATCGGCGTGGGCGGATTGTTCGCCGCCTTTACCTTCAGTATCGCCGCTGTATCCACACCCCTCCTCATGGACCGCCAAATCGATGTGGTAAGCGCCATGAAAGTCAGCATGGAAGCCGTCAAGATGAATTGGAAACCGATGATGTTATGGGCGGCTTTGATCGCGATGTTTGTTGGGGTGGGTCTACTGAGCTTCTTTCTTGGTCTGTTTGTCACCATGCCATTGGTTGGTCATGCTACCTGGTACGCCTACAGGGATTTGATCGAGAGCGACAACTGAAAACCAGGCAAAACCTCTCCGGGTTTCCGCCGCTGAGTGGCCGACTGTGCCGGCCCGGAATTCGCCGATCAAAGCAAGGCGAGCAGGAATCGATATCGGCACTCAGCCATTCCGGGCATGGGCTGAAAATGGCCATTTTATGTTCTTATTTGGAGAACAAATTGGCTAATATGATAGAAGTTGTTCTTCTTTGGAGAACAAAGATCAAGCCCAAAAGCCCGAGCCCGGGAGCGCCGACACGAGACTATAGCCATGACCACCGCTCTCTCGAGGCCAACCTCATAGGCGTTCTAAACCCATCTCATGGTTCAAGGATAAATGAGGTGAGGTTTGCTTCGCTCACCAACTCGTACGCACCACACACCGCCTCGGGTTCCGAAGGGGAGAGCGGATAAGGTTGCCAACCCCGCCGCTGCTGATGAGGGAAACTCGAACAGGTGATCAGCCCACCCCGGCTCAGAGTACAAGATGGCGACCGGGAAGTTCGTCCAGCCAGAAGGGTTCGGAAATGTGGTACCCCTGGACGTAATCCACCCCGATGTCCCGGAGGGTGTCGAAGACAATCTGATCGGATACGTGCTCGGCGACCGTCTTTTTACCTAGATATCGGGCCAGATCGGCAATGGATTTGACGATGGTCCAGTCGTTGGGTTCGTTGGCGATACGTTTGACAAAGCTGCCGTCGATCTTGATGTAATCGAAGGGCAGGTTCTGCAGGTATTGGAAA
>Ga0268298_10003340_pt1 | contig 16503 bp, 19 predicted proteins | sample WWTPWeurt_MetaG_FD_194462 | JGI IMG/M metagenome (GOLD analysis project Ga0268298, IMG submission 194462) | Activated sludge microbial communities from WWTP in Nijmegen, Gelderland, Netherland - WWTP Weurt | ecosystem: Engineered > WWTP > Aerobic digester > Activated sludge | place... | reverse complement strand
GATGTCGCAAGCGGAGGAGGAGGGGTCTGGGGAGGAATCCTCCGCTTGCTCCTCTTTTTGTTTTGGCGAAATTCGGGTGGGCTATAAAATTGAAAAATACTCTCATATTTGTTATTATAATACTGCAAGTAGAAATAAGCAACAGTATTATGGTATCAATATATGGAAAGTAATCAATTAGGTCAAAAAATAAAGAAACTGCGACAAAAACTTGGTTTATCCCAAGATGATTTTGCTCGTAAAGCGGATGTTCCCTATACAACGCTTACAAAGGTCGAAACAGGGGTTATCAAAAAACCTTCGGTTTTTGTTGTGAGCAAAATCGCCAAAGCCCTTAGCGTTGATATTGAAGAATTGATTAAATAAGTTTATGAAAAAAGTTAAAATTATTTGGTATTTATTAACATTTTTCCCAATCGTTTTATTGGTTTTTGGATATATTTTCCCTTCCCAATTTTTTGTAAATCAAGAAGCGATAAGAGATTTTGTTAATCAATTTGGAATATTCTCGCCTCTTGCCTTTATCATGATTCAAGTCCTACAAGTTGTAGTTACGCCTTTTAGTCATTATGCCGTATCTATCGCAGGTGGATTTATTTTTGGAACATGGCAAGGATTTATTTATAATTGGATTGGAAGAGTTATTGGAACAGCAATAGCATTTTATTTAGCAAGATTTTTTGGAAGAAAAATAATCAAGCATGTTGTTAAGCCAGAAACTATAGAAAAATATGATTATTATTTTGACAAAGGAAAAATCTTGCTGTTCCTTGCTTATTTCTTGCCAGTGTTCCCAGATGATGAACTTTCCTATCTTGCAGGACTTTCAGTAATGAAACCAAAAATCTTCTTGCCTTTAATGGCTATTGGTCATGTAAGCGGGAGTTTAGCTTTAGCTTATGTCGGAAATGGAATTCAATCAGTTAAAGAACCGATGTTTATCATTTTATCCTTGATAACTTTAATAGGTGGAATTTGGTTTGTATTACATTACCGAAAAAATATTATCAATCAACCTAAAAATGAAAATTGAAAAAATATCAGAAGAAATAGAGAATTCTTTTTATGAGAATCTAAAAAATCTTGGTTTCAATAATTTTTTTAATGTCCCTAAAAATTATCTTGTTGGGCATAGAAGATTTTTTGGGACATACTATCTGCCTTATTTAGCCGAATTACTCCATTTTAATAATGAACGAAAAATAATTGATATTGGAAATGCATCTCTTTTTGGTAGAGCTTTTGTAATTGCTCAAGACCAAGCCATAGATAATTCCAGTAAGGATTGGGTGCTTATTTCCCCACTATTACTCAAGGAATTTATCAAAAAGACCGAAAAATTTATTAAAGAGTTCCACTTAGAAGGCACTTTTAACGAAATACTTTTAGACTCTATAAAAGCCAATAAAAACGAACAGAAATTACATAAAAATAAAATTACCCCCTATACAAATAAAGATTTGCAAAATCTTTATTTGAAAACCAAAATAGTCGATTTACCAGTAATTATTCTTTGTAACCTATGCAATAAACAAAAATCTCAAGATTTATTGTTGTCAATTATCAGAAAAATACTTGTATGTATTCAGATTTGTGACGATTTGGCAGATGTTGAAGAAGACTATAACTCTGGAAATTATACTATTCCTGTAACTCATGGGATTCTTTTATCGAAAAAAGGAGAGACGAGTTTAGAAAATATGTATGAAGGTCTTTTATTGAGCGGGTTATTTGAATCGTTAATTTTATTTGTTATAAAAACATTAAATGAAATCTTAGAAGATATAGAAAAAATCTCAGATAAAAAAGTTCAACTAAAAATATATTCTCTTGGTCTAAGAAACTATATAAACGAAATACTAAAAGAGATAGAAAAAAATAAAATGAATGAACGGAGTAATATATTTTATAATGCTTTTACAAAACTTAAGCCAGTAAAAAAACGAAAAGAGTATAGTGAATTAATTCTTTTTTTAAAAAAATTAGAACCTGCGAATATTACTCCTGAAAGAATAATCACTTGAAAATATTTAATTTGAGAGAGTTGCTTTTATAGCCCACCCGAATTTCGCCAAAACAAAAAGAGGAGCAAGCGGAGGATTCCTCCCCAGACCCCTCCTCCTCCGCTTGCGACATCCGAATTCAGAAAAAAGGAATCAGCCGAAGTTTTGCGGAATCCTTTCCCCAGAAAATTGTTTCCGCAAAACTTCGTCCGCATTGTTTCAGATTTCTTCGTCGGGATTGGTTTCAAAAAAGGTTCGAATTTTGTCCAGAACATACCGCAGAAAGAAAAGAAAATGCCAACTGCTTTGGTGTTCAGTGGAATTTGAAGGGAAAAATATAAACTGCTTTGTGTTTTTCGGGAATTTCAAAAAACAGCCTCGGTTTTTGAGAAAAATTCCCAGGGCATCAAAAAATTCCATACTTGAAGAGAAATCCAACCCTTTCAGCAAACATATGCAGTTTTTCACATTTTTAACTTATGAAATACGAAATTTTTAACAAATCGTCAGAATCGATGGTGGAAATAGATAATGAATCTATTGATTTAATATTTTTCAGCCCGCCTTATAATATAAAAACCTCGTATGAAAACTTTGATGACAACTTAGAATTGGGAAGATACCTCGATTCCATGAAAAATGTTATTGTAGAATGTGCGAAAAAACTGAAAAATAACGGAAAATTAGTCATCGAAGTTGCGGATAGTATATTTACAAGCCACAAATATATTCAGCTATCAGGAACACTTCAAAATTTTTCTGTTTCAAATGCCAAACTTTTCTTAGAAACAAGACATATAAATTTTGTGAATACCAAGGGTGCTTTTGAATTACCTGATCATGGTTTCGACAACAATTACACAACTTCAAAAGAAGCCCATTCTAATTGTCATCAAATCTTAGTTTTCAGTAAATCAAAAATACAACAGAGGACAGGAAATATTATGTATATAAACTATGACCATTCCCCTGAACATCCCTGTCCTGAACCAAAAAAAATGATTGATTTCATTTTGGATACGTATTTCAAAACAAAAATGAACGTATTGGATCCTTTTATGGGAACTGCGAGCTTGGGAGTTTCTACTATCGAAAAAGGTGGCATATTCTTCGGCTATGAAATAGTAGAAAAATTTTATGCTATCGCTAAAAAGAAACTGGAAACGGCTCAGCATTCGAAGTAAATCCTTATTATAAAACTTCCGAAAAATCTTATGCGCAAGGACTTGAAATGGCTGCTAAAACTAAATTTAGAGGCGAAAAAATTCCAAAAAAACTTTTTTGATTAATCCCTTTCTGCCAATTCAAAAAAATAGTCGGATTTTCCGTAAAAAAATACACTTAACCTCTCTGAAAAACTTCTACGACAATACTTCCAAATGAAAATGAAAAGCGTTTTATCGCCATCCTAAATAAAAAAGTTGGGCCGGGTCGCGCTATGAACGCGCTTGGTCACATGACCGCCGGACTCGCCGGAGGATCTGGAAAGCGAATGAAATGTGCTTTTTGGAATATAAAGACAAGGACGGGAGCATTCATCCAAATATATCTCACTACCCATTTATTGTTTTAAAAGCTGATAATTCAAATAAAATTCGCGCTGTTCGCAATAAGTGTCTTTCCCGCAACATTCCGTTTTCAGATTTTACAAGCACCATGACTATAGGAACATCACAGGAACAACAATCTGCCACCCTATAAATACCGGAAGAAGAACTTGAATATTACGGCATTGTTATGTTCGGATCAACTCAAGAACTTCGAAAATTTACCGGAAAATTTTCCCTGTACCAATAATTGTTCCCGCGAAACATCTTTCGGTACACTCAAAAAATCTGCCAAAACGAGGCATATTTTGTCAGTGCCGCGAGCGAGAATTGAACTCGCACGGGTTTTTCAAGCCCAAAGGATTTTAAGTCCTTCGTGTCTACCAATTCCACCACCGCGGCAAAAATACATAGGAGGTCCGGGGCGGAATTGAACCGCCGTACGGGGTTTTGCAGACCCCTGCCTAACCACTCGGCCACCAGACCATGATCGAAAATATTACCTCGTGCTTCCCGAGTTTCTTAAGGAGAAACCGAAAACGAAACAATTCTACGATACCAAATTGACAAAAGAGAGTCAATTTTTCTATTGTATTTGCTGAAGCAGCTTTGGTATCTTGGCAAAGTCAGCCATGAGCGTCTCACGCATACCTCCGTTATACAACGCTGCTGCCGGATGATATAGAGTAAAAAACACATACTCCTTCTTCGTTTCCGCTATATGTGTACGGAACGCTTTTCCATGTGACTCTGAAATCTTGATATGCGAAAGAAACATACCCATAGAATGCCTCCCGAGCGTAACGATAAGTTTCGGTTGTATACGTTCTATTTGCTCAACAAGCCACGGACGGCATGCATCAATTTCATCCGGAAGAGGATCACGATTTTGTGGTGGGCGACATTTTACGGCGTTCGCAATATATACCAACGATCGATCAAGCGCAATGTAATCCAGCATTTCATCGAGAAATTTTCCAGCAGATCCAACAAATGGCACGCCTTGTATATCCTCGTTTTTTCCCGGTCCCTCGCCTATAAAAAGAATTTCCGCCTGATTATTTCCGCTTCCCGGAACAACCTGCGTGCACGTTGTCCGAAGACGACACCTTTTACACTGCTTCATATCAGAAACAAACTGTTCAAATGGCTGTGTTTTCATATAAAAAATTCCGCAACTATAAAAATCTAACGTATCATCCATCCGTTCGTCGTATCAACGAGAGTTCCACGCATCTCGAATCCACTTGCCAACCTATGTCCACCACCACCCAAAAGACGAGCAATCTCGGAAACATCTATTTTTCCATTTTCCTCAGAACGAAAACTTCCTTTTATGATCTCTTTTGTTTTCTGTGACAATATCAGGGAAAATTTTACGCCGGGAATAGTAGCGAGAATATTGGCAACTTGAGCCAAATCTTCTGAAGTTGCTTCGCACTCCAAGATATCATGCATCGTCAGGACCGTAACAATCATTCCTATTTTCTCATAAAACCTAGCCTTGTTAAAAGCAGTTCCCCATAATTTTAATGTTGCAAACTTACGATTCGAAAAAACCGTGTGCGTTATTTTTTGAAGAGGAGCGCCTTTTCTCAGAAGATCAGCCCCTATTTCAAAAACGCGAGTCGAGGTATTGGCATGTTGAAAGTTTCCTGTATCACCTAAAATTCCGGCCATCAACATCGTCGCGATATCCTTAGTAATAGTTGCTCCCGCATAATTCAAAAAATCATACACTATTTCACACGTAGACGAATATGAAGCATCTATAATATTCACATCCGCAGACATCGTAATATCGTGATGATGATCCAATAACACAACTGCTTGTCGTTCTTCAAAACGATCTTGTATAGTATGAAAGCCTCTTTCTACACTGTCACATGCAATCACAGAATCATATACGGAAAGATTAAGTGTATCCGGATGAAAAAAATGTTCCGAAAAAATATGTTCAAGAGACTTCGGAAATACGTCTAAACAGCCTACATCCACTTTTTTTCCAAGAGAAAGAAGATATTGCCTCATAGCACACACACTTCCAACGCTGTCAGGATCCGGATTTTTATGAGCAAAAAGTAAAATGCGAGACGAGTGATCTATAATATACAGCAATGATTTAAATTCGGAAATATGACGATTCGGCATAATCATACATTCATATCTTCATTACGAAGCGAAGCAAGTATTTTTTCCACAGTATCAGCATGTTGTTCTGTGTCATCTACGATAAATTCGATCGAGGGAAGTGGTTTGCAGGTCAATTTTCCATGCAATTTCCGCTGAATCAAATTCTTTTCCTTTCGAAGTGTTTTGACAATATATTCAGTCCCTGACTCAGGAAATATACTGACAAATATCTTAGCATATCGAAGATCCTTAGTTGTATCAACTTTGGTTATTGTCAGAAAAATAGATGGTTTTAAAGCAAGATCACGCGCAAAAATTTCTGAAACAAGCTGCTGTATCAAGGAATTAATTTTTTCCATTCTATGCGGCATACAACAATACAAAAAATATAAACTTCCTTACAGGATACTCAAAAACATCCGATTTAGCAAGGAAAGAATTTCCAAAAGAAAAATTTCAACCTATAATAAAGACAGTTTACATTTCACGCATACGTTATGGACACTTGGATACTGATGGCAATTCTTTCGGCAATATTTGCAGCGCTTGTCGCGATATTTGGAAAAATCGGCATACAAAACATAGATTCAACACTTGCCACAACCGTGAGAGCAATTATTATGGCGCTTTTTTTGGTAACAACATCTTTGCTTTTGGGAAAAGCAAAGTTCCTTTCATCAATAGATCATAAAGCACTCCTTTTTCTTATTTTCTCCGGAATTGCCGGAGCATGTTCCTGGTTATTTTATTTTTTTGCCCTCAAAACAGGTCCAGCGTCCGGAGTAGCAGCTCTTGATCGTTTGAGTGTCATATTTGTACTTATAGCGGCTGTTTTATTTCTCGGAGAAAGCATAACATGGAAATCTGGAGTCGGGGCAGTACTTCTCACTATAGGGGCTATTCTTATGAGCATCAAATAATATATGATCATTTATTTTTAGATACAATCCTATGCACGGATACATAACAAATATAGAAAAGGTTACATTAGAAAATACCGACTACAGACATGTACTTTACACAGCAAAAAATAGTCAGTTAGTCCTTATGTCGCTTCTGCCGGGAGAAGAAATTGGGGAAGAGGTACACGAACTTGATCAATTTATACGCATAGAATCGGGATCTGGAAAGGCAATTCTTAATGGGACAGAGTACAAAATTTCAGCAGATGACGCGATAGTTATTCCACAAGGAGTACGCCATAATATTATAAACGGTGGGACAGAAACATTGAAACTCTACACAGTGTATTCTCCCCCGGAACATCAGGACGGCATTATCCGCCATACGAAAGATGAAGCAGATTCGCAGGAAGAACACTTTAACGGGAAAACAACCGAGTAATAAGAATCTTGGAAACTCCAAAACAAATTTCGGTCATTGCCGTTTCGCTTCAAAAAAAGAAACACAAGACACTTTTCCTGCAAGTTCAACGAAAATGGGCCTGTACGTTTATTTTTTTAAGTTTATTTGAGGATATATAAAGAGTTACGCCGCCTTGGACACTGTATCGGGAAAATGTTCTGGAACATAGAGTCGAATAGTTCCGCTCTCATCCATATAGCACACGCGATTCTTAGACTGTCCGGAAGAAGCTACTGCCGGATCAATGAGGATATCATCGCGAATAGATGTGTTGTTTTTGGCGCTGTACATCACAGCATCCGCAAGCACTTCAACGCCATAATGATCATAGTGCTTTTGTATAGAATTAACGGCGCCAATACTGACAGTAACAGGAGATAAAAGTACTGTTCCATTAACAGTTTCTCCTGTTTTAAACCGCTGTTCTACCGCTTTCCGAACTCGATCAGCAACATATAAAACATCCTGTTGAGAATGCATATTTTCAAGAATAACCACAAATTCATCACCGCTTCTTCGAAAAATATGATCAGCATCACTTGTCCGAAGCGACTGTTTCAGAACTTGGACAAATTCAACCAAAGTACCGTCACCTATATCGTGTCCGGACTCATCATTAATCTTTTTAAATCCATCCAAATCAAGAAAAAGCAGCCACGTGTGATCCGTTTTTTCACGCCTATCAATTCCTTTTTCCCCACGAGACGCATTAAGTGTATCCAATTCCCCCTGCAGACGCATTTTGTCTTTTGCACCCGTAAGATGATCGTATCCCATTTTTTTCTCGAGATACTCAGCTCTTGAAAGTCTTTCCGAAACAGCATCAGCCGCATCCAAATATTTTTCTACGGGATTTCTCTTATCAGGATTTTTCAAAAAAGACTTGTCAAGCATATACATTTCAGATTATTTATTCTGTCTCCCCCTAAAATACCATTCATATATATCCTTTGCAATCGGAGCGGCGTAATATCCATGTTCATCTTGCGACTCAACAAGCACCACCATGGCTATTTCCGGGTTGTCAAAAGGAGCGAAAGATTCAAACCATCCGTGCGTTTTATCCTTTGGACCATATTGCGCTGTTCCAGTTTTTCCAGCAACAGCAATCGGAAGATCATTAAGAGACTGTGCTGTTCCCTCTGTAACAGCCATACGCATTCCTTCACGAACAACACGAAGAAAATTTTTATGAACAGAAATATTTCTGATTTTTTTGGGGGCATACGAGATTGTTTCACCATCAGGAAATCGAGCCTGAGAAACAATTCTCGGTTCATAGAGTATTCCGCCGTTTGCGATAGCCGAAAGCGCTGAAACCATTTGCATCGGCGTTTCTTTGATAAATCCCTGTCCAATAGATGCATGATAACTATTGCCAATATACCACTTTTCTCCAAGTGCACGTTCTTTCCATTGCTCATCAGGAATAAATCCTTTTGATTCTCCGGGAAGATCTACGCCTGTAGCATCACCGAGACCAAACATATTCGCATACTCCTTCATTGTGCTCATGCCCATACCTTTAATATCACCGTATCCGCCACCAACAGAATAAAAGAAAACGTCACTCGAAACAGCTAACGCATGCCTAATATCCGTAAACCCATGCGCTTTCCAATCGCCAAAAAATGTCTGTCCGACATATACACCTCCACGACTTTCAATTTGCGTGTGTTCCGTTACAACACCTTCTTCAAGAGCGGCGCATGCAAAAATAGGCTTAAGAGTAGACCCTGGAGGATATTCTCCTGAAACAACTCTGTTAAAAAGAGGCTTGTCTTCATTTTGAATAAGCGCATAATACGCATCAGGATCAATTCTTCCGGAAAAAATATTGTTGTCATAAGAGGGAACGCTCGCTAAAGCCAAAATTTCTCCGTTCATAGGATTCATGACAACGGCTGCGCCTTTTTTTAGACCAGCTTTCTCCAATGTTCCCGTTAACACATCGTAAACTTTTTTTTGCAACTCCTCATCTATAGTTAAAACAATGTCTCCGCCAGAAACAGAGCGTACAGAAGCGACATCACGCTGCACATCTCCTAACGCATTAACCTCGGTCCGGCGCGATCCGTGCTTTCCCCGCAAGATAGACTCATATGACCTCTCAACACCATCTCGACCAATCATGTCATTCGGAAGATAGGAAGGGTTATTTTCAACATCGCTTTTGGACACGCGTCCTTCATAGCCAATAATATGTGAGAAGACAGCACTATCTTCATACATTCTTCTGGCAGTTTGTTCTAAAGAAACACCCGGTAAGTTGTTTGCCAGTTCTGCAAAACGTAATGCCACATCCCTATCAACATCTGCCTTCAAGATCACCGAAATAGTATTTTCTTTCTTTGCCTCATCAAATACCTTTTTTATATCCTCTGGAGACATGTGCAGATTTTGAGAAAGCGCATCTACCATATTCTGAAGTGTGTCAGAATCAGAAGGAAGGTTATATCCAGACACAACAATATTTGTTGTAGGAATATTACTTGCTAAAATTACTCCTTTCCGATCAAAAATTTTTCCACGAGATGCCAAAATCGGGAGAGAACGAATCGTGTTTCCCTGCGCCGTTCGAACATATTCCTCTCCCTTAACAACATTTAAATAAACAACTCGAGCCATTAACACTCCGACAAGAAATAATGCCACCGTCCATATAATACGGAAAAAAAGACGGTTTATTTTTATACCCATCCTTGCAGCATCCTCCTCTGAGGCTGTTAATATAGCATCCTCAATCTCTTGCCCGCGTTGCAATGCGTTACTTTTTTTTCTCATACACAAAAACCTATCAAACAATATTTATTATACCTCATTACGCCTTATTTCAGCATGATCATAAAAAAGAATACAGAATAAAATACAGAAAAAGTGTACGAAATTCTATAAAAAATTGATTCGAAAGCCATTTTGTGCTATACTTAAGGAGAAATAAGGAACGGGCGCTGGGTCTCGTTCCTTTTATTGTTACTAAAAAGTCCATGAAAAAAAATAAAAAAACACGCTTATACATACACATAACATTCATTCTGTTTTCCGCATATACCATAATTAGCACTCAAGACGTTCAGGCAAGCTCCATTACAAATGAAAAAATACTGGAACTTGTAAATACCAGCCGCTTTGATCATGGTCTCGAGGCGCTCAAAAAAAACAAGATTCTTGAGTTAACAGCTGAAGACAAAGCTAACGATATGCTTGATAACTCGTATTTTGCACATACTTCTCCCCAAGGGAAAACTCCCTGGTACTGGATTGAAAAAAACCGCTACTCCTATTCTCATGCGGGAGAAAATCTGGCGATTCATTTTTCAAATGCTGAAACAGAACACCGCGCATGGATGGAAAGTTCATCTCATCGAAAAAATATTCTTCAACCGTTATATACAGAGACAGGCATTGCAGTAAAACAAGGACTATGGAAAGGAATAGAGACCACAGTTGTTGTTCAAATCTTTGGATCTCCTTCAAAGATATCTTTTATCTCAGAGAAAAATATAGGAAAAATTAAAAAAACAGACTCGGAAACACTGCGAAAAAACAATCACACCACCAAAGGCACAGGCTTTTTTGCACTTGACACTGTAAAAACAAAAAATGAACTCCGTGCGCTCCAGAACGCTCATGCAACTCTTTTTTTTATACTTATCCTTATATTTACCCTTGATATCCTGTGTATAGGCACATTACCTATAAGAAATTTACTCATTCCGGACACGCAAAAAAAATCGCAACAATACACATTTGTTTCTAAATATCCCTATTAAGTTTTATCTCATAAATAAAATACGCGCTCTTTCGATTAAGCTTCAAAATATGAGTTAAAACTCTTTGCAATTGCAAAAAAAAAGAAAAAAACATAGAATAACGATTGTTATAATAATCAGACGCTTCGTCGCTTTTTATATGAAAGAAAACCTCTTTTTCTCAGAAAAAATATCTCTTATATTTCCATGTTTCAATGAGGAAAAAACTATCGGAAAAAACATGATGAAAGTGTATTCGTATCTGCAAAAGCACTTCTCGTCATTTGAGATCATCATTGTAGACGATGGATCAACGGACCGGACAGCTCAGGAAATAAAAAAAATAAGTAAAGACATCCCTATACGATATATCCACGAAAAGGTTAATTCTGGAAAAGGAAAAGCGGTACGGGACGGAATATTAGCCGCTTCGCCTTCAAGTGATATTATTGCCTTTGCAGACGCTGATCTTGGACTTCCCATAGAACAACTCGAAAATTTCATGCAATCGCATAAAGACGGAATTGACATTGCTATAGCTTCGCGATTTATGCCTGGAAGTGTAACAAAAAGACCGTCTGTATGGCACAGATGGATTATGGAACGAATTTTTCGCTTCATTCGAATACTTATTATAAACAACTCTGATATCAGAGACACGCAGTGCGGTATGAAATCTTTTCGAAAACAGGCGGCATTTGATATTTTTCCGATCCTTCAAATAAACCGCTTCGCTTTCGATGCAGAAATTATATTTGTTGCCAAAAAAAGAAAATGGTCTGTTTTGGAGATTCCAGCCACTGTTGACAATCCTATCGAAAGTCATGTGCGCCTCCTGCGCGATCCTATAAACATGATCGCTGACCTTATACGCATAAGAATATATAGCATAAAAGGACAGTATGAAAGCCTCTGACTTGGGAATAAAAAGGAAAAATGTGGTCACACAATATATCATATCCGCTGATGACTTCGGAAAAAGTTCTATCGCAAACAGAAATATTCTTCATCTAGCACGATTGGGAAAAATACATCGCGTTTCTATCATGATGTTGGGAACATGGAACAAACAACAAATCGAAGAGCTTTTGAGCCTTCCAATATCACTTGATATCCATCTGGAATTACCAAGGGAATCCGGAGACAAACACTATTCAAGGCAAAAAGTTATCATACGATCTATAGAGTTTCTTTTTCAGTTTCTGTTTAAAAAACGTCGCGCTGCAGAATTTGTACGCGATGCATGGACAGAGCAAATCGAAAGTTTTCGTCAAATGTTTGGAAAACTCCCTGACGGATTTAATACGCATGAGCATGTTCATTTTTTTCCGGGCTATTTTCGCATATTTTCAGATTTAGGGAAAAAATATGCTGTCCAATTCATCCGATTTGGATCAAAGGGGGTGTTACCAAAAAATACCATCGTATCTATGATTCTTCAAATACTTAACAGAATGAATCGGAAAAAATTCCAGCGATCCGGACTTGTTTCCTCTGAATGGATGGTGAGTCTGGACTGGAACAAAAAACTGGATCACATATGTATGCCATCTCAAAAAGAAAAAATGAAATCCGTAGAAATCGTATGTCATCCTGAAAGAAAAAATGAATTTGAATTTCTCAAATCAGGTTCTATAAGAACTCGATAAAACCATTGTAACCTCAATAATTTCAATCTTTTGTAAGAGAAGTTCATGAACGAAATACTTCCTATAACTATATATGTATTCGGGAATCCGGATATATTCAATGATAGTGCTCCATTACGCATGGTTCCGCAGCTGAAAAACCGCTTCCCAAATATTTCCTTTGAAATAAAAGATCCGAATGAACTCGATATTCCCGAAGCAAACACCCTCATCATCATAGATACCGTTCTCGGTCTCAAACACGTACGTTGGGTTTCATTGGAAGAGATAGCTGAACAAAAGTCGCGCGTAACAGCACATGATTTTGATCTCGCAACATATCTTCTTCTTTTGCGAAAAATCAAAAAAAACATAACCGTTCACATACTCGGAATACCTTCAGAAACACAGGAAAACTATTCTCAAATAATAACGGATGTTACGCTAAAAATACACACTTTTATTACCAAGAAGAGCCGGGTGTGAGTTTCTGCAATTTGGCAATGTCTTACATTTTTCGCAAACTTGTGCCAAGAAATAGGATTTCCTATCTTGTCTCAATCATCTTGAGTTTCAAAAAATGGGAAGCACAGCTCATGCACGGATCATACGCACGAATGATTTTTTCGCATTCAAGCGAAAGTTTTTCTTTGGGCAAATGAAGATTTTCTTGTATAAACTGTTTCAAATCATGTTCAATAGCGATTTGATTTTGTCCTGTCGGAACAATAACTTCACCGCGCTTTACCATGCCAGCACTATCAATTTCAAGTTTGTGGTACAACGTTCCTCTCGGCGCTTCAATTACACCGATACCGACAGCCTCCTTCGGTTCAAACCTCACCGGTTTCTCCTCAATGAATCTCGTACGCTCAAGCAATTCAATAGACTCGTCTACAGAATGTAAAATTTCTACCGCCTGCGCAACATTGTTGTGAAATATATCGTGAGATGGAAAAAGATCGAGAGCTTCACGCGCATCTTTTCGCGTACGTTGATGAAGAGCGTTTTTGTTGATGTTTAGGCGCGCTAAAGCGCCTATGCGAAATTGACCGTCTTTATACTTGTATCCGGATGCGTGAGAATAGGGAATAACTACATGTTCCAGGTGTTTCCGATATTCATATTCCTCCACCACTTCACCTTCATCATCCTGCAATCTTCCCTCAAGAAAAGAAAAAGGGTTTGAAACAAGCGCAAAATACCGTGTGGGACGTATCAAAGAAAACGGTGCATGTAAAAATATGTCTATGATACGCACTATAGCGGGACGGATTTTTTTCAATTGCTCTATAAGGGCCGGGGTCTGCACATTATCAGGTATGCGCGAAAACCCACCGGGAACAGGATATGGCGCATGTACACTTCTTCCTGCTACTAATATAGCTAATTGATTTCCCGCAGCCTTTACGGCGAACGCGTCATGTAACAACTGGTGCTGCAAAGGATCATTTTCATCAAATTGCAATAGCGAATCCTTCTGAAAAATATCAGGGAGACAAAACAGATACAAATGCAGTGCATGATCGCGGATGATTAAACCGTGATAGGTGAGTGTCCGCAGTATCTTTGTCTGCTCAGACGGCGTAATACCGACTGTTTTTTCCACCGCCTCGACACTCGCCAAGAGATGCGCGTTGGAACAGGTTCCGCAAATACGCGCCAACAGCTGAGGAATAGCCATGACCGGTTTACCCTTCATCGCTTGCGTATAAAAGCGTTTATACTCAGTGATACCGAAATGGACATGCTGAACCTCTCCGTTTTTTATCTCTACATCTAATTTCGCCGCGCCTTCAACCTTAGTAATTTCTTCAATACTAAAACTCGACGTTTCTGATATTTGATGCATACGCTTCTGTGCGATTATGAGATTATTTCGAATTCCCTGAGAAGTCCGTCAAGTTTCTGCAAAAACGCTTTCTCGCTCATCGGACATCCCGGAACCGCGTCATCCACCTTAACTACATCAGCAAGGGTTCTCACGCGATCAGCATACTGAAAATGATCGAGAATAGGCTGTATCTGGGCATTTTGTTCCGGAGTAAACTCATTTCTCTGAGAAGAAGGTTTGCCACTCACCGCACATTGACCAATGGCGATAAGTTTTTTCGACTTTTGGCGTATTTCCAAAAGTTTCGGAAGCTGATCGTCAGAAATAATAGCCCCTTCAACAAACGCCACATCCAGTTCATCCAGCACGTTTTTGGACTGCAAAACCCGCGCATGTCGAATATCAAGCACTTTAAGCCACGTTTCAAAGTGATCGTTCATGATCTCGGTGAAAATGATAGTGCTATCCTCACAACACGTGAAAGTAAACCAGCCAATCCGAAGTTTTTTTTGTGTGTTTTCCATACAATATCGCCATGAAAAATATTAATGCGTGTGAATAGCACAACCATATAATACCTTGCATTCGAAACTTTTCAAAACTCACCGTTCAACCACACAAAAATCCCATAAAAAATGAAAGGCGCATCTCGTTCGATGCGCCCGCGTGTTCACTTTTTGTCAAGTCCATTTTGCTTTTTTCTTGCGCTGTAGTCAACGCAAAGAAACTTCCTTGTAAGAAACCCGAGAACATGAACCAGCCTGCTGTGATAGGAGATGTTCGCTTTTTGAAACCCTCTTGAAACAGGAACTGTCATTTCAAGTACTACAATTCTCCATAGCTTTGGACGAACAACTACACTTGCCTGAGCATATAAACCGAAAAGAGTCTTTATAACATCCTCTACAAATATGTTATGAGGCTTATTTTTTATTAACGCACGGACCAGTATCCGCGCAACAATAACAAACTCTTCTGCCACATTTTTTACTTCTGTCATTTCTCCCCCCTTGTGTTTCACGTTATTGCGAAACATCCTACACATTGAACCACATCAAACACCAAAGGTCAACCATCAACAAAAAATTGAAGCAACTGAAAAAAATCGCTATACTTTACATTATAAGAAGGCAATCGAAAAAATATGTTCGAAAACATTTCATCGTATACCATATTTCTTATTCCTGTTATCGTGGGAACTGTAACGCAAGTGATAAAATTTATCGTGTTTTCGATAAAACACGGCTGGAACCCGGGATATGCTCTTACGCATGGACACATGCCCAGCGCGCACACTGCGTTTATCAGCTCGCTCGTAACATCCGTTGCCTATTACGAGGGTATGCACAGTGGCGCGTTCGCCGTATCTGTCATTCTCGCCATTATCGTTATAGATGACGCCATACGATTGCGTATGTATATGGGCGATCAGGGAAGATACCTGAATATGCTTATACGACAGTTGGAGATTGACACAGAAAAATTTCCGCGGCTCAAAGAGCGTATCGGGCATCGCGTGAGCGAAGTAATCGCCGGAGGAATATTTGGATTCGTCCTTACACTATTACTTGCGCAAGCGCTTTCCTAAAGAGCTTGTGAAACAAACAAATTTCCCCTATACTTTCTTTATCTCGAAAGGAGATAAAAAGGAAAAAAAGCGATAATAAGCTTTCTTCTGAAAGATATTCCCAAACAAAGTGCGTCACAAACAAACCAATGGAGAGATGGCCGAGCTGGTTGAAGGCACCACACTGCTAACGTGGCAGGGGCTTAAAAACCCCTCGTGGGTTCAAATCCCACTCTCTCCGCACTGAGTATTTAGTATCGGATGACCCGAGTCTTTTATAAAGGATTATCCCGACACATTTAATGTATGTCCGACAGTAATTTTGAAAGCAGAGCTAAGTTCATCATAACATAGACTTCCTGGTTTCGGGGCCGACAGGAATATTTGCCATTGAGGTGAAGAGTCATACTGGGGAAATAGGATACAAATATGAGTCAGAAACAAGGACTACTTCTCACACTAATACTTACCACCATTGTTGGTAGTGCTTTGTTGTATGCCTGGAAGATTAAAAATTCAAATAGTGATGTTACTCGGTATTTAGAATTCACTCAGAAAATGGATGCAGAAAAAGAAGAGAGTGGTCACTCTTTTGACTCTCCGATTGACTGGGAAACTCCCCAAGTCTATCGGAACGATCGGTTTGGATTTCAATTCACTGTTACAGATGCATG